>ERZ808240.5196-NODE-5196-length-10797-cov-12.724446_pt1 | contig 10797 bp, 7 predicted proteins | sample MGYA00521084_ERZ808240 | MGnify/ENA primary metagenome ERZ808240 (study PRJEB31516, sample SAMN03275571) | gut metagenome | biome: mammalia-associated habitat; material: feces | host: Papio cynocephalus | place: Kenya | collected 2012-08-06 ... | reverse complement strand
GGTCGGTCGTGTTCGACAACACCGACCTGACAGCGACCGTCACGCTTCGCCGCCACTGGGGCGACACCTTCCGCTTCGAGCTGTAGTCCCGGGGCCGCATATCGGCCCGCAACATAACAGGCAGCTAACACGTTTTACCCTCGCCTTACAGTCGGCGGGGGTAAACTTATGCGCAGGATCAAACTCGCCCGGAAGGACTACATCATGCTGAGGATCGGTCTTCTCACCAGCGGCGGCGATTGCCAGGCGCTCAACGCCACCATGCGCGGCATCGTCAAAACCCTTATCACCAACTGCAAGGAACCCATCGAGATCTACGGTTTCGAGGATGGCTACCAGGGCCTCATCTACAGCCGGTTCCGCGTCATGACGCCGGCCGACTTCAGCGGCATCCTTACCCGCGGCGGCACCATCCTAGGCACGAGCCGTACCCCGTTCAAGCGCCTCGACACCCCCGAGGCCGACGGCGTCGAGAAGGTGCCCGCGATGGTCCACACCTATCACAAGCTCAAGCTCGACTGCCTGTTCATGCTGGGCGGCAACGGCTCCACCAAGACGGCGAACCGCCTGCGCCAGGAGGGGCTCAACGTCATCGCGCTGCCCAAGACCATCGATAACGACACCTGGGGCACCGACATGACCTTTGGGTTCCCCTCCGCCATCGACGTCGCGACCAAGTGCATCGACGACATCCACACCACCGCGAGCTCGCACGGGCGCGTCTTCGTAATCGAGATCATGGGCCACAAGGTCGGTTGGATCCCGCTGTACGCCGGCGTCGCGGGCGGCGCGGACGTCATCCTGATCCCCGAGATCCCCTACGACATGGAGAACGTCATCAAGACGATCGAGCATCGCATGGAGACCGGCAGCCGCTTCACCATCGTGGCCGTCGCCGAGGGCGCCATCTCCAAGGAGGACGCGGCACTGCCCAAGAAGGAGTACAAGAAGAAGGTGGCCGAGCGCACGAGCCCGTCGATCGTCTACGACATCGCCAAGGAGATCGAGGCCCGCACCGGCCGCGAGACCCGTGTGGCCATCCCCGGGCACACGCAGCGCGGCGGCGCGCCCGACGCCCAGGACCGCATCTTCGCGACGCAGTGCGGCGTCGAGGCGGCGCTCGGCTGCCTACGCGGCGAGTTCGGCTACATGATCGCCCTGCGCGGCGGCAAGATGTGCCACGTGCCGCTTGAGGACGTGGCCGGCAAACTCAAGTACGTCGACCCCGAGAGCGACCTGGTGCGCGAGGCCAAGTCCCTGGGCATCAGCTTCGGCGACGAATAACCCGGGCTAGGGTCTGTCCCATCGGAGGGGCCGGCACCCCGCTGGAGTTTCGATTTGGCTCCTCGCCGCCTGCGGCAGAGGTCGCCAATCGAATACTCCGCGCGGGGCGCCGGCCCCTCCTGCGTTGACGTGCTCTGGCCCGGGTTGTTCGGCTTCTCGCTGCGCGTGCCTGGCTGAGTGAGACAAAGAGCCGGGAGTCCCCGTCTGCATTTTGTTTCTTGGTCACGTGGATCGCAGAAACGAGATGAACGCTCGCCTCATCTCACGTTATGTGTAGGTCTTTACCGTCAGGCGCCGTCGTCTCTCTGATTGACCTTTATCTACCTGCGGTTTTGTTCTTCGAATTGCCCCTATGCCACGGAATCTGGAACAACCTACCCATAACGCCGTCTCTGTAGCAAAGAGCTACATCCCCAGGGATTCGGCCCAGGTTTTGAGGTCGGCCTCGGTCGCGTTGGCCGGGAAGCGCTTCTGGCCGACCCACTCGGCTGCCGGGGCGCTCGGCTTGAGCTCATCCATCGACTTGCCCATCTGGCTTGAACCGCTCGTGGCGAACAGGGCGATCTTCTTGCCGGAGAAGTCGCCGGCCTCGAGGAAGGTGTTCACGATCGTAGGCGCCACGTACCACCAGATCGGGAAGCCGACAAAGACCTCGTCGTACTGAGCGAGGTCGTCCGGCATACCCTTGATGGCCGGACGGATCGACTTGTCCTCCATCTCGACGGTGCTGCGGCTCTTCTTGTTCGTCCAGTCGAGATCGGCCTCGGTGTAGGCGACCTCGGGCTCGATCTCAAAGAGGTCGGCGCCGGTCGCGGCGGCAAGACGCTGGGCCACGGCGCGCGTGACGCCGCCGTTGCTGGCGGAGAAATAGGCTACGAGTTTCTTGGGCATGATGGCTCCCATCTCTTGGATGCGTACGGGTCCATCCTAGTCCCCTGGAGCCGCTCCAACGCAACCCCAAAAAGGGGACTCTCCCCAAATCGGGGTTGCGTGGCGCACGGGCTCACTCGGCGGATTTGAGCGCGCCCACCATATCGATCTTGTTGAGCGTGCGGTTGGTCGCCAGGTTGACGATCAGCGTGAACGCGAACGCCAGCGCGACGGCGATGACGTAGCTCACCGGCCGCACCTCGACATCGAAGTAAAGCGACGGCATCTGCAAGATGTAGGTAAAGCTCCGCGCGAGCGCATAGCCGAGCGGCACACCCACCACGGCGCCGATCGCCGTGAGCACGAGCGTCTCCTTGTTGACATAGTGGTGAACCTCGCCGCGCCTAAAGCCCAGCACCTTGATGGTGGCGAGCTCGCGCCCGCGCTCCGAGATATTGGTGTTGGAGAGCGTGAACACCACGACGAACGACAGACACGCGGCCATGAAGGTCACAAGTACCACGACGGAGTCGACGATCGCGAAGTTCGCCTCGAAGTTCTGCGTCAGGTCGGCCGTGCTCACCACCGTGAGCCAGCCGTCGGCCTTCATGTCGCGGGCAAACCGCTGTGCCGCCGCACCGCTCCCGTCGAGGTTCACGAGCACGCCGTTCGCACGCATGGCCTTGCCAAACGCCTTCTCGTAGGTGCCCTGGCAGACGAGCATCGTGTTGCCCAGATAATTGAGCGAGATGTCGCTCACCGTGACGTCCGCGACGGAAAGCGATGAGTCCTGCACCCGCGCCGCGGAGCCCGTGCCCACGCCGAGCACCATCTGGGCGCTCTTGCTCAGCACGACCTTGCCGGACGAAAGCGCGATCGGAGCACCGCCCTCGTCCTCCAGGCGCAGGTAGTCGCCGATCGATGCGGCCTCGGCGTCGGGCACCACGATCATCTGCACCGTCTCGCTCTTGCCGCCCGCGATAAACGTCACGTTGTCGGTCATGATCGTCGCGTACTCGCTGATGCGCGCCGGGGCGTCCGCGGAGCCGTTGCGTTCCTGCATGGCGGAGACGGCGGCATCGAGATCATCGGGGTTCGCCGCGGCCATCACGTCGTAGCGCGTGATGCGTCCGTACTGCTTGGCGCTCAGCGCGGAGACCGTGTCGCGGATCCCCAAGCCGCAGATCACGAGCGCCGTGCACCCCGCGATGCCGCAGATGGTCATGAGCGCACGCTTCTTGTAGCGGAAGAGGTTGCGCGCCGTCACCTTGTTGAGAAAGCCCAGGTGGCGCCAGACGATGCCGATGCGTTCGAGCAGGATGCGTGAGCCCGCCCGCGGGGCCTTGGGGCGCATGAGCGCCGCCGGGGTCTCGGCGAGCTCGCGCCGGCATGCGAGATACGCCGCCCCCACGACGCCCACCGCGAAGAGTGCCACGGAGCCGAGCGACGTGAGGATCTCGTAGGAAAGCAGCATGTTGGGCAGCGTGTACATGGCCTTGAAGACCGTGAACAGGAACAGCGGCAGTCCGATAAAGCCGATCAGGTTGCCGAGGACGCCGCCCGCGAGGCACGCCCACAGCGCGTAGTCCACGTATTTGGAGAGGATGCGGCTGCGCGGATAGCCGAGTGCCTTGTAGAGACCGATGAGTGTGCGCTCCTCCTCGACCATGCGCGAGGCCGTCGTCGAGCTGATGAGCGCCGCGACCACGAAGAAGATGAGCGGGAACACCGTGGCGATGGACTCGATGGACGATGTGTCGGACTCGACGCTCGAGAAGCTCGCGATGCCGCTGCGGTCCTGGATGTACCAGACGGCGTCGCCGTGGCCCTCGAGCTCGGCGCGCGCGTCGGCGATCTGCTGCTCGGTCTCGGCCTTCTGCTGGGCGAGCTCGGCCTCCGCCTGGGCTCGCTCGGCGCTGCCGGGGGCCATGTCGTCGATGTTGCGCTGCTTCATGGCAAAGACGTTCGCGGCGGAGCGCTCGGCCTCGTCGAGCTTCTGCGGCATCTCGACGGTGAGCTCGTGCTCGCGCTCCTTGATGCGCTCGCCCTTGATGCCGTCGATGCGGTCCATGACCTCATCGACCTTGTCCCGATAAGCGCTCGAGTAGGCGTTCAGGGCGTCGGCGTCCTGCACGCGCACGTGGATCGCGGTGTAGGTGGACGACACCGCCGCGTCCTCGCTCACATAGAACCGGTAGTCCTCGGCGGAGGTGGCGCGAAACGAGCTCGCGGATTCGTCGGCCATGATGTCCGTCGGGTCGTCGACCTCGCCCACGATCTTGTACTCACCCTGGGCAAAGACATCGACGCCGCTCTGGTTGGCGGAATCGGCGTTATTGGCGGCGAACGTCACCGTGTCGCCCAGCTTGCGGCCCGATGCCTTGAGATAGCGCGTCGAGACCGCGACCTCGCCCGGGCCTTCGGGAAGCGCGCCCGAGACGAGCACCGGCTGGTCGATGTTGTCCTTGGAGAGGCTCTGCACGGCCACGCGGTCGCGCGCGTCCCCCACCGCGGTGTAGGCGGTCTCGGTGTAGATACCCTCGGCCACGTCGACGCCGTCGAGGCCGGCGATGGCCTCGAGGTCGTCGCGCGTGAGGCCGAGCGTCGACTGCACGGAGATGTCGTAGACGTTCTGGGCGTCGAAGTAGGCATCGACGGAATCGCGCAGGTCCTCGCAACCCGCGCGCAGGCCGCACATGATGCTCACGCCGAGCGCTGTGATGGTCACGATGGAGAGGAATCGCTTGAGGCTGCCGCGGACGGTGCGGCGCACCCCGCGCTTGAACGCGACGGGGTTGACGTCGTTCGCGGATTGGACCTGCTCGTAGGTCAGGAAGGTGCGGTCATCGGCCATGCGCTACCACTCGATCTGCTCGATAGGCTGCGGCGCGGGCTGCACGGTCTCGCTCACGACCTTGCCGCTCTTGAAGCGGATGAGGCGGTCCGCCATGGGGGCGAGCGCCGAGTTGTGGGTGATGATGATCACCGTGATGCCCTCGCGGCGGCACGTGTCCTGCAAAAGCTGGAGGATCTGCTTGCCGGTCTGGTAGTCGAGCGCGCCCGTGGGCTCGTCGCACAGCAGGAGCTTGGGGTTCTTGGCGAGGGCGCGGGCGATGGAGACGCGCTGCTGCTCGCCGCCCGAGAGCTGCGAGGGAAAGTTGTCGAGGCGCTCGGCAAGCCCGACCTTGGCGAGCGTTTCGCGCGCGTCGAGGGCACCGGGGCAGATCTGCGCGGCGAGCTCGACGTTCTCGAGCGCCGTGAGGTTGGGCACGAGGTTGTAGAACTGGAACACGAAGCCCACGTCGGCGCGGCGGTACTCGACGAGCTCCCCCTCGCCCGCCCGGCTGATATCGCGGCCGTCGACGAGCACGCGGCCCGAGGTCGCGGTGTCCATGCCGCCGAGGATGTTAAGCGCCGTGGTCTTGCCCGCACCCGAGGCGCCGAGGATAATGGCGAGCTCACCGCGCTCGACCGTGAAACTCGCCCCATCGAGCGCGTGGATCTGCGCGGAGCCCTCGCCGTACGCCTTGACGACGTCCTGGAATTCGATATAAGCCATGTGCCGTTTCCTGTTCTTGTCGGATAGCTTCTATTGTTACCCAACCGTCACGCGGAATGGCACCCGGTGGCGAACCTTCATCGGGATTTGGGAGAGGATAGGGCGAGAACGTGGGCGGAAGCGACGGCAACCAAGCTCAGAATCGTCCATGCTGCTGACGACAAACATGTTATGGGAATAGACGCCTACTTTAATAACAGCCAGGACTCATCCCCGCCCCTCAGATGTTATGAGAGTAGACGTCTACTCTCATAACAATTACTCGGCATTTTCACTGTTTGTTGTTACATTTGCAGACAAGCCGGATGTTATATATGCAGACATCTACCCACATAACAATTAACCCGAGTTTTCGCCTCTGGCTGTTATATGTGCAGACAGATCCGGACCGATCGCCCAATCGCCTACCCATCTAACATCCAGTCCAAGTATTTTCACCTTGGCGTCACGTTAACGCAGCAAAGAACAACAGACATTGACACAGGCTGGAACCGTCTTTCCCTCACCAAAACGCAAACTCCCTTGGAAAATGTGCGAGCCATACAGAAAACCCGGGGGAGTTTTGTGAGAAAAGATTTTGGCGGTGCATTTCGGGGTCTTTGGAAAGGTTGAGCCCGGCGCCAATTTAGGCAACGAGACCAAGTACCGCAGCACTGATTCCAACGGGCTCCAAAGAGGACCGGCGAGTGACAGCCAAATAGGTCGTCACCCACAACTGACACCGCCCGCCTATCAAACAAACCGCTTAACCGGGAGCTAACGATTATGTCCACGCGCAGTGATACCTTTCTTTCTAACTTCTATTGAAAGGGGTGCCTCATGCAGAGCACCGTCAACCGCGAAATTGGAAAGCTCGGACTTCCCAGGCATCTTGTGATGGGCATGGACCCAGGTATCTCAAGCTGCGGATTCGCACTTATCGACACGAAAAACCACGAGATCCTCGAGATGGGAGTGCGACTTTTCGATTCGCCTACTCATCCCAAAACCGGGCAGAGCCTTGCCGTCATTCGCCGAGGCTTTCGTTCGACACGGCGCAACATCGACCGTACCCAGGCCCGTTTGAAGCACTGCCTCGAGACGCTTAAACGATACGGCGTTGTTCCTCAAGATGCGACTAAAGACTATTTCCATACCGCCAAAGGCGACAAACAGCCGCTAAAGCTACGCGTTGAGGGTCTTGATCGCCTGCTCACTAATCGCGAGTGGGCACTTGTACTTTATTCGCTTTGCAAACGCCGTGGCTATATTCCGCACGGCGAAGGCAGCCAAGACAAGTCAAGCGAGGGCGGCAAGGTCCTTTCGGCACTCGCCGCGAACAAAGAGGCATTCGACCAGGGCTCGTTCCGCACCGTTGGCGAGTGGCTCGCCTCGCAGCCGCAAAGCCGAAACCGCGGTGGCAGCTACGACAAATGCGTCACGCACGCCCAGCTCGTCAACGAGGCACATACCCTTTTTGAGAAACAGCGCGCCTTTGAGTCGAAAGTCGCTTCCACCGAGCTTGAAGCCGCCTATATCGAAGTCTGCGATTGGGAGCGCTCCCGCAAGGATTTCGATTGCAGGACCTACGAGCTCGTAGGCTATTGCTCCTACTTCCCGCAAGAAAAGCGCGCTGCCCGGTGTACGCTCACCAGCGAGCTTGTCTCTGCCTACGGCGCCCTCGGCAACGTCACGATTATCCATGAAGACGAATCTTCGCGTTCGCTCACCGCTGCCGAGCGCGACGAATGCATCGCCATCCTGTTCTCCTGTGAACCGATTCGCGGCAACAAGGACTGTACAGTCAAATTCGGCGCCCTCAGAAAGGTACTTGACCTGAGCTCGGGAGATTACTTCAAAGGCGTCCCGACGTCAGAGGAGAAGACGCGCGAAGTCTATAAGCCCAAGGCGTGGCGTGTGCTTCGAAATACTCTTAACCCCATCAACCCGATTCTTCTCCATCGCCTTCGCGACGATCGCGATCTCGCTGACTCCGTCATGGAGGCCGTTGCCTACTCCTCTGCGTTGCCCGTCCTTGAGGAAAAACTGCAGGAACTTCCGCTCTCAGAAGCGGAGGTAACAGCACTCTGCAAGCTCCCTTACTCCTCCAAGGTGCTTAATGGCTATGGCAACCGCTCAAAGAAGGCACTCGACATCCTCCTCGGTTGCTTTGAGGAACCAGAGGTTTTGACCCTCACCGACGCGGAAGACGCAAGCGGTCTGCTTGCCATGCGCATAGAAGGAGCAGGTCTCGAACGTTCAGATCGCCTCATGCCGTATGAGGGCTGGATTGAGAAGACCGGTCGCACAAACAACAATCCCGTCGTCATTCGCGCGATGTCCCAGATGCGCAAGGTAGTCAACGCCATCTGCCGTAAATGGGGCGTACCCAACGAAATCCATGTCGAACTCGACCGCGAGCTCCGACTCCCCCAATGCGCCAAAGATGACATCGCAAAGGCGAACAAGAAAAACGAGAAGAACCGTGAGCGCATCGCCGGTCAGATCGCCGAGCTCCGCGGTTGCTCGGTTGAAGAGGTCACCGGCAAACAAATCGAGAAATACCGTCTGTGGGAAGAACAGGAGTGCTTCGATCTTTATACCGGGGACAGTATCGACGTGATGCGCCTCATCCAAGATGACAGCTACACGCAAATCGACCACATTCTCCCGTTTTCCCGAACAGGCGAGAACTCTAAGAACAACAAGGTGCTCGTTCTCGCCAAGAGCAACCAGGACAAGCGCGAACAAACTCCCTACGAGTGGATGCATTCGGGTAAACCAAGCGCCCCCTCTTGGAGCGATTTCGAGCGGCGCGTGCAAGAAAATCAGAAGCTCAGCCGTCGAAAGAAAAACTTCCTGCTTGAGAAAGATCTTGATTCCAAAGAAGGCGAGTTCCTGGCACGGAGCTTTACCGATACCGCTTACATGTCCCGAGAGGTTTGCTCATATCTGTCCGATTGCCTCCTCTTTCCCGAAGACGGCTCGAAAGTCCATGTTGTTCCTACGACGGGACGCGCAACCGCGTGGCTGCGGCGTCGTTGGGGCCTCAACTTTGGATCGACTGGAGAAAAAGATCGTACGGACGACAGACACCACGCAACTGACGCCTGTGTCATTGCAGCATGCAGCCGCAGTTTAGTAATCAAGACGGCGAAGATCAGCCAGGAAACCCATTGGAGCGTCACGCCCGGCCTCACTGAGAGCCAGCGCAAAGACGCTCGTATGAAAGCGCTCGAAAGCGTCATGCCGTGGGAGACGTTTGCAAACGAGGTTCGCTCACGCCACGATTTTGTCGTGCCCACACGCTTCGTTCCGCGCAAGGGCAAAGGTGAGCTCTTTGAGCAGACGACGTATCAATATGCCGGCGTCAACGACAAGGGCAAGGACCTCGCGCGCCGTGTTGGATCCGATAAGGACATTGTCATGGGCAATGCCGTGGTCTCTGAAGACGGAAAATCCGTCGTCAAAGTCAGCGAGATGCTCTGCTTGAGGCTGTGGCACGATCCGGACGCAAAGAAGGGCAAGGGCTGTTGGTACGCCGACCCTGTGTACAAGGCTGATATCCCAGCCCTGAAGGACGGTAGCTATGTGCCACGAATTGCGAAGGCGCACTCGGGACGAAAAGCATGGAAACCTGTGCCTGAAAGTGCGTTAAAAGGCGGCACAATTGAAATCTACCTTGGAGACATTGTCAGAATTGGAGATTTTATCGGACGTTTTAGCGGCTACGACATCAATAGTGCAAATTGGTCGTTTGTTGACCGCCTAACCCGAAATCCGATAAAGTGTCCAACTGTTGGAAAGTTAAACAACCTGATTATCCCAATAGTCACACGTGAGAACATCGTCGAATAGAATCGAATTCAAGCCCTCCATTCAGCCAGACAAATCCACACCAACAAACTGAGTGGAGGGCAGCATTCATCTTATCTATATTTTTGTATTACTTTTTGGTATTCTAAAAATACGGAGTCTCACATGCTGTCAGTGCCTCATGTCCATGAACGCGTTCACCAACGGCACCCCGATGTCACTAGAAAGGATGTGATTCACGCTTGGTCAAACCCGCTTGCCATGAGACACCGCAATTTCGATCCCCCGGCATATGTCGCGGCGGCAGGCATGGATACCAAAGGCCGCATCATAGAGATGGTCGGCGTCGAGTTGGAAGACGGCAGCTTTCTTGTTTACCATGCGCAAAAACTCACGAGAAAGATGGCGCGCGAGCTAGAACTGGAGGAATGGCTATGACAAGCTACAAGATCAAAGGCGGAGCGATTCTTACCGACTCGGATATCGAGACTTTGGCAGAGCAGGCTGAGCAAGGCAGTTATCCCGGCACTCCCGGCGACTGGATCGTAAGACCAAAAGGACGTCCGGCACTTGCGAATGAACCTCTTGTAACACTAACGGTAAAGGTCACACCTTCGATGAGGGCGGCCCTCGATAATAAGGCAGCCGAATCAGGTGAAACCAGAAGCCAGTTTCTTCGATCCATACTTGAAAAAGCAATTGCCTAGAGCAATTAGGGACAAGCTCCCCAAGTTCGCGCCCTTCCCCAAGATGATACGTTGCTACCGCCACTCAAGACGAGCGAGGCGGAGTCTTGAGCACATGCCCTTCCCCAAGGTGATACGCTGAGATGGAGTTTAGATAACTGCTATTAGCCGTCTTGAGCACGCGCCCTTCCCCAAGGTGATACGCTGAGCTGCTTAAGCGTCGCAAGAGCTGGATGAGTCTTGAGCACGCGCCCTTCCCCAAGGTGATACGCTCGATAGCGATAGCGTTCTCGCCGCTTGCATGTCTTGAGCACGCGCCCTTCCCCAAGGTGATACGCTCGCCGAGGCGGGCGGGCCGTTTCGCCCGTGGTCTTGAGCACGCGCCCTTCCCCAAGGTGATACGCTGCACCGGAGATAGCGGCAGAATTCGCTACCGTCTTGAGCACGCGCCCTTCCCCAAGGTGATACGCTCACCCCGTGTCACACCCCGTGTCACAGGTGGTCTTGAGCACGCGCCCTTCCCCAAGGTGATACGCTGGGCTCGACGGCGAGAACGACTGGCGTTCCGTCTTGAGCACGCGCCCTTCCCCAAGGTGATACGCT
>ERZ808240.5195-NODE-5195-length-10798-cov-3.106674_pt1 | contig 10798 bp, 8 predicted proteins | sample MGYA00521084_ERZ808240 | MGnify/ENA primary metagenome ERZ808240 (study PRJEB31516, sample SAMN03275571) | gut metagenome | biome: mammalia-associated habitat; material: feces | host: Papio cynocephalus | place: Kenya | collected 2012-08-06 ... | reverse complement strand
CGCTCAAAAGGCAGCTACAGTATTAACTTGTCCGCCGGATACCGTTGAGCCATCAGTGATCAGGTGATGCGTTATCTGGCGGTGAGCAGTTTTCGCCTTACTCAGGGCGGTTGGCCTTAGCCGAGGTCGGCTTCGATTGCATACAGTTCGCCGAAGACTTCGGGCAGGTCGCTCGAATTCAAATCTTCAACGCTATGCGCGCCGTATCTTTTGAAAACAGATTCAACTACCGCTTGACCAACTTGGGCACTGACAGTAGCAGCGGTGTTTTCAATGTTGATAATCCAATTACGATGTTCGGATTTTGTCACTGCTTCTCCCTCCTTTTCATATCAGCGTCCCAATCCAGACAGAAAGCTGTGTTTTTGCGGCAAGTAGGCACTGGATCATTCATGACCGGAGAATGTACCTCTTTTCCGTTGGCGAACTCTCTCAAAAGTGAGTTATCGTTGGTTTATGTGAATTAACACCTTGACAGCGTTGATTTTTTCACATTTTCATGCTATAATGAAATATGAAAATCATTTAGGATCATTTTATAGGACTTTTTAATCCTCGGAGCCGTCTCTGCAGGCATTTCCCAACCGCCACTTATATGATACTTGGGCAAATTTGTGGTTGGAATATAGTGCGGCGAAGGGTCGCAGGGTTCTTTGGTTCTTTTTGATGGTTCTTTTTAGAAGGCGGTGAATTAATGGTATTTTCGGAGTTTTGCGAAGTCGGGCAACCGAACTGGTTTTCCTGCTCGTCACAGGCGCAATATTTGAAAGGACTGTTTAAGGCGGCTGGAATTACCCGTGAATATTCCGATGATTATTTGAAGGCGGTTTATAGCGGCAAAACTAAAAGCCTCAACAGCAATATGAAGAAACATTTTCCGAAGCCGGTTGATGAATCTAAAATAGCGGACTATTACGAAAAGCATCTAAAAGATGAGTTTGTGGTCGCATTGTGCGATGCCTTTGCTATTCCTGCGAATTTGGAGAAAGACAAAAAGCTATTGAGTATTGCAATGGCTCGACAGGTTGCGGTGTTTATAGGCAGCAAAGATGACACCGTTGACTGTATTGTTGCGGGTGCATATGAGAATGCAGTTGTATCCGAGGCTGCAGCTCACTACGAGATTCCAAAGCGCCTTTATGACGGTGATGATCTGTGGGTAGAACAACACGACAGGTGTCACGCAGTTGGATGCTATCAGAAATTCACTCATCAATGGAGCATACAGAATCGAGGCCGATGTCTGTGGAGCGGAAGAAAATTGGTTTGCACCAATCAAAATGAGATCAAACCTCAACTCGCACCGCTCACAATAGACATTCCGGAAACAAAACCGCACGAATTTATAAAAATAACCACGGGAGCGGACTCCCGTGGTATTGAAGGCTCTTATAACTGCGTGTGGGAAATGCAGGATTCTAATGGGAATAATTGCTTTCCGGACAGCAGGCTCGTATTCGACTTTACTATTAGTGTTACATTCAAGGCTTAAGGTCAGGAGGAAAACAAGTGGCTGAAAATAATGTGAATATTGAAAAGTGGTCTACCCTTAAAGAAGTACAGGAATATCTCGGCGTTGGCAGAGAGACGATTCTTGCCTGGATTGCCAAAAGAAATATGCCTGCATACAAGGTGGGCAGGCTGTGGAAGTTCAAACTGTCAGAGGTTGATGAGTGGATTCGCTCCGGCGGTGCAGCTGACGATAAAGCAGAGAATGCCGACTAAGACCGTTTTATTGGACAGTGAGCTTGATATGATAATAGTGGCTCACTATAGTACGAAAGGAAACGAAGAAATATGGACAATCAGGTGCATAATCAAATAGTTAGTTTTATATGGGGCATCGCAGACGACTGCCTGCGAGATGTGTATGTGCGCGGCAAGTACCGTGATGTGATCCTGCCGATGACGGTCATTCGTCGTTTGGATGCTCTTTTGGAGGACAGCAAAGAGGCTGTCCTGAACATGAAGAAAAAGTTGGACGCGGCGGGTATCGATAACCAGTGGCCTGCACTGTGCAATGCGGCGGGGCAGGCTTTTTGCAATGCGTCGCCATTTCGTCTGCGCGACCTTACCAGTCGTGCGAAGAAACAGACATTGAAAACGGACTTTGAAGCATATCTTGACGGTTTCTCTCCGAATGTGCAGGAGATTCTGGAAAAGTTCAAGTTCCGCAATCAGATCGACACCATGATTGAGGCAGACATCCTCGGCGCAGTTATTGAAAAATTTATATCTGCGGATATCAACCTCAGTCCGAACCCTGTGTACAAGGACGAAGAAAAGACCATTCTTAAGCATCCGGGGCTGGATAACCACGGTATGGGTACGATTTTCGAGGAACTGATCCGTAAGTTCAACGAGGAAAACAACGAAGAAGCCGGCGAACACTGGACGCCCCGTGATGTTGTTGAACTGATGGCAGACCTTATCTTTATGCCGATTGCGGATCAAATCAAGGATGCTACTTACTCTTGCTATGACGGGGCCTGCGGAACAGGTGGTATGCTCACCGTTGCGCAGGATCGTCTTACAACATTGGCTGCGCGGCGCGGCAAAAAGGTTTCCATCCACCTTTTCGGACAGGAAATCAACCCGGAAACCTATGCCATCTGCAAGGCGGATATGCTGCTCAAGGGCGACGGTGACCAGGCAGAACATATCAGTTATGGCTCAACGCTGTCTTTGGACGGCAACGCTACACGGCAGTTTGACTTTATGCTCTCGAATCCACCTTACGGAAAGAGCTGGAAAACCGATGTAGAAAAGATGGGCGGCAAGAAAGAAATCCTCGACAGCCGTTTCAATGCTTATCTGGATGGCGGTGAGCAGCTTACAATGATCCCGCGCACAAGCGACGGTCAGCTCCTGTTTCTGTTGAACAATGTGGCGAAGATGAAGAAAGACACGCCTCTCGGCAGCCGCATTGCGGAGGTACATAACGGTTCGTCCATCTTCACGGGAGATGCTGGCAGCGGTGAAAGCAATGCTCGCCGTTATATGATCGAGAACGATCTGGTGGAGGCCATTATCGCCGTGCCGGAAAATATGTTCTACAACACGGGCATCGGCACATTCATTTGGGTGCTTTCTAATAAGAAGGAGGAGCGCCGCAAGGGAAAAATTCAGCTTATCGACGCAACGGCGATGAAATCGGCACTCCGCAAGAACATGGGCAAGAAAAACTGCGAATTTACTGAAGAGATCCGCAAGGAGATCGTCCGTATTTTCCTCACAATGGAAGAAAGCGAAGTCAGTATGATCCTGAACAACGAGGACTTCGGCTATTGGAGCGTAACGGTGGAGAGACCGCTGCGCCTGCGCGTGTATCCTGACAGAGCAATTCCGGCAGATACTTTCAAGAAGTCGGACGAATATGACAGCGTGATGGCGGCTATTGAAAAGGCTGCAAAAACTGCACCGTTGAATGATTGGATCGCCTTTGCCAAGGCTACCAAACTGAAAGACACCACACTGAAAAAGGTGCGCCCCTTTATCACCGAGAAAGATCCGGCCGCACACCCAATCGAGGACGAGCCGGATGTTGACCTGCGCGACACGGAGAACATTCCGTTCACCTATGAGGGCGGCATTGACGCCTTTATGAAAAACGAAGTGTTGACCTACGCGCCGGACGCCTGGGTGGATGAGAAGAAAACACAGATTGGCTATGAAATCAGCTTTACGAAGTATTTCTACAAGCCCGTGGAGCTACGGGACATGAGAGCTATTATTTCGGAACTTCAAAACCTGGAACGCGAATCTGATGGTATGCTCAGCAAAATCACGGGAGAAATGCTATGAGTACGAATTTATTTAACCCCGCTGACAAGCGAAGCTATCCAGCGCGATGGCCGCTAATCCGTGGGAAGCAATTATTTCAAGAGATAGATGAGCGTTCGAAGGATGGAACGGAAGAACTGCTCTCTGTTTCTCATATCACCGGAATAACACCACGTAGCCAGAAAAATGTAACGATGTTTCAAGCCGAATCCTTGGTCGGATATAAGATTTGCAAAACCGGAGATATCGTAGCAAACACTATGTGGACATGGCAAGGAGCTATCGGAGTATCAAGATTTGCGGGTGTAGTCAGTCCAGCATACAATGTGTATCGGCAGAAATCGGATATATTTAATCCGCGATATCTTGATATGCTCTTAAGGGAACGGCAGCTGGTAGATGTTTATCATTCGCTTTCAACTGGAATTAGACCGTCCAGATTAAGGCTCTATCCGGATGTGTTTTTAACCATTAAACTTCCCGTCCCGCCCCGTGAGGAGCAGGATCAGATTGTGCGCTTCCTGGATTGGAAAGTTTCGAGCATCAATAAGCTGATTAACATCAAACAAGAACAATTGAGCAAAGTAAAAGAATTACTGGATCGGTTATTCCGTGACATAACGTCAAAGTGCAGAAAAAAGGTAAAAATCAAGTATCTTTTCGAGCTTGATAACAATTTTTTCGTTCCTGATGCTTCTGAGTCGTATGCTAAGGTAGGTATGTACAATCGAGGGAGAGGTATCTTTTTGAGAGAGCCATGCCTTGGTAATGAGTTAGGAGACTCTCAATTCCAGCATATTCATTCTGATCGTCTAATGCTGAGCGGTCAGTTTGCTTGGGAAGATGCTGTTTACATCACCCAAGAAAAAGATACCCATGGCATCGCATCCCATCGCTATTATTTGCTTAAGCCAGTTAGATATGTCCCAGTTGAATATCTTTGGGCGTATTTTCTTTCTTGCGAAGGTTTTTTTAATCTTCAGCAGTGCTCCCACGGTTCAGCAGGCAGAAATAGGCCATTGAACATCAAAGAAGTACTCAACTTAGAATTGCCCGTACCAGACGATAAAGAAAAGGCTAATGCGCTAAATGAATTAGTTCGTGATTATATGCGACTTCAAGTGATTACGGAAGAAGGAAGAAACGACTTGTCGGATTTCCGAACGCATCTTATTGCAGATGTTGTCACCGGCAAAATCGACGTCCGCAATGTTGAAATTCCCGAATATGAATTTGTGGATGAAGAAGCGGATAGCGATGCCGAGGATTTGGACGGCGAAGAAGATACTGAGGAACAGGAGGATTGAACATGGCTGACGAGAAAAAACTCGTCCCCGATGAAAATCAGGGTGACATCGTTATCTACCAGACGGAAGATGGCGACACGAAAATCGATGTCCGCTTTGTGGATGAGACCGTATGGCTGACCCAGCAGCAGATGGCAGAGCTTTTTCAGTCCTCCCGCACCAACATCGTGGAGCACATTCAGCATATTTACGAGGAGGGTGAACTGGACGAAGCCTCAACCTGTCGGAAATTCCGACAAGTTCGCACCGAGGGCAACAGACAGGTCGCAAGAGAGATCCCGTATTATAACCTTGATATGATCATCTCTCTTGGATACCGCGTAAAATCAATGATCGCCACCAACTTCCGCCGCTGGGCAACAGAGCGGTTGAAAGAATATATGGTCAAGGGCTTTACGATGGATGACGAGCGGCTGAAAAATCTCGGCGGCGGCAACTACTGGAAAGAGTTGCTTGACCGCATCAGGGATATCCGTTCTTCTGAAAAAGTCATGTATCGACAGGTACTTGATCTGTACGCCACCAGCGTGGACTATGACCCGAAAAGTTCGGAATCCGTTGCATTTTTCAAAATGGTACAGAACAAGCTGCACTTTGCCGCACACGGCCACACAGCAGCGGAGGTCATCTACGAACGGGCGGATGCGGATAAACCGTTTATGGGCTTGACCGCTTTCTCCGGCGATTTTCCTACGGCAAAGGATATTGGAATCGCTAAAAACTACTTATCAGAAGAGGAACTGCGGATACTGAACGGAATCGTCTCCGGGTATTTCGACTTTGCCGAGGTACAGGCGATGCGCCATCGTCCTATGCACATGAGTGATTATGTGGAGCACCTGGACCGCATCTTATCTTCCACCGGAGAGCAGGTGCTCATTGGTGCAGGCAAAGTGAGTCATAAGCAGGCAATGGATAAAGCGAACCGGGAATATCAGCGGTTTCTCGTGCAGAATCTCTCTCCTGTTGAGGAAGCGTATCTGCAAACGATCAAAGAGGTCGAAAAGACGGCGAAGAAAAAAGCGAAAGAGGAATGAGCATGGCCAGTTTCACAAATACAAGAGAAAGCGGACTTGAAGCGCTGATCGTAAAATGGCTTGTTGAGCACAACGGCTATGAGGAAGGCTCCAACGCCGATTACAATAAAGAGTACGCCATAGATGAGACTCGTCTGTTCCGCTTTCTGCAAGATACACAGCCGGAGCAAATGGACAAGCTGGGCGTGTTCAAGTCCGAGCAGAAAAAACGTCAGTTTCTGAACCGCCTGCAGGGTGAAATCGCAAAGCGCGGCATTATTGATGTACTCCGCAACGGCATCAAGGTGTATCCGGTCAATCTCATCATGTTCTATTTAACGCCGACCGAGAACAATGCCAAGGCACGGGAGATGTTTGAAAAGAACATTTTCAGCGTGACCCGTCAGCTTCGCTATGCGCATGATGCCGGAAAGCTGGCTCTTGATATGTGCGTTTTTATAAACGGTCTGCCTGTTATCACCTTTGAACTGAAAAATCAACTCACGAAGCAGAATGTGGACGATGCAGTGCAGCAGTACAAAGATGATCGCGATCCTCGCGAGTCGCTTTTTACCTTCAAACGCTGCATGGTGCATTTTGCCGTAGACGATGCCCGTGTCAAGTTCTGCACGAAACTTGCCGGACAAGACAGCTGGTTTCTGCCCTTTGACAAGGGATATAATGATGGAGCAGGTAACCCGCCGAATCCAGACGGCCTTATGACCGATTATCTTTGGAAGGATATCCTCACCAAGAAAAAGCTGACGCTGATCATAGAAAACTATGCGCAGGTTGTCGTTGAAGTGGATGAGGATACCAAAAAGAAAAAGGAAAAACAGATATTTCCCCGCTACCACCAGTTTGATGTCGTAACGAAGCTACTTGCCGATGTGAAGGCAAACGGCGTTGGGAAGAAGTATCTCATTCAGCACAGTGCAGGCAGCGGTAAATCCAACTCTATCGCATGGCTTGCTCATCAACTCATCGGGCTGGAACAGAATGGTTACCCGATGCTGGATTCCGTTATTGTAGTTACGGATCGCCGGATTCTCGACAAACAAATTCGGGATACGATCAAGCAGTTCATGCAGGTCGGTAACACGGTCGCATGGGCAGAACACTCCGGCGATCTCACGAAAGCCATCACCGATGGAAAGCGTATTATCGTGACTACGATTGAGAAGTTCCCGTACATCGTTCCGCAAATTGGAGCGGAACACAAGGATAACCATTTTGCCATTATTATTGATGAAGCTCATTCCGGGCAGAGCGGAAGAAACTCTGCACAGATGAACCTTGCGCTTTCCGGGCTTGCTTCCGATGACGAGATGGATAACGAGGATAAGATCAACGCCATGATGGAAGGACGCAAACTGCTGAACAACGCCAGCTACTTTGCGTTTACCGCTACTCCGAAGAATAAAACGCTGGAAACCTTCGGCGTTCCGTATCGGGACGGCGACAATATTAAGCACAGACCTTTCCATGTTTATACGATGAAACAGGCGATCCAGGAAGGATTTATCCTGGATGTGTTGCAATACTACACGCCCATTGACAGCTTCTATAAGTTGATGAAGACCGTCGAGGATGACCCGATGTTCGATAAGAAGCGGGCGCAGAAGAAGCTGCGCAGCTTTGTGGAAAGCGACAGCTATACCATAGCCAAGAAAGCTGCTATGATGGTAGATCATTTTCACGAGCAGGTTATTGCCAAAGGAAAAATCGGCGGGCAGGCTCGTGCTATGGTCGTGACCTCCAGCATCCCCCGCTGTATCGAGTATTATTACGCCATCAATAAATGCCTTGCGGATAGGCACAGTCCATATAAAACAATCATTGCCTTTTCCGGCGAGAATAAGTATCAAGGTCAGGAACCGCCGCTGACATCGGCAGGGCTGAATGGCTTCCCAGATGCTAAGATACCGAAGGAGCTCAAAAAAGACCCGTATCGCATTCTCATTGTTGCGGATATGTTCCAGACGGGCTTTGATGAGCCGCTGCTCCACACCATGTATGTGGACAAAATGCTCTATGACATCAAGGCGGTACAGACGCTCTCTCGCTTGAACCGCTGTTGCCCGAAGAAGTACGATACCTTCGTCTTAGACTTTGCAAACAAGCCGGAGATGATTCAGGAGTCGTTCTCCCGCTACTACCGCACCACGATTCTGTCCGGCGAAACCGATCCGAACAAGCTGTACGACCTTGTTGCAACGATGGATGGATACCAGGTGTTTTCCAACGAAGATGTTGGGCGACTGGTTGATTTGTATCTGGATGGAGCGGATCGCGACAAACTTGATCCCACATTAGATGTCTGTACTGCCGTTTACAAGCAGCTTGACATGGATGATCAGATTAAATTTAAGAGCGCAGCAAAGGCGTTCGTGCGTACCTATGGCTTTCTCGGAGCGATTTTGCCGTATGGTAATGCAGACTGGGAACGGTTATCCATCTTTCTTAATTTGCTGATACCAAAGCTGCCGTCTCCGCGAGAGGACGATCTTTCACAGGGGATTCTTGAAACGATTGACCTCGAAAGTTACCGCAACGAGGCGCGTGAGGTCATGTCCATTCGCCTGGAAGATGCCGATACGGAGGTGGCTCCCGTACCGGCGGGAAAGATCGGGCACATCGTCGAACCGGAAATGGATTTGCTGTCTGTCATTCTCTCCAATTTCAATGATATGTTTGGTAACATCAACTGGAATGATGCGGATAATGTGCGGCGGCAGATCCTTGAGATACCGGCCATGGTGTCTAAGGATGAAAAATATCAGAATGCCATGAGAAACTCTGATGAGCAGAGTGCGCGCTTGGAAAGTGAACGTGCGCTGCAGCAGGTCATCTTTTCGATTATGGCGGACAATATGGAGCTGTTCAAGCAGTTTCAGGACAATCCATCATTTAAGAAATGGCTGTCCGACCTTGTATTTAACTTGACCTACAACAAGGACGGAAAGCCTTTTGAATCTCCCAGGTCAGATACAGCTTCAAACGAAAACTAATTATATACGGCAGATTGGAGGACCGAAAGAATGAGCGAGTCTATTTCATCGACAATAAAAAATAGTGGATTAACCTTGGACAGCGTTTTTGTAGAAGTCCAGCATTCCGAAGGACTCGGTCTGCCCAAAGCAAATCATATCCGTTTCTTCCACACCGCAATGCGTGGAAACAAATTGTCGACAGATAATTTGCAAGTTTTTTTGCGCAGGAACTTGGCACGGTATGTTTTCTCCAGAGCGCAGCTTGAAAATTATCGCATAAATGATGACCTTGATTCTGCCGTATCCGAAGCAATGCGGATTATGGCCGAAAACGGCGGCGCATCTGCCGAGGGAACAGGAAATATGCTTGACGAGATTCTTGTATATGCGTTTCTTGAGGAAAAATTGAAAGCTCCCAAACTTATGAGCCGCGTGGAATTATATACGGAATTGGCGCAATTCCGCAGCGAGTGTAAAGGAATCCATCTGCTATCACCAAGTGATTTGCCCGCAAACACAAAGTTTCAAATGGTATTTGGCGCATCCAATATTGTGGATGATGTCAAAACAGCTATCGACCGTGCGTTTGAAACAATCAGCAAAATTGACTCCCATGAGAGCCGCGAAATATTAATGGTACAGAAAACGGTCTTAGATCAGTTCTTCAACCAGGAAGAAGTCGCCCTGCTCAGTGATGTTCTCATTCCGCAACCGGGAAAGCCGGAAACATATGACACAGCATACGGTGTTTTCTTGGGGTATCAATTGGGTTTGAACCCTACTGGGCGCGGCGATGATTTTGAGACTCTTGCAGAGCAAAAAATGCTCTGCGATATCAGAGAGCACGCAGGTTATATTTCGGAGAAAATTTCCGCAGCAGGATTGACAGGACACTCGTTTTATGTATATATCGTCCCATTCAATGATGCCGAACAGGAAAAAACACAAATTATGGATGCCGTATTGAGAGGAGGGACTCCGATATGAACCAGCTCGAAAAAATGCGACTCGGAGATGTCCTCTTTCAGGGGATAGACGAAAATGATTATCTGAATGAGCTTTATAAGAATATCCTTTATAACTATGCGATCACGGTGCTCCAAATTACCAACATTAAACAACTGCGCGGTGTTAATGTGGATGACGCATTGCGATTTGCAGACCTTCTTTCAAAATCAACTCATGCAGAAAAGGCTGATTCTCACAAAATTTGGGCGCATGAAATTATTACCATGTTGCTTACTTTGTACCCAGATGATAAAGTTGTACACTATTATGCTGGATCTGTATTGACAAGCACAGGGAACTTTATGGGAAGAAAACTCGTGGAGTCACAGTATGTTGAGCCTACCGTGATGGATGAACTGTTTTCTACATTGAGCGACTTGTACCTTACTGTTCCTGCCGCTCCTGAAAAGAAGTTCTTTCAGCAACAGCGAAAGGTTTACGAGCATTTGGATGATGCGTGCTTTAGCTACTCAGCACCCACTTCTATGGGAAAGTCGTTTATCATGCGTATGTTTATTAAAGAGCAGATATTGGCCGGTAAAAAGAAGAATTATGCGCTGATTGTCCCGACCAAAGCACTGATAAACGAAGTGCGAAGCGAAATCATTCGAAATGACCTCGAAAACTTGTTGGATGAAAACCAGTATCATGTGGTTTCTTCTGCCAATGATATGGCCTTGGAAACCCACCC
>ERZ808240.5194-NODE-5194-length-10800-cov-4.129176_pt1 | contig 10800 bp, 10 predicted proteins | sample MGYA00521084_ERZ808240 | MGnify/ENA primary metagenome ERZ808240 (study PRJEB31516, sample SAMN03275571) | gut metagenome | biome: mammalia-associated habitat; material: feces | host: Papio cynocephalus | place: Kenya | collected 2012-08-06 ... | reverse complement strand
CCGGTGTCCAGCAGGCCCCAGCCGTTGGCCTCGGCAGCGGTAGGCGCTTTGGTGGCCAGAAGATCGTCAGACGTGAAGGTGTGCTGGGTGGGGTCCAGATAGAAGCCCGCGCCCGCGGATTTCAAGGCGGCAAAGGACATCAAGCAGTCCGGCGCCATCGCGCCGATCCTCTGTTTCCCGGTGCCGGCCTTTTCCGGGACGATGCGGCCCATTGAGGCCATGCCGGAAACGATGCGGAAAATTGTTAGCTTCTTCCCACCGACGCAGGGCATCACGATGATGAAGAACGCATTTTCTGGCGTCAGTGCTGGGAGCGTCCTGCCGCCGGTCTGCGTAATGCTTGGCCTTACCGTACTTTGCGCGGGACTCGCCATCCGCTTTTTCCACTGGGAATAGCGCTTCAGGCGCAGGACCCGCTGCAAGGTCGTTTCACAGTCTGATCCGGACGCGCGGACGCGGAGCCGGTGATCCGTGAACCAACAGGTTTTACGGGCCACCGGCTCTTTGTGCGGTTCGCAGCGTAAAAAGAGAAGCATCCCCTCTTGACAAACAGGCAGGTTCCCCTTATAATAACGAACGTTATTCATAACATATGTTATTATAAAGGGTGATTCCATGCCTGCCATCAAAAAAGTATCCAAAGAGGCCATCATAGACGCGGCGGTGGATGTGCTGCGGGAGGGTGGCGCGGCCGCCATCAATGCCCGCAGCGTGGCAAAGAAACTGGGCTGTTCCACCCAGCCGATCTACCTGTCCTTTCAGAATATGGACGATCTGAAAGCGGCTATGACGCAGCGGGCCATCACGCTGCATACCCGGCATGTACGGGAGTGGCTTCATATTCTGGACGCGGACGGCAGCTGCTACAGAGAACACAGTCATTACAGCAGCTACGGTATCGGCTTTGTCAAGTTTGCGGCACAGGAAAAATACCTGTTCCGCTGGCTGTATCTGGATGGCGAGCAGTTTGGCCCCTATCAGGACGATGTACTGCTGCCGGAAATCATCGCGGCCATCGTGAACGAGTACGGCTACACCGAGGAACTTGCGGAAAAGCTGCACAGGGACATGGCGTACTATTCTTACGGGCTGGCACTTTTGGCGAACACCGGCCATCTGAATCTGACGGATGCGGAGCTGCTGGCTTCTTTTCGTAGAGAGTTCATGGCGCTGGCGGCTTATTATGATGTGTGCCCTGTTCCGCTGCGGTTCAGGACACAGGAGAAATAATTGGCGCAGGCGTGATTTTCCTCTGTTTTAGGGTATGTCAAAACCTTTTGACGTACCGAAAAAGCGCAGGAATCGTCTATGCAAAAGTCATTTGATAGACAGCAGCATTGAATCTGATTAGAGTGGACACGAAAAGAGGTACAACTATGGAACTCGGAAGTCAAATCAAAAAATACCGGAACGAGCTTTCCTTATCCCAGGATGCTTTGGCCGAAAAGATCTATGTTTCGAGGCAGACAATTTCAAACTGGGAAAACGGAAAAAGCTATCCCGATGTGAACAGTCTTGTTCTTCTGAGCGAAGTATTTCAGACCTCTATTGATCGTCTAATCAAAGGAGATGTCGAAGTTATGAAGAAACAAGTCAGAAGTGAGGACACACGGGAGTTTAAGCGCCTGAATACTCTATATTTTATTTTGTTTTTGGCGCTGATGGTATCACCGATCCCGCTGGCGTATGATCTCAGAATTACAGGAATTGTCATCTGGGCAGTTTTGGCGGCAGTAACGCTTTTCGTTGCTCTCGCCGTCGAGAAGAAGAAAAAGCAATTTGATATTCAGACTTATCGAGAGATCATCGCTTTCTCAGAAGGGAAACGGCTTGATGAAATTGAAAAGGATCGCGAGAACGGAAAACGATCCTGTCAAAAAACGCTGCTGATTATGGGGTCCGGCATTATCACATTGATGATCGCTGTCGTGTTTGGATTGCTGTTGAAGTAAATGATCCAAACATGAGGTGGACGGCTTTTTGGAGGGAATCTTATGTGGTTTTGGTGGTTTATGCTGATATGCGATTTATTGGTTCCTGGCGTTATGCTTGTTGCCGGAAGAATGATGTGGAAGCACTGCCCCAAAGAGATAAACGGCCTAATAGGCTACAGGACAGCTCGATCCGTGAAAAACATGGATACCTGGAAATTTGCGCATGAGTATTGCGGGAAGCTCTGGTGGAAAATTGGATTGTTGATGATTGTTCCAACTGTTCTGATACACATTCCGTTTTACCATCGAGGTGACACCATGATTGGAATCGTAGGCGGCATTCTTGCGGCAATGCAATGTATCATTTTGATTGGGTCTATTTTCTCAACAGAGCACGCTTTGAAAAGGGCCTTCAACGATGACGGAACGCAAAGATAACTTCCGGTTCGTGGAAGAGTGAGAAACCTTAGCTGCAAATTTTTGCGGCTGGCAAATCGAAAGTTGTGGGGGAAATTTCAAATGGGATTATTGGATAGATTTAAGCAGCAAACTCATCCCAAGGCAAGTGAAAAGAATTTGTTCTTTAAATGGCTGAATATGACATTGGCGGTTGAACTGGCAAGTGAAATACACGCAATTAACTTCAACTTATATGAAGATGCGGAAAACAAGTGGTCTATTGAGTTAGTGGGAACCTCTACATTTGACGAAAGCAGCGAAGATTGGGCTTGTTGCGAGGTGTTTTCAACGAGAGATAATCCCTTTGTGATAGAGCGAAAAAGTGATTGGAAAGCGGTAGAGGAGATGTTCAGAAACTGGGTGAACGACTATCTTCGTAATGGCAAATATGCTGACAAATTGAAACAATTTGGAGCTGTTGGACTTGGATTTGTTGATGGTGACATAAGGATTTTATTCAAGAGATAACTTCGTTCATTTCCCGTTTTGGAGATGAAAGGGTTTCTCTGCGAAAGCTTGGCGCACAGATGGATGAAAGGACACGCGTATCATGAAAGAGGCTGAAATAAAAACAAAGAGAATGACGCTGCGTCCCATGCCGGACGGCGAGATCGAGGCGCTGATGGAGCGAATTGATTCCGATGACCTCCGCGCCGCCTACGGGGAAATGCTGGACGGCTGCAAACGCGATCCGGAAAACCGGATCTGGTACGCCCCGTGGAAAATGACATTGAAGGACACTCAGGAATCCGTCGGCGAGCTCTGCTTCAAGGGTCCGGTCAAAAACCATTCCGTAGAGATCGGGTATGGCGTCCAGCCGGAGCGGGAGGGCCGCGGCTATACCACCGAAGCGCTTCAAGCCATGACGCAATGGGCGTTCGGCCAGAAGGACGTGGTATTTGTAGAAGCCGAAACTGCCCCGGACAACAAGGCCTCCCAGCGCGTCCTTGAAAAGTGCGGCTTTGTGCCGGACGGGACAACGGGCGCAGAAGGCCCGCGCTTCGTGCTGGAAAGTCCGCTTACCAACTGGCCGCCCATCTATATGCTGTTCGGCATGAGCATCGGTATGGCCATCGGTCATTTTCAGAATCAGATGGTTTTTGGCATGGCAATCGGCATGAGCCTTGGCGTTCTTTTCGGTGTACCGTTTAACAATTCTGAAAAGAAGAGCCGTGAAGCGCTCCGGCAGCAGCGGAACTCTCGTACATAATCTTTTGCCGGGTGGCCGGACATGGCAGAGAAATTGACACTGATCGTGATTCTGCCCTCAGCCGGAACGGCCATCCGATCCGCTTTGTACCGGAAAACTGCTTGTGAAGGATTGCTGTCGCCTGCCATCGCATTGGGAACATGCTGTTATGCGGCTGCCGAAGCGCGAAAGGACACTTGGGCAAGCGTATCAGCCCCAAAATCACACGGAGAGATTACCATGAGTAAGGATAAGAAAGCAATGAAAGCCGTACTTTCCATATTGAGCGTAATTTTTATCACGATTTCTGCTGTTCTGATCGCGGCATGGATCAAGGGAAAACCTTTGAATACCGCGCCGTCACACGATTTGGCGTGGAGGACGATGTGCAGGGAGCGTTGTGGTACGCTTCCCTCGCGGCCAACTCGCACAACGCGCAGGCGTGGAGCACCTGTCTCTATCTGCACGAAAACAGGCTTCGGCTCTCGATTGACGATCGCCGCCTTTTGCATGTGGCAGACAGCAAACAGCGAGAAGCGGCCATTTCCCTCGGCTGCTATGTTGAGACGATGTGTACGGCCTTTGACGCGTTCGGATACGATACACGGGTCGAATATTCGGACGCGTCTGTGTCCGTGATTTACACCAAACGGGCAGACGCCGCCGTTGATACAGAAAAACTTGCCCTGATTGAAAAGCGGCACACCGATAAATCGGCATATAAAAACAATCCCATTGATTCGGCTGCGGCGGCTCAACTGCTGAAAAAATATCCCGCATTGTCTCTTTATCAGAATGACACGACGTATTTTTCCTACTTAAAGCAGCTTTCGGAGGATGCCGTGATTGCACAATCGGAGAATCAGGACTACCGTGACGAGCTTGCGGAATGGATGCGCTTTTCCGATCAGGAGGCCGCCGACAAGCGGGACGGTCTGAGCGCCGACATGCTGGGATTAAAGGGAATCATCAAGTCCTTCTATTCCTGGACAACAAACCGTGAAACGGCAAAGGGTGACGGTTTTGCACAGCAGGGAATTGATACCGCGAGAAAGCAGCTGAACGGCTGCGGCGCGTTCGCCGTTTTCACGGGCGGAAATACCTTTGAAGAATTGGCGGACGTCGGCAGAGCGGTACAATCCTTTTGGCTTGACTGCGCATCGCATGAGATCGCCGTGCAGCCCTTCTCGGCGGCGCTTGAAACGAAGCCGTTCCGCGATTCCATTCAGGACGATCTCGGCGCGGATGCCCCGATCCAGATGATCCTTCGTCTGGGCTATGTGGAGGATTACGGGGAAAACTGCGCGCTTCGCAGAAACCTTTCCGACTATATTGAGGTATTCCGGTAAATGGAGAATATCATGGATTATTCAAAACAAAAGAAGAATTTATTTCTTGGCATTTTCGGCTGTCTGCTCTTTGTCATAGGCGATTACCTTTACGCCGCCGTTGGTCCGGAACAGAGTACGGATACCGTCGGCCTTATGGTGCAGGTGGCTTATCTGGACATTGCTGCATGGCGTATGGCGGCAAGTATTCTCTGCGGTGTGCTGGGCGCGGCATTGTACTATGTTGGCTTTCGCCAGATGGACAAGCTCCTGAATCAGCGGCTTTGGGAGCCGAAACAGCAGAAATGGATCAAAGGCTTCCGCATTGCCTACATGACGGGAACTGTCTGCTGGGGCTATGTCCATGCCATGTTTATGAACATTGCCCTCGTATTCAAGTTTACCTATGAAAGCAATGGAGACATACAAGCGGCGGCAGAGATCGCCAACCGTGTGTTTTACTGCAACGCCATACCGATGGCTGCGGCGTTTATCCTTTGCGATGGGCTGCTTTCCGTCGTAATGATCGTTATGATCTGGAAGCGGATGCTGCCGCTCAAAAACACAGCGCAGCGTGTTCTTGCGACCCTTTGCAACCCGCTTCTCTCCGCCGGAGTGATCGGAAATCTGTCCGCACTGCTGCCGTGGCCGCTGAATCAATTTGACAACGGTTCAGAATCGCTCGGCCATGCGCTGGTGCTGGTTTTGGGGTTGAGTTTGTTGATGAATATGAAAAATATAAAAGAAAGTGAGAAAGACGCATGATCAACGGAAATGGAAAGGAGACATACCGGCAGATCAGAAAAATCAAAGGAAACCTGTATGCCGGAAGGATATATTTTAAGGCCGCGGATACCGGCGGGATCACGGTCGAAAGCGCAGGAACACAGGAAAAGCTGGGCTTTCAGGCCTATGAACAAGATGGCGTACTGTATTTGCAGACGAATAAAATCGTCATAATCAACAGCGGCATGGGAAAAGGCTCCATCACCGTGACAATGCCGGAAGGTCAGGTATTTGAAGAGATCCATCTGTTTCTGAAAGCCGCCGAATTGCATGCGGACAGGCTTTGCGCGGATAAGCTGGAAGTAGAAAACAGCGCGGGACAAGTATGCATTCAGAATTTCTCGGTAAAGAAAGCGCGATTCGAATGCGGGGCCGGGGCTTTATCCGGAAACGGCGACGCGACGGAAAGGATAGAGGCGGTTTGCGGCGTCGGGGAGGTAGATCTGAAATTAAAAGGCAGCAGGGATGATTACAATTACGATCTGGAATGCGGGATTGGAGCGATCAAATGCGGCGGCGACCAATATTCCGGAATCGGAAGAGCGGTTCATTTGGATCATCACGCTTCCAAAAAGATCAAGGCCGCCTGCAGCATTGGGCAGATCAATATAAGCTACGCGGCAGAGCTGTAAAAGCGGGAAACATTCAAAACGCAATACGGCGGTTACCAAAGAAGTTATCCGCATAGACGCGGAGCCGATAACCCGCGGCCGACAGGCGCACGGTTTACCGGCTCTTTCCTTACAGGGAAAGGAATGGCTTCGGCTGTGCTCCCCCTATCGGAAAACCGGCGTCAGAGCGATGGACAAACACGGAGCGCGGTGTTCGGAACCGGACACCGCGCTCCGTGTTTGCCTACCTTCCTAAACCGGGCTTGGAGCTCTTTGAAGCGGCGCCCGCGGATATTTGCGGAGGGTTCCGCACGGCTGAGAGTCTTGACAAATCGGGGCGCAGCCGCTATGATCTGAACCATCAGCCGGATGAATGCCGGTCTTCCGCCGCGCGGGCGGAGGTCCGCGCCTCCGGCGGCGCGGGGACAGCGATTCCTGCGGGACTGCCCGTTCCGGCGGCCGTCCGGGACCGGGCGCCTTCCGGCAGGCTTCACAGCCCCGCTCAGGCGGCTTCAACGAAATCCTGGGGCGGCGGCCCCGGGATTTTTGATTTCATGAGAAAAAGAGGCATTTTGATTTATGACACAGAAGACCAGAATTCGGATTGAAAACGGAATCATTCTGCTGATTGCGCTGGGGTCTCTGGCGCTGCTGATTCTCAGCTTTTTTCCGTCCCTGCCGGTTTCCACGGCGGTTTTGGGGTATCTGGAAATGGGGAGGATGGCCCAGCGGGCGTTTTCCATTGTGCTGCTGACGGTTTCCTTCCAGCTGCGCAGAAGGGAACGGTCCGCCTGGCGGATCACGCTGCTGCTTCTGGTGCTGAACGCTTTCCGGGGGCTGGCGGAGCAGAACCATCCGGTGCGGGGACTGGTGATGGCGGCGGATGTGGCGCTGATTGCCGCCCTGGTGTTTTTCCGGGAGGATTTCTGCTGCTCCGCCTCGAAAAAATCCAATGAAAAGGCCGCGGTCTTTCTGACGCTGTCCGCGGCGGGAATTGTGCTGAACGCCGGCATCAGCTGCCACTATATGCGCCTGGCCGAGGGCGGCGGTTCGTTCGCGGAGAGTCTGGCCGGGGCGGTGAAAATGCTCTTCGGACTGGGGACGAATTCCGGCGCGCCGGGAACGGAAATGGCCGTCTTCTGGTTCAGCTGGGGATGTTTGCTGGCGGCGGTTCTCTATGCCGCCCGCCCATGGATGGAGACCCGCCGGACCGGCGACCGGGATCTGCAGCACGCCCGGACGCTGGTGAATCTCTACGGCCAGAACCCGGAGTGCTGCCTGACGCTGGAGCCGGACAAGTCGCTGTTTTTCGGCAGCCGGGTGGACGGCGTCGTCCCTTACGGCGCCGTGGGCAGCACGGTGATCGTCACGGGAGATCCCATCTGCGCCGATCAGGACTTTCCCGTTCTGCTGGCGGAGTTCCGGGAGTTCTGCCAGAAAAGCGCCCACAGCCTGTTCATTCTCAATGTGACGGACCACTTCCTGCCGGAGTACGAAAAGCAGGGCTTCGGCCACGTCTTTTGCGGAGAGGAGGCCCGGTTCAAGCTCTCGGAGTATGAGCTCAGCGGCAAGAAGGGCGCCAAGATGCGCATGAACATCAACCACGCCGCCAAGGCCGGCGTGACGGTGCGGGAATACCGGGTGCTGGAGCGCCGGGACCCGGAGATTGAGGCCGCCTTCGACCGGATCACCCGGGAGTGGCTGGAGCAGAAGAAGGGCTCCATGCTGCGCTTCACGCTGGGCACGGTGGGACTGGACAATCCCATGGGCAAGCGGTATTTTTACGCGCTGGACGCGGAGGGAAAGATTGTGGCCTTTGTGGTGTTTGACCCGTTTTTAAGCGGAAAGGGCTACATGGCGGACATCACCCGCCACGGGAAAGACGCTCCCGGCGGCGTAATTGAGGATATTACCTACCAGGCGTTTCAGGCCTTTCGGGAAGAGGGCGTGGAATACGGCAGCCTGGGCGTGGCTCCGCTGGCCGGACTGCCGGAGGACAGCACGAATCCGATGGAGCGGCTGCTGCGGTTTGTGTATGACCATCTGAACGAGTGCTACGGCTTCCGGGATCTGTACCGGGCCAAGGAGAAATACAGCCCCACGGAGTGGTGCCCGTCCTACTATGTCTACCTGCCGAAAATCCCCACGCCGGAGATGTTTTACGCCATCGTCCGGATTCAGAATCCCCAGGGAATCTGGGATTATGTCCGCTCCTTTGTGAAGGAGCTGGGAAAGAGGCGCAGGCACAGTGAACGGGAGCAGAAAACAGCCAACTGAATCCGGCTGGCTGGAGACGCCCGCCGCCGTTCTCTATTATGAAATCTGGGGAGCGGGGCCGCCGCTGGTGATGCTGCACGGAAACGGCGGGTCCCACAGGGATCTGCTGGCCTATGCCGGGGATCTGGCGCGGCGCTGCCGGGTGATCCTGATGGACAGCCGCGGCCATGGGCAGTCCCGGCTGAAGCAGTGGGCCGATGGACGGGAGTTCACCGCCGCGGAGATGGCGGAGGATCTGGAGGGCCTGCTGGACCATCTGAAAATCCGGCGAGCCGCGGTGCTGGGGTTCAGCGACGGAGCCAACACGGCGCTGGAATTCGCGGTCCGCTGCCCGGAACGGACCCGGGCGGTGATTTCCATCAGCGGGAACGCGGAGCCGTCGGGCCTGTGGACGCCTCTGTATCTGGCGATGAAGGCCCGCTACCGCGCCGCGGGGTTTCTCCGGCGGTTCTTTACCAGCGGGCGCCTGGCCTACCGGCTGGAGCAGCGCCGCCTGTTCGCGTCTTTGATTCTCCGCTCTCCCGCCCTGACCGGGGAGCGGCTGCGGACCATCCGGGCGCCGGTGCTGCTGATCGCGGGGACATGGGATCTCATCAAGGTGTCCCACACCAGATGGATGGCCGGAGAGATTCCCAACAGCCGCCTGGTGCTCATCCGAGGCGGCACCCACGGGGGATTTTTCCGGAACCGGAGCCGGTATCTGTCCTGCATCCGCGCGTTTCTGGAGAGCGTCCGCCCGGAGGAAAACCCATAAAAAGGACCGTTTACCAGTTCGGTAAACGGTCCTTGCGTATTTCCGATCAGAACTCCGCGTTGCCGACGGTCCGGGGATGGGGCAGCACGTCCCGGATGTTGCTGACGCCGGTGAGGTACATCACCATCCGCTCGAAGCCCAGGCCGTACCCGGCGTGCTTGCAGCCGCCGTAGCGCCGCAGATCCAGATACCACCAGTAGTCCTCTTTCCGCATCCCCAGCTCCTGAATGCGGTTTTCCAGAACATCCAGCCGCTCCTCGCGCTGGCTGCCGCCGATGATCTCGCCGATGCCCGGCACCAGGCAGTCCGCCGCGGCCACGGTTTTGCCGTCGTCGTTGAGCCGCATGTAGAAGGCCTTGATCTCCTTGGGATAGTCCGTGACAAAGACGGGGCGCTGATAGATTTTTTCCGTCAGGAACCGCTCGTGCTCCGTCTGGAGGTCGGTGCCCCAGTCCACCTTGTAGTCGAACTGGTCGTTGTGCTTTTTCAGGATTTCCACGGCCTCGGTGTAGCTCACCCGTCCGAAATCAGAAGACGCCACGTGGTTCAGCCGCTCGATCAGGCCTTTGTCCACGAACTGGTTGAAGAAGGCCATCTCATCCGGGCAGCGCTCCATGGTGCGCCGGATGATGTACTTGATCATGGCCTCCGCCACGTCCATATCGCCCTTGAGGTCGCAGAAGGCCATCTCCGGCTCGATCATCCAGAACTCGGCGGCGTGGCGCTGGGTGTTGGAGTTTTCAGCCCGGAAGGTAGGGCCGAAGGTATACACGTCGCCGAAGGCCATGGCGAAATTCTCGGCGTTGAGCTGGCCGGAAACCGTCAGGTTGGCGGGCTTGCCGAAAAAGTCCTGGGAGAAGTCCACGGATCCGTCCTCCTTCAGGGGCGGATTCTTGGCGTCCAGCGTGGTGACCCGGAACATCTCGCCGGCGCCCTCGCAGTCGCTGGCGGTGATGATGGGGGGGTGGACGTAGACAAAGCCCCGGCTCTGGAAGAATTCGTGGATGGCCATGGCCGCCACGGAGCGCACCCGGAACACGGCGGAGAACAGATTGGTCCGGGGCCGCAGGTGCTGAATGGTCCGCAGGTATTCCAGCGTGTGGCGCTTTTTCTGGAGGGGGTAATCCGGCGTGGAGGGACCGGCCACCTCAATCCTGGCGGCCTTCAGCTCCAGAGGCTGCTTGGCCTCCGGAGTCAGCACCACCGTGCCGGAGACCACCAGGGCGGCCCCCACGTTCTGCGCGGCGATGTCCTTATAGTTTTCCAGACTGCCGGCTTCCATGACCACCTGAAGGTTCCGGAAGCAGGAGCCGTCGTTCAGCTCGATGAAGCCGAAGTTTTTCATGTCCCGGATGGTGCGGGCCCAGCCGCCCACCGTGACCTCCTTGCCGGCGTAGACGTCGCTGTCGGCATAGATCGAAGCGATTTTCGTGTAACTCATACTTTCACCCGTTTTCTTGTT
>ERZ808240.5193-NODE-5193-length-10802-cov-12.192054_pt1 | contig 10802 bp, 9 predicted proteins | sample MGYA00521084_ERZ808240 | MGnify/ENA primary metagenome ERZ808240 (study PRJEB31516, sample SAMN03275571) | gut metagenome | biome: mammalia-associated habitat; material: feces | host: Papio cynocephalus | place: Kenya | collected 2012-08-06 ... | reverse complement strand
CTACACGCCGACGATGACGAAGACGAACGCCAGGACGGCGATGCCAACGACGGCCCAAGTCTGATTACCGAGTACCTTGAAGCGCGAACGGGACACGGAGTTCTCGATCACGCCGCAGATCACAAAGTCGATGAGGCACTTCACCAAGAAGATGACGGCACCGAGCACGGCGGCGACGCCGATGGTCGCGGGTTCGCCCCAGGGGACGAAGATCGCGCAGAACCAGGCGACGACGATGACCTGCTTCATGCTCATGGCGAGCTTGGCCAGGGCGAGCGACGGGCCGGAGAGCTCGGCAAGCGGGCCCTCCTGGAGCTCCTGCTCCGCCTCGGCCTGGTCGAACGGCAGCTTGCCGAGCTCCATGTAGCAGGCGACCGCAAAGGCGATGCCGGCGAGGATCACGGCGACGGGGGCGTCGACGGCACCCGTCATGACATGCTGCCCCATGGTGGCGATATCGGTCGAGCCGCACACGATGGCCGTCGCGAAGAGGGCCAAGAGCATCGAGGGCTCGATGAGAACACTCATAAGCAGCTCGCGGACGCCGCCGATACCGGCGTAGGCGTTCGAGGAGTCGACGCCGCAGAGGGCGAAGAAGAAGCGGGCGAGCGCCAGGCTGTACATGATGGTGATCGCGTCACCAAAGACCGGCAGGGGGCTCTGCGACGTGAAGAGCGGCAGGCCCATGGCCAGCATAAAGGCGACGGCGAAGAACAGCGGCGGCATGATGCGGAGCGCGAAGCTCGCATCCTCGCTCTGAGACTCGGGGCGCGCGAAGAGCTTCGCGAGGTCGCGGTAGTCCTGGAAGATGCTGGGACCGCGGCGGTTGTGCATCTTGGCGCGGATCACGCGACCGAGGCCGGAGAAGAACGGCGCCACGGCCATGACGACCACGCCCTGCAAGACGGCAAGTACGATGTTGTCCATGCTCTCCCCTCCTTAACCCATACGGACGGCGAGCACGAGGAACACCACGAGCGCCGCGACGATGTAGCAGATATAGATGCTGTAGTTGCCGCCCTCGAGCTTGGTCGCGAGGTCGGCGAGCTTCTCGACACCCTTATGCGGGGCATCGACAAGGACTTTGTCGGGCACGGGCTCGAGGCCTTCAGCCACACCGGTGAGCTTCTGGAAGAAGTGCGCGATGGCCCAGCAGACGGAGGTGCAGCGGTCGCGCAGCGTATAGAGCGGCTGCATGAACCAGGAGACCTCGGAGGCGAAGGTCGTGGCGACGACGGGCATATGCTCGTTGGGAGCGTAGCCGCACGCCCACGGCTGGGACTTCTGCACGGGACCGACCGCCTTGAGCTTGCGGTAACCGCAAGCGAGACCAACGAGCACGACGAGCGCGATGGCGATCGCCGGCGTGGAGGTGACGGCGCCGGAGTACTGGTTCATGAGCTCCATGCCCTCGGCGGCAAAGACACCACCATAGGGGTGCAGCACGGACGCGGCGACGTCGATCAGCACAGGTGCGACCACGGGGGCGCCGATGCCGAGCGCGATGCAGATCGCGGCGAGCAGACCCTGTGCGAAGACCATGGGGGCCGGAACCTCCTTGGCGTTCGCCGCAGCCTCGGAACGGGGCGCGGAGGCGAAGGAGACACCGTAGGCCTTGACGAAGCATGTGACGGCGAGCGCGCCGGTGATGGCGAGCGCGACAGCCGCGAACACGGCGACGATCATGACGAGCTTGTCACCCTGCATGGCCGCGTTGAAGAGCGACTGATAGGTGAACCACTCGGACACGAAGCCGTTGAAGGGCGGGATGGCCGAGATCGCGAGCGCGCCGATGAGGAAGCAGATGGCCGTCGCCGGCATGCGGCGGAAGAGGCCGCCCATCTTCTCCATGTTGCGCGTACCGGTGGCGTACAGCAGCGCGCCGGCGCCCAGGAAGAGCTCGCCCTTGAACATCGCGTGGTTGAACGTGTGGTAGAGGGCGGCCATGAGCGCGAGCACGGCGATACCCGTCTGGCCGAGGGCCATGGCGGACATCGAGGCGCCGACACCGAGCAGGATGATGCCGATGTTCTCGACGGAGTGGTAGGCCAAAAGACGCTTGATGTCATGCTCCTGGAGGGCGAAAGCGACACCCAGGACCGAAGAGATCGCACCGAAGACCATGACCATGAGGCCCCACCAGACCTGCACGCCCGAGGCGGAGAGCAGATCGAGGCCGACCTTGAGGATGCCGAAGATACCGATCTTGATCATACCGCCGGACATGAGGGCCGACACGTTGGACGGAGCTTCGGGGTGCGCCTTGGGCAGCCACGAGTGCAGCGGGATGATACCGGCCTTGGCGCCGAAGCCGAAGAACGCGAGCACAAAGCACACGGAAGCGACCTCGGGGCTGAACTCGGTCGCGCGGAAATCAGCGAAGGCGAACGAGCCGCCGGCGAAGTTGGTCATGGTGAGGAAGCTCGCCATGATGAGCACGAAGCCCACGTGCGCGATCACGAAGTAGAGCCAGCCGCCATGAACCGACTGCTCGTTCTCCTCGATCACGACAAGGAAGTACGAGGTCAGCGACATGAGTTCGAAGGCCACGAGGAACCAGAACACGTTGTCGGCCGTGATGACGAGCATCATCGAGGCGACGAAGGTGTTGAAGAAAAAGCCGGCGCGGCCCTTCTTGCCGGGGTACTCGTCGAAATAGCTGAGGCCGTAGATGGAGCCGGCGAACGCGAGCACCGAGATGAGCATCACAAAGAGACCGGACAGCTGGTTGAGCAGCAGCTGGAAATGGGCGAACGGGAAGAACACGATGGTGTCGACCGAGGTGATGTCGCCGAGCACGGCCTGGATACCGGCCACGAAGGAAAGCACCGCGGCCACGGCGCCGACAAGGCAGCCGGCGGTCTTGGCGGCGTTGTCGCTCTTGATGAGCAGAAGCGACGCCAGCGCGCCCACGCAGGACACGGCAAGCGATGCCAAAAACAGCGTCATGCTATCCATTGTCTACACTCCCTTCTGCTTTCTCGGAGAGTCCCGCGGCCACCGCGTGGATGTCGACGGCCGGCCCGTTCTCGATCGAGCGGGTGCGCTTGGCCTCGTCGACCTCGCGGTCGATCTCGCCGCCCATGACGGTAAGCGCCGACGTTGGGCAGGCGGCCACGCAATGGGGGCCGGCCGGATCGAATTCGCACAGGTCGCACTTGACGGCGCACGTGTACTGGCCGGGCGCCCAGGTGAGCAGGCTGCTCAGGGACTTGGGGTAGGACGGGGTCGGGTCGCACATGCCTGCGACGCCGGCGATGGACGTGCCGTCCGGATGGATGGCACCGAAGGGGCATGCGATGGCGCAGAGCCTGCAGCCGATGCACTCCTGCTCCTTCACGTGGATGCGGTCGCCATCGTGCTCGATGGCATTCACCGGGCAGACCTCGGCGCAGGGGGCACCCTCGCAATGATGGCAGGCAAGGGCGGCTGAGATGCCCTCAGTCTTCACGAGCGCCAGGCGCGGCGTATCCTGAAGACCCTGCATCCGGTGGGCATCCGCGCAGGCGGACTGGCATGTTCCGCAGCCGATGCACCTCTCCGGGTTGATGTCGATGAAGCGGTTCATCCCACTTCCTTTCCAATTGGGTGGCCGGGCGCCACGCGGGCGCCCGGCCGGTAAGCGTGCGAGGACGGGTTACACGATCTGGTTGACGTGCGTCTCGTCATCGAACTTGGGGGCGTCGGGCTCGACGTCCTGCGGGGCGGTCGCGTCCACCAGAGCCTGCTTGAGCTCGGTGTACTCGCGCTCGACCTCGTTCTCGGCCCACACCTGATCGGCGATGGCCTCGACCTGGCACGCGGAGAACTTGTCCTCCGGGGTGTGCGAGACCGGGTCGACCTTGTGCATCGTCAGCTCGTTGCACTTGCCGATCCACCACTGGTAGGTCATGTAGACGGTGCCCTTGTTGATGCGGTCGGACACGTCCGCGCGGCTGTAGACGGCACCACGACGGCTGTGGATCTTGACGATCTGACCGTTCTTGATACCACGCGCCTCGGCGTCAGCCGGATTCATACGGACAAAGCCCGGCTCGTCGGCGAGCAGCGCCAGCGTCTTGCAGTTGCCGGTCATGGAGCGGCAGCTGTAATGGCCGACCTCGCGGACGGTGCAGAGGATCAGCGGATACTCGTCGTCGGGGAGCTCAGACGGCGCCTCCCAATCGTGCGCCATGAGGTTCGCGCGGCCGTCCTTGGTGGTGAACTTACCGCCGAGGAACATGTCGGGCGTGCCGTGGTCGTCGACATCCGTGGTCTTGACGGGCCACTGGGCATAGCCGCCCTCGGGCGCCATCTTCTCGTAGGTCGCACCGACGAAGTTCGGGCAGAGGCTGATGCACTCGTTCCAGATCTCCTCGGTGTTCTCGTAGTGCATGGGGTAGCCCATGCGCGTGGAGAGGTCCGCGAAGATCTCCCAGTCGTGGCGGCACTCGCCCTTGGGCGGGACGGCGGCGTCGAAGTGCTGGAAGCTACGGTCGGATGCCGTGAAGACGCCCTCGTGCTCGCCCCAAGACGTGGCGGGCAGAATCACGTCGGCGAGCATCGTCGTCTGCGTCATGAAGATGTCCTGGCAGATAAAGAGATCGAGCTCGGACAGGGTCTTGCGCATACCGGCGGAGTCGGGCTCGGTCTGAACCGGGTCCTCGCCGTAGTTGTAGAAGCAGTGCACCTTGCCCTCGTCGACGAGATGCCCCAGGTCGGTGAGCTTGTAGCCCTCCTCGAGCGGGAGCTTCTCCTCGGGAACGCCCCAGGCCTTCGCGAACTTGGCGCGCGCGGCCGGGTCGGTGACTTTCTGGTAGCCCGGGTAGAGATTGGGCAGCATGCCCATATCGCAGGAACCCTGGACGTTGTTCTGGCCGCGCACGGGCGCGAGGCCTGAGTTGGGTTTGCCGATCTGGCCGGCGACGCAGGCGATGGAGGCGATGGTATGCACCGTCTTCAGGTTCTGCTTCTGCTGGCATACGCCCATGCCCCAGCCGATGATGGCGGAGGGCTTCGCCGTGGCGTACATCTCAGCAGCGCGATGGATCATCTCGGGCTCGACGCCCGTGATGTCCTTCACGGATTCGGGAGTGTAGTTCTTGATGGTCTCCCACCATTCGTCGAAGCCGTTCGTGTGCTCGGCGACGAAATCCTTATCGTAGAGACCGTCATTGACCAAGCAGTTGGCAAAGGCGTTGAGGAACGCGACATTGCAACCGTTGTTGATCTGCATGTAGATATCGGCGATGCGCGACGTCTCGATACGACGCGGGTCGGCGACGATAATCTTGGCACCCTTTTCCTTGGCACGCACGATACGCCTTGCGACGATCGGGTGCGAAGCGGCCGGGTTATAGCCGAACAGGAATATGCAGCCCGCATCCTCCATACCGGGGATCGAGCAGCTCATGCAACCTGAACCAACCGTGTCCATCAGACCGAGGACTGTAGGACCGTGTCAAGTACGGGCGCAGTTGTCCACGCTGTTCGTGCCGATGCACGCGCGCGTGAACTTCTGCATGACGTAGTTCGCCTCGTTGCCGCCGCCTCGCGAGGAGCCGGTGGTCATGATGGCGTTAGGACCATATTCGTCGATTATGGCCTGCATCTTAGATGCGGTGAAATCCAGTGCCTCGTCCCAGCTCACACGCTCGAAGTCCGCGCCCTTGTGGCGACGGATCATCGGGTGGAGCAGACGCGGGGTGAGAATCTTGGTGTCGTTGATGAAGTCGTAGCCGCTCATGCCCTTGAGGCACAGCTCGCTCTGGTTGGTGACGCCGTTCAAGGGCTCGGTACCCACAACCTGGCCGTTCTGGACCAAAAGGTTGAACTGGCAACCGGCGCCGCAATACGGGCAGATCACTTTATGCTTCTCCATGACACCCTCCTTCCATGCTCTGTTTCAAACGGTTGTTACGTACCTGGTCGTGTTCGGCTACTCCGCCGTGGCGGCGATGCCGGACAGCTGGGCCTCATGCTCGATGGATTCGCTGGCGCGCTCCTCCACCAAGGCCTCGAGCCTGTCCTCGTCGACCAACACGAGCCCCTTGGTTGGGCAGGCCTCGGCGCAAGCCGGACCGCCCGGACGGTCGACGCAGAGGTCGCACTTGAGCACGAAGCTCTTGGTGCGGCTGCCGACCTTCACATCGCCCATAAGGACGGGCACCTCGCTCGAGACCACGGTGACAGCCCCGAAGGGGCACGCCATCACACAGCTCTTGCAGCCGATGCAGTTGTCCTCGTTCACGCCGATGCGATGGTTCTCCTCGTCGAAGAACAGCGCACCCGTGGGACAGGCCTTGGCGCACGGCGCGTCCTCGCAATGGTGGCACGCCACCGGTGCGGAGACGTCATAGGTGCGCGTGACCCGCAGACGCGGCGCGGCGATGTTGCCGGGAACGTCGTGCGCCTCGATGCAGGCGGCCATGCAGGTCTTGCATCCGATGCAGCGCGACGAATCGGCGATGACTCGTTTGTTGCCCATACGATTCACTCCCTTCTGCAGACATGCCGGGATGCCCCTGCCGATGTTTGACGAGATGCCGCCCGTGACATCCCGATCGGCTGCCGGTCCACGCGGCGAAACGCGGAATCGGCGGAACTACCCGACGGTATACATGGTTAAATGTAGGGAAATATTTAGTTAGCCGTGGTTAAATATGTGTTAGACAACTGTGTTTTTGATAGTATTCGCTGGTCAGAACTATTCTTTTCAATAAATAAATCGGTATGTCGTACGCGCGTACACACCGGGGATTCTTTCGGGTCACCTGTGAGGTTTGTATTACGATTGTGTTATCCAAAGGTTACATTGATAAAGTTGCGTTTTAACGCGTTTTAACAAAGGTTCGGGGCCACGCAGGGCCCCGTTTCCATTTGATGGGAGGAACGGCATGTCGCAGAAACGAGCGATCTTGCAGGTGCGCATCCGCGAGGAGGACAAGGCCCATGCAGAGCGCCTCTATGACGCCATGGGCACGTCGCTCGCCGAGGCCGTGCGCCTCTTCGTGGCGCAGAGCATCCTCATGCGCAAGCTGCCGTTCCAGCCCATCGCCGTTCGCGCCAAGGACGGCACGCGCACCTACGGGGCGCTCAAGCGCTACGCCAACCCCAACCGACGCGGCGAAGAACGAAACAGCTGGATCGAGTACCTTTCACTCAGAGGCGAGTCGAACATCTACGATCCCGAGGAGGTCGACACCGATGAGTAGCACGATCGTGGACGAAACCGTCATCCTGCGTTATCTGCTCGACGACGACCCGGTCCTCTCCCCGCGTGCGGCGAGGGTCATCGCGTCGCGCACCGCCCGCGTCTACCCCGAGATCATCACGCGCGTCGTCGTGACGCTGCGCGATGTGTACAAGGTGCCACGCATCGAGATCGCCCGCACCTGCACGGCGCTTCTCGATGACGTCATGGTCGACGAGCCCACCGTCATCGCCTTCGCGATCAAGCTCTTCGGCCGCACGCACCTCGACTTCACCGACTGCCTGCTCGCGGCACGCACCGCCATCTACAACGACGACGTCCTAAGCTTTGGCAAGCCCGTGATCCAGGGCATGATCGACTACCGCGAAAAGCAGCTGGGGCGGAAGGCCGCCACCGAGGACGGCAATGCCGCAGACGTGACAGCCCACGGGGAGCGCAAGGCCGCTCGGGAACGCGCCGCCGACGCCCGTGATCGAAGCACCGCGGCCACAATCGACCGCCTGCACCATATCGGACAGTAACGGCATCCGCAACGACTCAGCGACTGCTGGTTCCATTGAACGGGCCGGACCTTTTGTCCTCGACAGACGCTTTGCCTTAGTCAAGGTTTTCATAAAGACTTTGCCAGAGGCAAACCGTCCGCCCATTATGTAACAGGGGTATAAGACCCGCTTTTTCTAGAAACTCGGCAAAGGAATAAAACCATTCACCGGGGAGCGGGCGACGGGAGATCCAAGGATTTGCTTCGCAAATCCTTGTTTCGCTGCGGCCCTCCGGGCCTTGCGTACTCCGCTGGAAAATGCTTACGCATTTTCTCAGCTCCGCACCCTGCCGGGTTCGACTCCCGTCGCCCGGCACATAAAAGAAAACAGTCTTGATCTCAAATGTAATCAAGGCTGCAAAAAATAATAAATGGAGCGGGCGACGGGAGTCGAACCCGCCTCATCAGCTTGGAAGGCTGAGGTTCTACCGATGAACTACGCCCGCGAAAATGGTCGGGACGACAGGATTTGAACCTGCGACATCCTGCTCCCAAAGCAGGCGCGCTACCAAACTGCGCCACGTCCCGAAGGTGTTGAGCAGCTGAGGTTGAAACCTCGCGTGTCCCAATGCGGTTGATAATTCTAGGAGACCCGGCGCATCGGCGCAACCCCAATTTGGGGACTGTCCCCAAATTGGGGTTAGCGGACGATGCGGGAATGGATGAACCCTGCCGCAAACGCGATGACGGCGACGGGCAGCCACGCCATACCGATGCCGGCAAGCGGGAGCGCATCGAAAGGCAACCATGCTCCGGCGAAAAAGGCATCGCGGGCGGCGACGATCACGCTCTCCAACGCCACAGCATCACCCACCCATTTCCAAACGAGCGGATGCGCGTTGCAGAAACCGTGCACCATGCCCATGGCGACAAGCACGATGGCGACCGGATAGAGGGCGTTGAGCAGCGGTACCGAGAACACGAGGATCGCATCGAGGCCGACATTCGACAGGACGCACGAGAACGCAGCGAAACCGACGGCGATAAGCTTATAGGGGCGCGAGAGCTTGCCATCGGTCCCCTCGCTGCCGCCCGCCACGTAGGAGTCGCAGAAGTAGCGGGCGCAGCAGCTGATGAGCCCGATGCACACATTCATGCAGGAAAGCAGGAAGATGGCCGCAACCACGACCGTACCGGCGAAGCCGAAGTGGATGGTCGCCGATCCGGTAAGGACCGCCGCGCCATTCGTGGCACCCGGCATGACGCCGCTCAGGTTGGCACCGACGATAGCGAGGCCGCCATAGATGAGCGTCATGAGCACGCCCGCCACAACGCCCGCCCGCGAAATCTCACGGCAGACGCCGCCGGCATCGGTCACGCCCAGTCCGTGGATGGTCTCCGCGATCACGATGCCGAAGGTGAGCGAGGCCAGGAGATCCATCGTCTGGTATCCGGTGAGAAAGCCCTGTACTGCGGCATCGGCATCATAGGGAGTCCTCGGAGCCGCCGGGGCGCCGGCGGGCACTGCGACGGCTGAGAGAACGACGATCACGATGAGCGCGATCAGGGACGGGCCCGTGATGCGCCCCAGCACGCGGGTGATGACGCCGGGCTTAAGGGCGAGCGCGAAGGCAATGGCGAAAAATGCGACCGAGAACACCAGGCGCGCTGCAGCGACCGGCGTGTCCTCCGGCAGCAGCGGGACGACCATCTCGAAGGCTGTGGAGCTCGTGCGCGGGATGGCGAGGCAGGGCCCGATCGCCAAGTAGACGGCTCCGACAAAGAGCTCGGCGAAGCGCGGGTGCACGCGCCCGGCGAGCTCGCGCGCCGTGCCGGCGAGCGCCACGGCGACGATGCCGAGGACCGGCAGGCCGATCGCCGCGACAAGGAAACCGACCATAGCCACGGGCGTCGACCTCCCCGCCTGAAGGGCGAGCAGCGGCGGGATGATAAGGTTGCCAGCGCCGAAGAACATCGAGAAGAGCGCGATGCCGACGGTGAGCGATTGTGAGGCAGTTAGAGCAGAGCGGTTCTTTTGGGTCACGGTAGGCCTTTCCTGCAAAAAACGAGGCGGCCCGATGCGGACCGCCTCGTCAGTGTAACCGACTGGAAACATTCTGGAAACCGACCCGGTCGGCACGCAGCGAACGGTAGCCCAGGACGCCCTGATTCGGGAGGCACCGAAGACCGAGACTAACCGGCAAGCTCGCGAACGGCATCGACCGCGATGTCGACCTCATCGGCCGTATTGAAGTAGCCGAAGGAGAAGCGCACCACACCCTGGCGCTCCGTCCCGAGCGCGCGATGCATCAGCGGCGCGCAATGGGCACCGGGACGCGTAGCGATCTCCCAGCCCTGCATGAGGGCGTCCGAGATCTGCGCGGAATCGATATCGCCGATATTGAGCGACACGATGGCACTTCTCCCCTGCTGGTCCTGATCGCCATAGACGGCAACACCCTCGACGTCGCGCACGCCCTTGTAAAAGCGACGGGCAAGGCTCGCCTCGTGCACGGCGATCGCATCGACGCCACCCTCGGCCTCGATAAAGTCGAGACCGGCGGAAAGCCCTGCGATGCCGTGGCCGTTTTGCGTTCCGGCTTCAAGGCGCGTCGGCCACTCAAGGGGCTGCAACGGCTCGAAGCTGTGAACACCGGAACCGCCCATCGCCCAAGGAGCCACATCGATACCGGGCATGACGGCAAGCCCGCCCGTACCCTGAGGACCCATAAGCCCTTTGTGACCCGTGAAGCAGACCACGTCGAGCCCCATGCCCTCCATATCGATCGGGGCGGAACCCGCCGTCTGGGAGGCATCCACGATGACGAGTGCGCCCGCCGCGTGGGCGATGGCGGCCACGCGGGCGATGTCCACGATGTTGCCGGTCACGTTCGAGGCGTGCGTCACCACGACGGCGCGCGTACCGGGCGTGACCAGACGCTCGAGATCATCATAGTCGAGCCGACCGAGGGGATCGCAGCCCGCATGGTCGACCTGGACATCGCACTCGGCCGCAAGACGGTTGAGCGGACGCAGCACGGAGTTGTGCTCGAGCACCGTCGTGACCACATGGTCGCCCGGGTGCACAAGGCCGCAGATCGCCGTGTTGAGCGCGGCCGTCGAGTTCGC
>ERZ808240.5192-NODE-5192-length-10807-cov-57.628441_pt1 | contig 10807 bp, 7 predicted proteins | sample MGYA00521084_ERZ808240 | MGnify/ENA primary metagenome ERZ808240 (study PRJEB31516, sample SAMN03275571) | gut metagenome | biome: mammalia-associated habitat; material: feces | host: Papio cynocephalus | place: Kenya | collected 2012-08-06 ... | reverse complement strand
GGGGGGGGGGGGGGGGGGGGGGGGGGGGGGGGGGGGGGGGGGGGGGGGGGGGGGTGGGGGGGGGGGGGGGGGGGGGGGGGGGGGGGGGGGTATGCAAGCGCGCGGAAGTGCGCACATATGCACGCACAGCGGACACTCCGGCGAATCTTTCATCCGCCGCGCAAGCAATTCCTATCCGATCAGTAGATGCTCTCAATTCCTCTGCTCCATTCTCATGTCAAACATTATACCAAAAATAAGCACCCATGCAGATCTCATTTGCGCAGAAAATCTTATAGCCGTTTGCGACGAACAAACCACCAATGACGACTATTGTCGTGTGATGAATCACGAGCAGAGACATGTCCAGATGCAAAGAAGAAGCTCCGCGGAGCCCTCAAAAGAATTCCCTGACGGTCCGCCGGACGGATTCGCATGCACCGTCCGAGACCCTGCAATCGACAGGGGGAGTGATTCTTGGTCGTGTAGAAAATGTAGAATCCAACCTCTCCAAAGGCAGGGAGGGCAGTACCCTGCCGCCCGCGCGATAATGGAGACTTTGAACGGGTCGCAGGGGACTGCGACCCCTACCACATAAAAAGGGGGAGGGGGCAATTCCAAAACCGGCCCGCCTTTGTCCGGGAGCGGAATCCGCGGAGCGTCCAGGCGGAGCGGAGATGCGCCGAAGAAGCTTTGCTTCGAAGGGAAGGTCGCGAAGCGAAATATCCCCCGCCGAAGGCGCCGCGAAGCGGTTGGCTACAAGGGGTGCGAAGCCGACCGCAAGGGCCCGCGCGCAGCCTTTTGAACGCTCCTCGGAGTTTGTTCCCTGCGCTTCCGCGGCCCTCCGTGCCTGTTTTCCGCGGCGTTTTCAGCCCGTTTTTCGCCTCCAAAATCGCCCGTTTTTAGCCCCCAAAACACCTCCCCCTCATGCGGTTTGAGGTTCACCGTGGCTAACATTTCGGCTATTTCGCCATTTAGCACAGAAAATGCGCGAATACGGTCGTTTATCGGCTCCAAATGGAGAGTCGCCCGAAAAAGGCTCCCGCATGAGGTCAAAAAACATGCGCATGTTAGGGGGTCTCACATGCGCATGTTAGACCCCGTCACATGCGCATGTTCCACCCCGTCACATGCGGAGGGTGTCGGCCGGGTGCCGCGCGAGGGGATCTCGCGGTCCCAACCGGGACCATTCCCTTTCCCCTACTGGGGCTCGACCCGGTTGGCGCCCGGGGACACCTCCGTTTTCAGCATAGGGCTACACCCGGTTGGCATCCCGGACCTCACCCGTCTCCTACTCCGGGCTCGACCCGACAACGCACATCTCCTCCGATCCCCTCGTCTTTATGTTCTTCCGCGTGAGAATATTTGGCCATGCAGAGTTTCAGAAGTATAGACTTGGGCGACGGGACAAGCCTCACGCAAATGTACGCAGAAAAACAAACTCCGGCAGCAAAGGGCTCCCTTGACGGTCTGCCGCTTGGCTTCGCCCTCGTCTCCCACTACCCCGCGGACCTCCACTGCGGGGATCCTTAACTCTGTAGAGCTCTGTAGAATATGCAACGGGGCCCCAATGGAAGTGACATTCCACCCGAACAATAAAGAAGGACGGGGATCGTCCATCGATTCCCGTCCTTCTTCTCTTGGATCTGCCGTCCATATGGTGCGCCTGGTGGGACTCGAACCCACACACGTTTCCGCACGGGAACCTAAATCCCGCGTGTCTGCCATTTCACCACAGGCGCCCGAAAGTCACTTTCTCTGCAACTTCTCCTTATGCGCGAGGAAGATGCGCGTATGATCCGCCAACGTCTGTGCGCTCGGATAGTTCCCGGGGCCTGTCGCCTTTCCGAAAGCCTCAAGCGCGGCTTTTTGGGCGGAAGTCAGATTCTGCGGCACTTCTATGACAACATGCGCATAAACATCGCCGGCCGAACCGCCGCGCAACGCCGGCACGCCCTTCCCGTGCAGGACGAGCGTTTTGCCGTCCGCCGTCTTCTCGGGAATGCGCACGCAAGCGACGCCCGCCGGCGTGGGCACGTCGACCGAGCCGCCCAAGGCCGCGACGACGGGCGAAACATAGACCTTGACATGCAAATCCCGTCCGTCGCGTTCGAAGATGTCGCTGTCCCGCACGCGCAAAAGCACGTACAGGTCGCCCGCCGGACCGCCCCGCAGGCCGCCGCCACCCTTGCCCGCCAGACGCAGGCGCGAACCGTCGTCCACGCCCGCCGGAATCGTCAGCTCGATATGCTGCGGCTTGGAGACGTAGCCCGTTCCGCGGCACTTGCGGCACGGATGGGCGATGACCGACCCCGTGCCCCCGCACGTCGGGCAAGGTTGCTGGACCTGGAAGAACCCGCTCCCGCCGATGACGTACCCCGTTCCGCCGCACGTCTTGCACGTCGTGCGCCCGACGCTGTCCGCGGAACCCGTACCATGGCAGACATCGCATTCCGTCGGCAAGGTGATGTCGATCGTCCGCTTGCTGCCGAATACGGCCTCGTCGAAGTCGATTGTCAGCTCGAACGTCATGTCGTTGCCGCGCTCGGGCGCGTTCGGATCCTGCGCGGCGCGCCCACGACCACCGCGGCGACCGCCACCAAAATAGCTGCTGAAAGCTTCCGCACCGCCCCCGCCGAACAGCGAACTGAAGATGTCGCCCAGATCCTGAAAGTCTCCCCCGTGGGAGAAATCGCGCTTGAAGTCGAATCCGCCCGGGCCGAAATTCACGCCTTCGTGTCCGAACCGGTCGTATTTCTCGCGCTTTTCAGGGCTGGACAAGACCTCGTAGGCTTCCGAAATCTCGGCAAACTTGTCCTTCGCCTTGGGATCGTCCGGATTGCGGTCGGGGTGGTACTTCATCGCGAGTTTGCGGTAGGCGGACTTGATCTGGTCCGCCGTCGCATCCTTGGACACGCCCAAAACCTCGTAATAATCGCGTTTTTGCGCCATATTCAGCCTCTGGATTCCTTATTTGGGCTTACCTGACGACACGACGACTTGCGCCGCGCGCAGAACCTTGCCCTTGAGCGTCCAGCCGCGCTTGGCTTCGTTGGAAACCTTGCCCTCCTCGATCGAGGGATGCGGAAGGTGGGCGATAGCCTCCATCCGCTCGGTGTCCAGCGTGTTGCCCACGCTGTCGAACGGTTCGGCGCCATGTTCTTTCAAGGTTTTCAGCAAGGCGTCCAGCACGAGCTGCACGCCCTTGACGAAGGGATCGTCCGCGCCTTTGTCGCCCGTCGCCTTCTCCAGCGCGAGCGCGAGATTATCCACCGTCGGCAGGATGTCCTTCAGGATGTCCGCCTCCGCATAGCGGTATGTATCCTCGCGGTCGCGCGCCGTACGCTTCTTGAAGTTGTCGAAGTCGGCCAAAAGACGCGTATAGAGATCTTTCCAATCCGGCTGGGCTGGCTTTTCGGGAGCCTCCGCGGCGGATTTCTCCTCGTTTGGCTCTTCGGGAAGTTTGGAGGATTCGGCCGTCTTCGCCGCATCTTCCGCCGGCTTTTCGGCAGGCTCTTCCTTCTTGACGTCTTCGCTCATGGTCAAGCCTTTATCTGTCCCGCTTTCGCGAGCATCTTCGCCTCGACGCTCTGGATTTCGGCAAAGCCCTGCGAGCTGTGCGGATTGAGACCGTCCGAAGCTTCCATGGAGCTGTCCGCTTCGTTGTAGATCGTCGAAGCGAGACCCTTGAGGGATTCGAAGAAGATATTGCCCTTGTAAAGGCCCAGCGTGACCTCGGCCGTAGCCTTGTCGGCCCAGACCTGAATCGCCGCGCGGGCCGCCTGGGTGGCCGGGTCGAACCAGCGTCCATCATAGATCTGGTCGCTCACGACGCGCGAGAGGTACTCGAAGAGGACCGTCGAACGGCGGTCCATCACGCCCTGGTAGATGTACTTGAGGCCCCACGAGAGGACTTCCATGCCCGGGGCTTCGTAGACGCCGCGGCTCTTCGTGCCGATGATGCGGTTCTCGAGCGCGTGCTTCATGCCGATGCCGTTGCGCCCGCCAATCTCGTTGACCGCGAGCATGACCTTGTAGGGCGTCATCTTCTTGCCGTTGACCGCCACGCAGCGTCCCTGCTCGAACTTGAGGACGACCTTCTCCACCTTGTCCGGCGCCTGCTCGGGCCACACGCCCATCGTGGGCTTCACGATGCGCATGGACGTCTCCATGGACTCCAGATCCTCCGCCTCGTGCGAAAGACCGGCGAGGTTCGCGTCCGTGGAATATTTCTTCTTCGTGCCGACGAACGCCACAATGCCGCGGTCCGCCAAGAAGTCCACCATCTGCGTGCGGCCGGGGAACTTCTTCAGGAGCTCGCTGTCGCGCCAGGGCGCATACACGCCGAAGGAGGGGTCGAACACGTTGACGTAGCGCTCGAAGCGCATCTGGTCGTTGCCGCGGCCCGTCGCGCCATGCACCAGAACGGTGCAGCCGGCCTTCTTCATCGCCGGCAGAAGCTTCTGCACCGTCACGGCGCGCGCGATGCCGGTCGAATTCCAATAGCCGCCGTCGTACATCGCCTGGCATTTGACCGTCTCGAAGCAGATGTCGGCCATCTCCTTCGTCACATCGACGATCGTCGTCTTGACGCCGGTGGGGGCCATGCGCGCCTTGATGTCGTTGATATCCTTTTCGTCGGGCTGGCCTACGTTGGCGGAGAACGCCTTCACTTTCACGCCCGCGTCCTTCAAGACGCAGCAAATCGTTTTAGAATCCAAACCGCCCGACACGCAGACGCCGACGGTTTTGCCTTTGAGATCTTCAAGCTTCATTCCTATAGTCCTTTCTCAGAACAGGCATAGATTATAGCATAAGCGACGGCGAAAATGCAAGCATAAACTGGGACGGACGGCGATTCGGGGTTTGCCATAATAATGTGTACCGGATTTTCAAGCCTGCACGGTCGACAAATTCCGAGGGTCGACAAAAGACTGCTCTAACGCTTCGTCTGGAAGCTCCGCGGGTTCCGCCCCCGGACACAGGCGGACAGCCTTTCCCACAGCCTGCTTTGCCGTCTGGGGTGGGCGCAACGGGCCGCAGGGGACTGCGGCCCCTCCCAAGGGTTGGGGCGGGGGCGCGAAGCCTTGGGCGGAACGCTAGTGCGGCCTTTTGTCGCCCCTCGGAGTTTACTCCATCGGCGAGACGGCTACCCCGTTCCGGCGCAACGGCATCACCGTTCCGGCGCAACGGCATCACCGTTCCGGCGCGTTTGGGCACCCGTCTGAAGCGTTCCCGGCGGATGAAACGGAGCGGCCGCCCGCCTCGCCCCCGGTTTTCAACCGCTATCTGACTATTTTACGACGGTTTTCGGTTGAATATGCAAACTAACGGACGTTTTCATGTCTGCGACCGCTCCGTTCTCGTGCCCATGAGAATTTTTTCTCATCGGCACGAGAATCTTTTCTCATGGGCATGAGAATTCCGTCTGTTCGTGATGTCACGCCGAAGCAATGAACGTTCCGCCCGGGTTTCGCCGGTTTCGCTCCCGGGCAGGGGACTTCCAACGGATGGGCGGCAGTCCTCTGTCGCCGTCGGAAAAACCGACCCACCCTGTCCGAAACACGCTCGCAGACCCGGACCGACGCCTGGAATCGGCAGAAGAAGGAGAAGAGACTGTGGTCTCTTGGAGATGTTCCGCCGACGACGCGGCCGCGGCATCCCGTGCCCGCCGGGGCTTCAAGCGACTATTTGCCTGTTTTACGCTTGATCTGTGTTTTTATGGAGCTGAAAGCCTGCAACGAAGCAAAAGACCTGCCTGAAAAGGATTCCTTTGGCGGGAAGAAGTCGAAATCCGTCCCGTCCAAAAAGGAAAGGCGTACACGGTATTGGACAAACCAGCCCCCCATCGTTTTCACCGATACTCTTTCCATTTGACAAACTGGGGGACGGGACGCCGGGCATGGGTTTTGTCCGCAGGCCGCCCTTCAGAGAAAGTCGACAATGCGGATGTTGCCGACCGTGGGCTTCGACGGATCGGCATAGTAGCGCGTCACGGTCTTGATGTCGTCCCCCGAGATAGACGAGGCAAGCTCCGCGCCAAAATGCTGGTAGACATGGTCGATGCAGATTTTGCGCAGCTCGTAGGCGGATTTGTTGCCGCGAAACCCCAGATGCCGCATATCCGCGCCGATGCTGTGCAGGATGTCGTCCGTCAGATCGAACGCGTCAAATCCACCGGCGAGATTTATCCGGTTCCAGATATCGGGATGGATGGGCCAACAAACGCGGCGACCGCTGGTCAGCGCGGTTTTGTGCGGCGTATAGTCGAGATAGCGTTGGCCGTCTTTTTCGATGAAGTTCTGCTTCGTCATGCGCAAAACGTCGCCGTTGCGCATGGCGAATTCAAGCATGAGCGTCGCGGCCAGCCACATCTCGCCCTTGAGCGTGGCATACCAGATTTTGACTTGCCGCAACTGTTCCCCGTCCGGCCGCACATAGCGCGGCGCAAGGGCGCGGAAAGCCGGGAATTCCAGCCTGGGCACGTCCCAAAGCCTGTCGGCATAGTAAGGTTCGGCCCAGTGGGCGAACAACGCGCGAACGTTGTTGATGTAGGTATAGGCCGTAAGACGCGACAACCCGCGACGCAGGAACATCGCGAGCGCATGGTCAAGCGCCGGACGCGTGAAATGGACGACGGGCGCTTCAAGGTCCAATCCGGCGGCTCGGCAAACCTGCCGCGTGCCGCATACGACGTTGCCGACGGTACGCTCGCCCGGCAACCCCGTTTTCGCGCGCTCGGCGGCGGCGGCGATGGGATAGTAGCGCAATACGGCTCCAATGGAAGGTGTCATGGCATTCCTTTCTTCTCAATTTGGTCATTCACGTTTGAAAGTCCGAATAGTATACCCTCAAACGCGCGGGAAATAAAGGAGATTCTGCGAAGCGGGAGAACCCGACGGTCGCCTCCGGCGGGCCGCCACCGTGCGCACAGACCGCGGACGGAGCCCTGCGACGCATGCGCAGCCGCAAAACAAGAAAAGCCGCCCCATGACAGGGCGGCCTCCTTTTCGCTCAAGAGACGGAATTACTTGGCGATGACGCGAGCCATCTCGAGAACCTTGTTCGAGTAGCCCCATTCGTTGTCGTACCACGACAGGACCTTGACGAAGGTCGGGTCGAGAACGAGCGTCTTGTCCGCGTCGAAGATCGAGGTGTGGGAATCGCCGCGGAAGTCGGTCGAGACGACGGCGTCTTCGGTGTAGCCGAGGATGCCCTTGAGCTCGCCTTCGCTGGCCTTCTTCATCGCCGCGTTGATGGCGTCCTTGTCCGCCGGCTTCTCGAGTTCAACCGTGAGGTCGACGATCGAGACGTCGCTCGTCGGCACGCGCATGGAGATGCCCGTGAGCTTGCCGTTGAGCTGCGGGAGAACCTTGCCCACGGCCTTCGCCGCACCCGTCGAGGACGGAATGATGTTCTCGAGAATGCCGCGGCCGCCGCGCCAATCCTTCTTGGAAGGACCGTCGACCGTCTTCTGGGTCGCCGTCGCCGCGTGGACCGTCGTCATGAGACCGCGCTTGATGCCGAACGTGTCGTTGAGGACCTTCGAGATCGGCGCGAGGCAGTTCGTCGTGCAGGACGCGTTCGAAATGATGTCCTGGCCCGCGTAGGTCGTGTGGTTGACGCCATAGACGAACATCGGGGTCGCATCCTTCGAAGGAGCCGACATGATGACCTTCTTGGCACCGGCGGTGATGTGCGCACGCGCCTTCTCGTCCGTCAGGAAGAGACCCGTGGACTCGACGACGACATCCGCGCCGACTTCGTTCCACTTGAGCTGGGTCGGGTCCTTCTCCGCCGTGAGGCGAATCGCGTGACCGTCGACGACGAGGTTCGAGCCCTCGACCTTGATCTCATGGTTGAAACGGCCATGGACCGAGTCGTACTTGAGCATGTACGCGAGGTAGTCGGGATCGAGCAGGTCGTTGATGCCGACGATCTCGATGTCCTTCGCGAAGTTCTCGACCGCCGCACGGAACACCATGCGACCGATGCGGCCGAAACCATTGATGCCAACTTTGATTGCCATTTTGATTTTTCCTTTTTTGTTGTTACCAGAAAATTAAGCCTTCGTAACCTTGCCGTTCTTCAGGCAGCGGGCGCAGACCGTGACGCGCTTGGTGTTGCCCTTGCCGTCCGTCACGCGCACCGTCTGGAGATTGGGCAGGAAGCGGCGCTTGGTGATACCCGTCGTGTGCAGACCGATGCCGCCCTTGTACTTCGGCGAACCCTTGCGGACGACGACATTGCCGACCGAAGGACCCTTGCCGCAAATTGAACACACTCTGGACATTGTTCGTATTCCTTTCTTTGATGTCCTTTACTTGGCCTCGCCCGGCTGCCATTCGACGTTTGCGAACGCGTTGTCGAACGCCGCGGAGAGACCGCCAAAGCTTCCGTCGCCCGACGAAACCTTAGTCGGCGCCACGGGCTCGCCCGAAGCTTCCGCCTCAAGCGCGCGCACTTCGTCGTCCGTCATCGACATCGCACGGATCGACAGGCCGATGCGACGCTCGCCGCGGTCCACCTTGACCACGCGAGCCTCGACCTCCTGGCCGACCTCGAGCACGTCGCGCACCTTCTCGACACGCTTGTCGGAAAGCTGCGAAATGTGGATGAGACCGTCCACGCCGCCGTCAAGCTCGATGAACGCGCCGAACGAAGCGATCTTGGAAATCTTGCCCTTGACGACCGAACCAATCGGATATTTCGCCGAGATTTCCGCCCAAGGATCGTTCTGTGCCTGTTTGAGACCGAGCGAGATGCGCTGCTCTTTCACGTTGATGTCGAGCACCACCGCCTCGACTTCCTGCCCCTTCTGGAGGCATTCCGACGGATGGTTGATCTTGCGCGTCCAGCTCATGTCCGAGATGTGGATCATGCCGTCAATGCCCTCTTCGAGTTCGACGAAAGCACCGTACTGCGTGAAGTTGCGGACCTTGCCCTTGATGCGCGAACCGACCGGATAGCGCTCCTGGATCGTATCCCACGGATTCTCCTGCGTCTGGCGGATGCCCAGCGCGATTTTCTGGTTCTCGACGTCGATCGAGAGCACCACGACCTGGACTTCATCGCCGACGGAGAGCATGTCGCTTGCGCGCGCCACACGCTTGGTCCAGCTGAATTCGCTGATATGGACGAGACCCTCGATGCCGGGCGCGATCTCGACGAACGCACCGTACGGCGCGAGATTGACGACCTTGCCGCTGACGCGCGAACCGACCGGGTAGCGATCCTGGATCGTCGCCCACGGATTCTCCTGCGTCTGCTTGAGACCGAGCGACACGCGCTCGCGCTCGCGGTCGACGCTGAGGACCATGACCTCCAGCTCCTGCCCGACCTTGATGATTTCCGACGGATGTTTCAAACGGCCCCAGCTCATGTCCGTGATATGAAGCAAGCCGTCCAGACCGTCCAAATCGACGAACGCGCCGAAATCGGTGATGTTCTTCACGCGGCCCTTGCGGATTTCGCCTTCCTTGAGGTTGGCGAGCAGCTCCGCACGCTTCTCCGCAAGCTCGCCCTCGATGAGTTCGCGGCGCGAAATGATGAGATTGCGGCGCTCGTTGGAGATCTTGATGACCTTGAAATCCATCGTCTGGCCGATGAAGGGTTCAAGCTCTTTTGTCGGCGAAACGTCCACCTGGCTACCCGGCAGGAACGCTTCGACGTCGTCGATGCGCACGAGCAGGCCGCCGCGCACCGCGCTGCGGATGGTACCCGTGACGACGCATCCTTCGGTATAGCGCTGGAGGATCTTCTCCCAGCGGATCTTCTCGTCGGCGCGGCGCTTCGAGACTTCTATCGTACCCGTCTTGTCGTTCTCGAGCTGGACGATCATCACGGTGACCTTGTCGCCGACGTTGACCTCCGCGTCACCGAATTCACTCTTGTCCACCACGCCGGCGCTCTTGTAGCCGACATCTACATACACGTCGTCACCCTTGACGGCGGTCACGGTGCCCTCGACGAGAGCGCCATTCTTGAACTTCGTTTCCTGTCCCGCGTTCGCGAGCATCTCAGCCATCGCGCTGGAACGCTCCGAAGGAGCAGTAGGTTTGCGAATTGCCATTCTGAATCTATACTTTATTTAGTTCGTTGCGATCACGGTTTTCTGCCGTGTCCACCTCGTCAGTGAGCGTGGAGTCAATAGTATACCACTTTTTTGTGTGAAAATGCAATGGTCAAATGCAAAAAATTTTGATATACTATCTATCAATCTGCGAAAGGAAGGCCTTTCCTTCCCTACTTGGGCATAACCCAAGGAGACGGGCAGACAAAAAGAAACGGGGCGTTGCACAGCCTGGTAGTGCGTCTGCTTTGGGAGCAGAATGTCGGAGGTTCAAATCCTCTCGCCCCGACCAATTGAATGTGAGAAATAACCGTCGGTGAAAAAGTGCTCTTTAGGACTTTCTAGGACACTTTAGCCTAAAAATCGCAGTTGAAAGGCTGGAATCGGGGCTGCAACCTTTGTTTTCAAGGGGAAGTGGATCAGCCGTTTTCACCAAGCGGATGAAAAACGAAGTCGTTCGTCGATTCGCGCGTTCCTGTCGCGGCTTGCGCCTGCGTCGCAGTTGAGCGGGGAAGAACGCCGTCCACGCCTGATCGCACACGCGTTCCGGCGCAACGGCATCGCCGTTCCGGCGCAACGGGGTCACCGTTCCGGCGAGACGGCATCGCCGTTCCGGCGAGACGGCATCGCCGTTCCGGCGCGTTTGGGCCCCCGTCTGGGGCGTTCCCGGCGGGCGAAACGGGGCGGATAGACCGGGGAGTGCCGATTTTCATGAGATATCTGCCTGTTTTACGACAGATTTCGGTTGGAAAAGCA
>ERZ808240.5191-NODE-5191-length-10808-cov-3.517902_pt1 | contig 10808 bp, 8 predicted proteins | sample MGYA00521084_ERZ808240 | MGnify/ENA primary metagenome ERZ808240 (study PRJEB31516, sample SAMN03275571) | gut metagenome | biome: mammalia-associated habitat; material: feces | host: Papio cynocephalus | place: Kenya | collected 2012-08-06 ... | reverse complement strand
TTCCATCTACATTAGAATGTAGAACATAGTGTGAACAATAAGGAATTTCAATATGAGGAGTAAAATCCAATTTTTCTCCCATAGCAGACAGTATTGACATCTTAACAATATCTACACCAAAGATAGCACTAAGTTGTATCGGTATCATATTGCCACCAGCTCTTGGGCCAATATCTATCAGATAAACTTTGTCGTCCTTATCTATCATTAGTTCAACATTCATACATCCGCTTTGAATATTTAATTTTGTTACTAAATTTTGAAGTACAAATTTTACTTTTTCTAAATCTTTATCATTTAGCAAAGCAGGAAAAATTTCCCCTCCTGGAACAAGTGGATTTGGTGAATGTTCACGAAAGCAATTCATGAGTCCCCATATAATTACTTTTCCATTATCAATAAAAATGTCACCGCCAATAGTTTGTTTGTATTTACAAATTATAAACTTTTCAATAATAATTTTTTTAGAACGAGAAAATGAGAATGCAAAATTGACAGCATCTTCAAACCCCTTTGGTGTTTTCAGTATTGTTACCCCTTTACTTCCAGAAGAATCAACAGGTTTAATTATTATAGGGTAATCAAAACAATTTTTTTCATTTATAGCAGATTCAGTGCTGGAATAGCTCTTTGCAATAGGACAATCAAAACCATTTTTTGATAAAAATTTTCTAAATTTATCCTTGTTGCAAAGAATATCTACAGAACGATAAGGATTTGTGCACAGGTTGAGCTGCTCTGCAACATAAGCAGCTGTTGGAGCTGCCGGGTCAGATGCGTAGGCAATAATGCCATTGACATGTTCCTTTTCAGCCACTTCAAGTACAGCTGTCTTATCAGTTGTACTTACAAGATAAAACTTATCAGCAACATACTGCCCAGGATTATCAGTAAGATAATCGCACAGAATTGTATAATATCCAAGTTTCTTTGCAGTTTCTATGGCTATTACCTGCTGTGCTGAACCCCCAAGCAACAATAATCTTTTCATAATCAAACTTTCTTCTTTCTAAAATTTTTCAGCATACCTATTATATACTCATAACTCTCTATATGGATAAGTTTTGACATAATCCAATAAACAACTATGCCAACAGGAACCTGTATCAAAAGTGTAATCAGAGCATTAAGATGCATAAATGATACAGTGTATACGATTACTCCCATTAACAATGAAAGACTTATCTGTGGCAACATATCCTTTACTTGTTCAAGATATGAATAATCAAGCAATTTCTTGTTTGGCCATGAATTTACAACTTGACTGATAAATGATGTAATAAGCATACTATATGCCATTGCCATAACACCAAATTTAACTGCAACGATTATGGTTACAACACCTATAGACTTTTTTATTATTTCAAGCTTTAAAAATAAGTCACTTCGTCCCATTGCTTTTATAGCGTTAAGATTTGCAGTATGTATAGGATAAAATGCAAACGAAATACAGAATATCTGCATAAAAGGAACAGCTGGAAGCCATTTGTCTGTTAAAATCAATGAAACCAATTGTTTTGAACAAACCGCAAACCCTACCATAAGAGGCATTATAATAAATGTAGCAGTTTTTATTGCTCGCCTTGTCATTGACTTTACACGTTCAGGGTGATTCTGTTCATTTGACATTGTAGGAAGCAATACACTATCTATGGCTGTATTAATATTTGATACTAAATATTCAGGATACTTCTTACCATTATTATAATAAGCAAGGTCTGATTTTGTATAAATTTTTCCTATTATCAGTTGTCTTACATTGTTATACACCGTATCAAGCAACGAAGACACAAGCAATTTCCAACCATAAGAAAAAAGTGATTTCAATCTTTGAATTGAAAACATTTTTTTAGGTCGCCATTTTACTGTAATCCATAAAATCAAGGTGTCTATAGTGGCATTAAATAACATCTGTGCCACCAACGCCCATACTCCGAATCCCCAGTATGCCATCAGAATTCCAATAACTGCTGCCCCGATTGTTCCGCCAAGTGTTGCAAAGAAAAATCTTTTAAACATCAGATGACGTGAAACATATGCCTGCTGTACATTCTTGACACCTGATATAATCAAAATCAAACTCAATACTCTTACAACTGCTGTTAATTCCGGAATCTTATAAAAAGATGCAATGAATGGTGCTATAAAAAACATTATCAGATAAAGAACTGAACACATTATCATATTAAAGTAAAATACACTTGAGAAATCAAGGTCATCAGCATCTTTTTTCTGAATCAATGCATTTCCCATTCCGCTGTCAACAAAAATCTGCATTATTGTTGTGAATACTGTAACAAGTGCTACTGTTCCATATATATCCGGATTGAGTAATCTTGCCAGCACTATTGACACAATAAGGGTTACACCCTGAGCTCCACAGCGTTCAAGAAAACGCCATATAAAATTTGAAACAACACTATTTGAACTCATTTTTACTCCTATATAGATTCTAATACATTTACCCACTGGTTAACATATTTGTTTACATCATTAAGTTCTGAATATATATCAATATTTCTTTTCACATCTGAACTTATTTTAATAAATTCATCAAAGGACATTGATTCAATATCTTCAACTCTATATATGCAGTATTGTCTGTCAGAATGAAAAGTTTTCCACATAGGAGTATCGCTTCTTATGTAAACCTTACACCCCAGCCCCAATGTTGCACTAATATTTCCCATTGCTTGTTGTCTGTTATTATTAAAAATTGCAACACAAGACGTTGCAACCATTTTAAAATAATCTTTTTTATCCATATATTCTAACAATGGTTTAAACTTGTTTCCAAAGATTCTGTTACCTTCTTCTATTACAAGTTCAGCATATTTTTTATCTCCATATGATAAAGGACATATTATTTCAATATTCTCATCTTTAAATTTTTCAAGAATATGCAGTATTTCAATATGCTGATTTGTTTCAGTTGCTGAATTACCTACTAAAATTCTATATGGTTCTGTTTCTTTTTTTACTTTCCTTAATTCACTTATAAGTTTCTGAGTTGTTCCGTCACCACACACTGGTGCAACAAAATGCTTTCCTTTTGGGGTACAATATTTACATAATGTTTCATAATCTCCCGGTATTAAATTGATTATTCCACCGGCGTTAGAAAAAAAATATTTTCTTAAAATATTTGATATTATTCTTTTTATAGAATCATTATTGGCTAAACAATAAAAATCCCCTCCCCATAAATGAAAATATGTTTTTTTAAGAATTTTTTTATTAAAAAATGCTTCCATTTGGTCAACAAAGAAAAAACCAGAAATAATAATTATATCTGCTGATTTAAGATGACATTTGTTTTCCTTATGAATTAAATCATTAAATGAACTCAGGAAAACAACATTATCATCTGAAGTAACCTTAATATCAAATCCTTTGTTTACAGTATAAAAAAGATGATTATAATAAGTCAAGTATTTATTCATAAAATTAACATATCCATCTGTAAACTTATCACGATGAATAATATGCACAATATTTTTCATTCTATTTTCCCTTCAAATATCTTTCATTCCGCTTTTAAACGTGAGAAATGCATATATTTAATTCCCATTTTCAAATTGACCTTCAATTTTATTTTCATTTGACTGACCTTTAATTTCATCTTTTCCTAAAAATACAAGGAAAAAAGTTATAAAAGTGACTAAAATATATATAAAAAATACATTTGAAATCTTGGAATCAAAAAACTGTAAACTACATTGATATGGTATCATAGCACGTGCACTTCTCAGTGTTATAAAATAGTAGCCCATGAAAAAGACATAGGAAATATATCTAAAAATCGCCGAAGAAAATAAACGCTGAAGTTTTGGATAGCTTATTACAAAATAGAAAGAGCCATAAGTTATAAATCTTGCAAAAAGTGTTTCATATTTTCTGGAAAGCAAAGCAACCAGTATTATTATACAAGAATAAATTATTAATGATTTTTCAATCTGGGTAATTGGAATTATTCCTCTACATGATAAATATAGGACAAATAGTCCAAATAATAAAAATATCAAATAACTTATTCCAAGTGCAGATACTGAATAGGAGGACTCACGGAAATCTGATAGAGATTGTGACAGATAATTAAATCCATATATAGATAAAAAGGCATACATTAGAGCTGAAAAAAACAAAACGAAAATTATTTCATGTTTTATTTTAACCTTTTTCAAAATCCAAAGTAAAACACCAACAAAAGCACTGGTATGAATACAGATAGCAGCCAAAAACAAAACGAAAATTTTTGCTTTCTTAGATTCATCTATTGTTAAAGAATACAATAAGATTGATACAGATAAAGCTTCTCGCATTGTATTGAAAGATGAAAGATAAAATGGTGCGAAACAAAGAAAAATAATTACAGAAAACGTAAAATCTGTAGATTCCTTTTCAATAAATTGAAAAATAAAATATGAAAACAATAATGAATAAAATAGAAAGATAATTTGCGGTGTCCCGCCAAAATGCTGAACTATTCTTGATATCAAAACAAACAATTTTTCGATGGAATAATAGTTTCCATACTTTATCGCATAAAATATATCACAATAATTTTCATAATCAACGGAAACATAATATCGTATCCCTGAAAACACACCAAGTATAAAAAATATTAGTTTTCTGATTGTTTTTGAAGATTTCTTTTGATTTAAATAGCAAAGAAAACAAACTGTAATTAGCAAAATACCATATGGAATCATTTATTTACCAACCTCTTGGATTCATATTTCATTTTAATCTTATTTAAGACTGTACAAAATGCAGAATATGACAAAACAACCTGTCCCATATGAATAATACTTGTTATTATGTGTTTGTTTTTTAGTTCCACATAACCTACTTCAAACAGATGAACACGTTTAACAGCTTGTTGTTCTTTCTTTGTTAATGTTAAAAATATTTGATTTATTGAAGAAAAAAAAGCTTTTTTTGCCTTTTTAATTTTATCTACATTCGGTCGATTTTGCCCGTCACTAATATCGCAACAATGGAGATACTCATTAACCTGATACAGCTTATATTTATATGTTAAATTCACAAGCAATTGCAAATCCTGATGCCTGAGAAGTTTTTCATCAAAACCGCCAAGTTCATCTATTATACAATGTCTTATCATTAAAGTACCAGTTGCAAAATCACTTTTCAGCATTAATATATCTTTGTAAACATAACCTCCATTATACCTTGGAAGCTTAGCTATCAAATGGTTATTATTATATCTCTCTATTTTGCATGAAACAATGCCAACCTCACTTGATAATTCTGAAAATGCTTTAACTTGGAAAGTTAATTTATTTGGTTTCCACCAATCATCATCATCTAAAAAAGCAATATATTCTCCTTTGGCTTGTGACACACCATAATTTCTAGCCACAGCACCATTTATGTGCTTGGGTTGATTTAACAAATGAAAACGAGAATCTTTAGTAAATTTTGAGATTACTTCTGGTAATTTTTTTGAGTATTCATCATCAGGATTGTTATCATTAATAAGCAACAGTTCTAAATCACTATATGTTTGAGATAAAACACTCTCTATTGCTCTTGATAATTTATCAGAGCGTTTATATGTTGGAATAATAACACTAACTAATCCTTTTGAGTAACTATTCATTTATCTTGCTCTCCTAAGAAATTTTGTATACAACACTTTCTTAACGCCTGAGGGGGTATTCACAAACACTTTTATGTAAAGCATATTCATAATAGCTTCTTTTTTATTAATCATTCCATGCTCAAGCATAAAATTCTGAAGTGTTTTCCAACCTACAATACGATCCTTAGAACCTCTCTTAAAATCAAAACCATTTCCCACTCGTACATAAACAAGTGACTCGTGTATATTTGCCAATTTACATCCAGAAGCTATCATATTAAGCCACAAGTAATAATCCTCTAAAAGAAGAAGAGTTTTATATCCCCCGCATTTTTCAAGTGCAGTCTTTTTCATACAAACTGATACATGATTCATAGGATTTCGTTTTTTGCCCATCTTTACAATATCATCATGCTTTTCTGGACAAGAACGAACACGCATATTTTCATAAATTGAATTATTGAATTCTGCAAGTACCAAGAACATCAATTTCAGGATTATTTTCCACATAAAGAATTTGTTTTTCAAATCTTTTAGGATCACTTATGTCATCTGAATCCATTCGAAAAATATAATCACCAGTACATAATTTCGAACCTATTCTTAAAGCTTCTCCAAGACCTTTATTAATTTTTTGAGGATAGCATTTCACAACTTCTTCTTTTTTTTCTTTAAACAAGTTTAATACATCGTACAATTCATCGGTTAAAGGACCATCGAAAACAATAACTATTTCATCAGGTTTAACAGTTTGGTTGTCATAAATACTTTCCAAAGCTAATTTTAAAAAAGAAGGATCATCGTTTTTATATACAGACATTAAAACTGAATACTTATTTTTTCGTTCTTCAATTTTAATTTCATAATTATCAATGTTCTTCTTCATCTCACCAGTACCGCCTTCAACCACAGAATCATCTTTTCCAAACACATGAAGTGAATCCAGAAATATCTTAGCATCTATCACAGGCCCTATTTTCTGAACATACTCACCATCAAGTCTTGCCTTATCAGGAATTTCAAGTTCATCACGGCCATTAATCTGTGCCAGACCGGTAAGTCCTGGTTTTACATCATTAGCACCATACTTGTCACGTTCTGCTGTAAGTAAATCCTGATTCCAAAGTCCCGGACGAGGACCGATAACAGACATGTTGCCAACAAAAATATCCCAAATCTGAGGAAGCTCATCAAGGCTGTGTGCTCTGATGAATTTACCTACTTTTGTTATGTACTGGTCAGGATTATCAAGCATATGTGTTGGTACATCATGAGGTGTACACATCTTCATAGACCTGAATTTATGAAGTTTAAAATATTGTTTATTCTGTCCAAGTCTTTTCTGTGTAAATAGCACAGGGCCTGGGTCTTCTATTTTAATTGCCAATGCCGTTACAGCAAAAATCGGACTGAGAACAACCAATCCGCCAAAAGAGAAAATAATATCCATTCCTCTTTTTACATATTTATCATAGAAACCCGGCTTGTAATCTGAATTGCCAATTGCTTCAAGATGTCCTTTTACTCCATCTGCATTTTCTTTATCATTTTCATCTTCAACAAAAACTACCTTTTTGCCTTCAAGGAGATTTTTCTGCTCCGGTTCATTATAATAAACAGTATCAGGCTTTTTCTTTTTTGCTATTGCTTTAAGAACAACAAATGCTGTACCTGCTACTAATGCTGTTACTCCTAATATCTTTCCTATTTTCTTCTTGTCTAATGACATAACCCAAATCTCCTTAAAAAATGGTTTTAAATCTAACCGGCATCAGTCTTTATGCCTTTATCAACGTGTGACCCGCTCATATATAGCTTTATCTTACTAAAGTTCTTCTAAAACAAAAAATCTGTAATACGGGGCATGATATTTTTCATTATAATTCAATCATAATAAAAATATTACAGCATATTTAATACAGCATATAAAAAATATATGCTGTATCATTTTCGAGTATTACAGATTTGATAAACAAGATTAAACTATACCTTTGCAGGCTGAGAAGTATTTTTATCTTTATAAACTAATTTAAGAAGAATAGGTGTAATGATAGTTGTAAATACTACCATTATAATAATAGGTGCAAAATATTCTTCATGCATAAGACCTATTGCATCACCTTTATTGGCAACGATAAGTGCAACCTCACCTCTTGAAATCATACCTACACCGATTTTGACTGAATCTGACATATTGAAGCCACACATTTTTGCTCCAAGTCCGCAACCTACTACTTTTGAAAGAACTGCTATAACAAGCATCAAAATAGTAAATACAAGTATATTACTGCTGAATCCTGACAGGTCAACTTTAAGACCTATACTTGCGAAAAATACTGGTGAAAGGAGCAGATAAGAAAGTGTATTGAATCTTGATGTAATATATTCTGACTTAGGAGTATGTGCAATTGCAACACCGGCAAAGAATGCTCCGGTAATATCAGCAACTCCAAAGAATACTTCTGCACAATATGATACAAGCAGACAGAATACAAAACTTACAATTACATATCTTCTTAAATCCTTACCGCTTTCAGTTGCACACCATTTATTCATAAACATATGGAAACCGACACACACTACTCCGGCAAATACAAGGAATCCAAGAATTTTAAGAAGAACTATTCCTACTCCGCCTGAACCGCCTGAAGGTGATGCAAGGCTTGTTACAATAGTAAGTGCAATAATTCCGAGAATATCATCTATAATAGCTGCACCGAGAATTGCATTTCCTGATTTTGTAGAAAGTTTTCCGAGTTCTTTCAGAGTTTCTACTGTAATACTTACTGATGTAGCTGTAAGAATTATTCCTATAAATAAATTCTGTAAGTATATTGGTGTATCAAGTGTATTTTCTTTATTATATATATATGCAAGCCCAAATCCGCCAAGAAGAGGAACTATAACACCTATAAGTGCGATTATAAATGAGGCAAGACCTGTCTTTTTAAGTTCTTTAATATCAGTTTCAAGTCCGGCTTCAAACATAAGAACTATAACGCCGATTTCTGAAATATGATTAAGAAGATTCATAGATTCATTTGGAATTATATTCAGAACCGCAGGCCCTATTATAAGTCCTGCAAATAATGCTCCTACTACCTGAGGAAGCTTAAATTTCTGTGTTGTAAGTCCAAGAACCTTTGTACTAAGCAGAATAATTGCTATTGAAAGCAGGTATCCATACTCGCTCATAGCTTCTTTCATAAATTTATTCCTCCTTTAAGCATTTGCAAAAGCAAGTGCATAATTTTTAACAAATATACTTTTACTTCATTCCGAATATTATTATACCATTTTTGAATGCAAAGTCAATAGAAAATAAGGAAAAATCCTAAGATTTTACAAAATATATAAAAAAATCAATTGAAAATTAACAGTATTCAGCTAATTTTATATTATTCGCTGGACAAATAAAAATAAATATGCTATACTTATTATAAATAATAAAACCGAAAGGAAGTGTTTTTATGAAAATGACTTTTATTGGTGCAACTCATGAAGTTACAGGGAGCTGTACTTATATAGAAGCATGCGGAAAGAAGTTTCTTGTTGATTTTGGTATGGAACAGGGAGAGGACTGTTTTGAAAATGTTCAGATTCCTGTATCGCCTCCCAATATCGATTTTGTACTTCTTACACATGCACATATAGACCATTCCGGACTGCTTCCGCTTTTGTATGCCGGCGGATTTACCGGTGAAATTCATGCAACTGTTGCTACATCTCATCTCTGTGACGTAATGCTTCGTGACAGTGCTCATATTCAGGAATTTGAAGCTGAATGGCGTAACCGTAAGGGAAAACGTAAGGGCGATGATGAATATATTCCTCTTTATACTATGCAGGACGCTGTCGGAGCTGTTTCACTTTTTGTTCCTCATGAATATGAAAAGGAATTTCAGGTTTCTGACGGAATAAACGTAAAATTTATTGATGCCGGTCATCTTCTCGGTTCATCAAGTATTGAAATTACATTGACTGAAAATGATATTTCCCGAAAAATCGTATTTTCAGGAGATATCGGAAACATAAATCAGCCCCTTATCCGTGACCCTCAGTATATTTCAAGTGCTGATTATGTTGTTATGGAATCTACTTATGGTAACCGAAATCACGAACACCCTATTGATTATGTTACTGCTCTTACTGATATTCTTCAGAAAACTTTTGACAGGGGCGGAAGTGTTATTATTCCGTCATTTGCAGTCGGAAGAACTCAGGAAATGCTTTACTTTATAAGACAGATTAAGGCTGACGGACTCGTTAAAAATCATGACGGATTTCCTGTTTATGTTGATAGTCCCCTTGCAATAGAAGCTACAAATATTTTTATAAATAACCGTGAAAGCTGTTATGATGAAGAAGCACTTTCATTCGTAAGAAGGGGCATAAATCCAATAGGATTTGAAGGTCTCATCACCTCCGTCACAAGTGATGATTCACGTGCTATAAATGATGATTTACGCCCGAAAGTAATAATTTCTGCAAGCGGTATGTGTGAGGCAGGAAGAATCAAGCATCATCTTAAACACAATCTCTGGAAAAAAGAAAACACTATTCTTTTTGTCGGCTATCAGGCATCAAATACTCTCGGAAGAAGTCTGATTGACGGTGCAAGAAAAGTAAAACTTTTCGGCGAAACCGTTCAGGTTAATGCCGAAATCACAAAACTTGCCGGAATAAGCGGTCACGCTGATTACAATGGTCTTATGAAATGGATTAAATCCATTAATTCTCCAAAAAAGGTTTTTGTAAATCATGGAGAAGAAATTGCTGTTGAAGCTCTTGCTAAGGAAATCCGTGAAAATCTTGGTCTTGATGTATATGCTCCTTACAGCGGTGCTGAATTTGACCTTGCAAGCGGTGAAATAACTTTTGATGCTCCTCCTGTTGCAATCCCACACAAAAAACATACTGAACCTTCTGCTGTATATGATGAACTTGTTTCTGCTTCCCAGAGACTTTATAATCTCATAAAATCCAACAGCGGACGCACCAATAAGGATATTCGTGAACTTACCAACGCTATCAACAAGCTTTGTGATGAATGGAAATTATAATAAAAGGCGGGACGAAAATTTTCGTTCCGCCTTTTTTGCATAATAAAAGCTCTCTTTCAAAGAAAAGAGAGCTTAAACAACATTAAGTACCGGCATAGAATTATTTTTCCAGACCGTCGCCAGTCAAGTATCTTCAT
>ERZ808240.5190-NODE-5190-length-10810-cov-5.753603_pt1 | contig 10810 bp, 11 predicted proteins | sample MGYA00521084_ERZ808240 | MGnify/ENA primary metagenome ERZ808240 (study PRJEB31516, sample SAMN03275571) | gut metagenome | biome: mammalia-associated habitat; material: feces | host: Papio cynocephalus | place: Kenya | collected 2012-08-06 ... | reverse complement strand
TAAAACCGTAAGTCTCATGCGGGAAGACAATGTCTTCCCCTACAAAATAATGTTTATGCTTCAAAAAAAACACCGCGGTTTTCCGCGGTATTTTTTTACATTTTATTTACAAGTTTTTTAAAGTGATCTCCGCGTTCCTCGAAGCACGTATACTGGTCGTACGAGCTTGTTGTCGGGGACAGGAGCACAACGTCCCCGCTCTCGGCGCAGTTAACCGCGATTTTCAGCGCATTTTCAAGATTATCCGTAAGCTCCGCGTCGCAGGAGTCTTTTAATTCGTCGTACATTCTCTTACCGCATTCGCCGTATGCGACGAGTTTTTTCACGCTCTTCATATATTCCTTGAGAGGTTCGAACGAAAGTCCCTTTTCATGTCCGCCCGCGAGCAGAATTACCGGCGAATCGAATGCCTTTAACGCGATTCTCGTAGCGTCAACGTTCGTTCCCTTTGAGTCGTTATAATACTTAACTCCGTTTAATTCTCTTACGAATTCGATACGGTGTTCAACGCCCTTAAACTCGCCGACTCCCTTTGAAACTTCATCCGCCGTAAGTCCCGCGGCCATTGCCGCCGCCGAAGCGACGAGAACGTTCTGAACGTTATGTCTGCCGACGACTTTTATAATGTCGAGCGGGAAAAGCTTTTTGCCGAAGCCGTATACGAATTTATCGTCCGCATAATAATCCGCCGTGTCGTTTTCGAGGCTGTATGTTACCTGTTTACAGTGAACGGGAATCATATCCGTATATTCCGCGACAAGCTTATCGTCGATATTTTTAAGGAATACGTCGGAGTCTCTCATATTTTCATAAACCCGGCACTTTGAACGGTAGTACGCGTCCTCGCTTCCCATAAAGTCGAGGTGATCCGCCGAAAGATTCATTATTACCGCGATTTCGGGACGGAATTTATCGATATCTAGAAGCTGGAAATTTGAAATTTCGAGCACGATATAATGTCCCGCGTCGTTGAGCAAATCGTTTTCGACAGCCGTTTCGCACAGAGCAACGCCGATATTGCCGGAAAGATGCGTTTTATCGGGGTGAACCTTATTTATTATTTCGTATAAAAGAGTCGAGGTCGTCGTCTTTCCGTTTGAGCCCGTTACGGCAATATAATGCTGGGGCGCGCACACATCGAACGCGAGTTCTATCTCAGTTATGACGGGGATACCGCGTTCTTTAAGCCTCTTTACAAACCAGAGTTTTCCGTTTATTCCGGGGTTCTTGATTACGGTAAAATAATCCTCCTCGAAAACCTCTTTTTCCTGATTTACGACCCTTACGCCGTTCTCCTTAAGCCAATCAAGCTCCTTTATCTCCTCAAGCGGTTTTGACTCCGAAACGGTTATGTCCGCGCCGAGTTTTAACAGTAACTTTACCGCCGCCGTTCCGCTTCGCGCAAGACCGAGAACGAGAACCTTTTTGCCTTTATATTTATTATCCATTATTGGAACGCCTCCGTAAATTTATATGTAAAATCTATTATACCCCCTGTTTATAAAAAGGTCAACACATTCGACAATATCGACAAAATAAAAGAAATTGTGCAAAATGTTGAATTTGAAACTTTGATTTTATGTTTTTTTTACATAGACTGTAAAAAAATAATATGTTATAATGTTCGGACAAGCGTATTCATTTTTATTTTTCATATATTTATACGGAGGAATCATAATGATTAAGAAGATCAGCAGCGTGCCTTTTAACGGTACTCCCGAGCAGGAAGAAAAGCTGAAAAGCATAATCGAGGAGAACAAGTCCGACAAAAGCCGTCTCATGGCTGTCATGCAGCAGGCGCAGGACATCTACGGCTATCTGCCCAGAGAGGTGCAGATCATGATTGCCGACGGAATGGACGTTCCGCTCGAGAAGGTTTACGGCGTTGCGACGTTCTACGCGCAGTTTTCGCTTTCGCCCAAGGGCAAGTACAACGTCTCCGTATGCTTAGGAACAGCGTGCTACGTTAAGGGTTCGCAGGCTATCCTCGATAAGGTATGCGAATGCTTGGGCGTAGAGCCCGGCGAATGTTCCGCGGACGAGAGATTTTCCGTTGTCGACTGCCGTTGTATCGGTGCGTGCGGACTGGCTCCCGTCATGACGGTTAATGACGACGTTTACGGCCGTCTCGTTCCCGACGATGTACCGGGAATTCTCGCAAAATACGAATAATTACGAATAATAAATATCGGCTTTTCTCTGGGAGGAATCGGACATGAAAATCAGAGTTATCAAGGAGCTTCTCGGCGCGGAGGTAATCTGCGGGGAGGAAAATCTCGATAAAGAGGTTTACTCCGCATGCGGCAGCGACATGATGAGCGACGTGCTCGCGTACGTCAAGGATCAGGCCGTTCTGCTGACGGGGCTTGTCAACTCGCAGGTTGTCAGAACAGCGGAAATGATGGATATGATATGCATCGTTTTTGTCCGTTCAAAGCGTCCGAGCGAGGAAATGATTGAGCTTGCGCGAGAGTGCGGAATGGTTATGATGGCTTCGGACAAACGCATGTACGAGGCGTGCGGAATCCTTTACAGCAACGGTCTTTCAGAGAACGGCAGGAAACAAAATGGATGAATATCTGAATTTTCATTTTGACGTAGACGGTACGAATTTCGTTTCCGCAGGGCAGGCGTCGGTTAAGGTTAAAAAGAATCTGCGTGACATGGGGCTTGACCCCGAGGTCATCAGACGCGTGTCCATTGCGATGTACGAGGGCGAGATTAACATGGTTATCCACGCCCGCGGGGGAACGGCTGACGTAAACGTATACGAGGATCATATAGATATAATACTGGAGGATCACGGTCCGGGCATAAAGGATATCGCTCTTGCAATGCGCGAGGGATATTCGACGGCTTCCGATTCCGTGAGGGCTTTGGGCTTCGGCGCGGGAATGGGACTTCCCAACATGAAACGGTATACGGACGAGATGAACGTCGAGTCTGAAGTCGGCGTCGGAACCAAAATAACAATGAGAGTAAATTTCCGATAACTTATTCGGGGAGGGTCGGCTGTGGATAAAACCTATTACAGACATTCCGTAGAGCTTGACGTTGAAAAGTGCAAGGGCTGTACCGCGTGCCTTAAACGCTGTCCCACCGAGGCTATCAGGATTCATAACGGCAAGTCGGAGATTGACCCCGACCGCTGTATAGACTGCGGGGAATGTATACGCGTCTGTCCGCATAACGCAAGGCGCGCCATGTGCTCGAAAATGGAGCATTATATGGATTATAAGTATAAAATAGCTCTCCCCGCGCCCGTTCTGTTCGGTCAGTTTTCGTCGCTTGACGATCCGGATATTTTAATGCAGGCTCTGCTTGATATCGGATTCGACGATGTTTTTGAAACCGCGCAGGCGGCGGAGCTCGTTTCGGAATATACGAGACTTTATCTTAAAACCGAGGGAATCAGAAAACCGGTGATAAGTTCCGCGTGTCCCGTTATCGCACGGCTTATCTCAATGAGATTCCCGTATTTGAAAGACAACTTACTGCCGATACTTCCGCCAATGGAGATAGGCGCAATTCTTGCGAAAAAACGGGCGAAGAAAAAACACTCCGAGCTGAAAGATTCGGATATCGGCGTATTTTTCATCTCTCCTTGCGCGGCGAAGGTAAGCTACATACGCAACGGCTACGGCGATTATAAAAGTCATGTAGACGTTGTAATATCGGTAAACGACATATATTTTAAGCTTCTCGGCGCTTTGAAAAAGGGCGCAAATCCCTCGATTCAGTCATGCGCGGGTAAAATCGGCATCGGCTGGGCTTCGAGCGGGGGAGAGGCGAGCGCAATAATGAATGACAAGTACCTTGCCGCCGACGGAATCGAGAACGTTATTGACATTCTCGACAAAATTGAGAACGGCAGTATTCCCCAGCTTGAATTTGTAGAGCTGAACGCCTGCATAGGCGGATGCGTCGGGGGAGTTATGACGATAGAAAATCCGTTTATTGCAAAAACGCGTCTTCAGACGGTCAGACGGTATCTTCCCGTCGCGCGAAATTTCCTTGAAAACGACGACCTTTTCATCCCCGAAAATTATATACTCGATACGGCGCCGTCGTATACTCCGATGACGAAGCTCGGCTCCGGCATGGGCGAGTCGATAAAACTCATGGCAAAGATTCAGTCTATTAAAAATTCGCTTCCCGGAATCGACTGCGGAGCGTGCGGTTCGCCGACGTGCAGAGCGTTCGCGGAGGATATTGTAAAGGGTACGGCGGATCCGGAAGGATGCGTGGTAAAACAATAATTTACCGCTTTACCGCGCGATAAATTATTGCAGTGAATAGTGAATAGTGAATAGTGTCGGTGCAAATCCTTGCGGATTTGTCATTATATAATAAATTGCGCGGCGTCTGCGTCTGACGAACATTCTGCATTATCGATTCAAATATAATTAACGTTTTCGAAGAAAACGAAACCGATTCTTTTCTCTCTTATCTTTTATCTCTTCTCTATTCTCTTTACTAATTTACGAAAGGATATGATCTATATGACAGTCGGCGAACTCGCTGTTAAATATTCGCTTTCATCACCGTCTCTGCCCGACCCGGACAGGGAAATCACGGGCGGTTACACGGGCGACCTGTTAAGCTGGGTCATGAGCCGTGCTAAAAGCGGTGACGCCTGGGTTACGATAATGTCAAACGTCAACATAATCGCTGTGGCTTCTCTGACGGACGCTTCGTGCGTTATACTCTGCGACGGCGAAAAGCCCGACAAAGAGGTCGTATCCATAGCGAATGCAAAGGGCGTAAACGTGCTCGTTTCCGACAAGCCCGCATTCGAGCTTATAAGCGCAATTTCACAGTCGATATGAAGCCGTTTTACTACGACTTTCACATACATTCGTGTTTGTCCCCGTGCGCGGACAACGACATGACCCCGAATAACATAGCGGGAACCGCGGTTCTTGCGGGAATTGACGTTATGGCGCTGACCGACCACAACACACTCAAAAACTGCCCCGCGTTTTTCTCGGCGGCGAAACGAAACGGAATCATTCCGATAGCCGGCGCGGAGGTCACGACGAGCGAGGATATACACGTTGTGTGCCTGTTTCCTTCTCTTGAAGCGGGTATGGAATTTGATTTGTTTTTAGATTCGAAGCGAATTAAAATTCCCAACAGAGCGGACATTTTCGGCGAACAGCTGATTACGGACGAAAACGACGAGGTTATTTCGACGGACGGTTTTCTTCTATCAAACGCGACCGAAATTTCAATAGATAATATAGCAAAAATCGTTTCTTCATATAACGGAACCGCGTACCCCGCCCACGTCGACAGACAGTCGAATTCAGTCACGGCGGTACTCGGCGCATTTCCCGACGACCCGAATTTTACGTGCGCGGAATTTCACGACAAAACAAAGATTGATACACTCACTTCGCTATACCCCGAGATAAAAACGCGGACGAAAATAGTTTCCTCCGACGCTCATTTTCTCTGGGACATACGCGATAAGGATAACATAATAGAACTCGATACGGATTCGTCCGACCCCGGCGAAACCGCGCGGGAAATTATCAAAAATTTAAGAACGGAGAACCGCCGATGAAAGAACTTTCGCTCAATATCCTCGACATAGCAATGAACAGCGTGCGGGCAGGCGCGAAAAACGTCGGCATAAAAATCGACGAAACGGACAAGTCACTCGTGTTTACCGTCAGCGACGACGGCAAGGGCATGAGCGCGGAATTCTTAAAACATGCGTCCGACCCGTTCTGCACGACAAGAACGACGCGTAACGTCGGCATGGGGCTCCCGCTTTTAAAGCTGGCGGCTCAGCAGACCGGCGGAGACACGGAGATTAAATCAATAAGCGAGGACGACGACAGCATAAATCACGGCACTCTTATCAAGGCTTTCTTTTATAAAAATACCGTCGATTTTACCCCCCTCGGCGATATCGTTTCGACCGTTGTCACGCTGATACAGGGGTCGCCCGATATACATTGGACGTTTAAACATGTAAAAGGCGGGGGCGAAGTTTCGCTCGATACGGACGAGCTTAAAAACGTGCTCGGAGATGTTCCGCTCGATACGCCCGACGTGCTTGTGTGGATAAAGGAATATCTTACCGAACAGTACGATAATTTACAGGTGTAAGTTGTCAAATGACGAGCGGGCAGCAGGCAGTGTGCAGAAATATTTTTCATCAAATTTTAATGATAATCGAATTGAAAAATATAATAAATATTCGGATCGGAACGTAGGGGAAGACATTGTCTTCCCGGGGTAAAGGCAGTGATTTGTATTTTTTTGAATCTGCTGACGGAAACCCGCCGATTCCCTATTGCTGACGCATTGTTATTTATAATATTGCCGTAAGTCTCATGCGGGAAGATGATATCTTCCCCTACATAAAGAATGTTCGCACTTCAAAAAAACATTTACGTTTATAAATAAAATTGTATAAAAATTTTACATTCAATATAAAGCGAGGTTAAAACTATGAAATCACTGGCTGAACTTGCCGCCATCCGCGAAAAAATGCAGAGTAAAGTTATTCTGCGCGAGGGAAGCGGCGACATCAGAGTCGTTGTCGGCATGGCGACGTGCGGAATTGCGGCGGGCGCAAGACCCGTTCTCAACAAGTTCGTCGAAGAAGTAAGCGCCGCGGGACTTTCCGATAAGGTCACCGTAACACAGACGGGATGTATCGGTATATGCGAGTACGAACCCGTCGTCGAGATATTCGTTTCGGGCAAGGACAAGGTTACGTACGTTAAAATGACTCCCGAAAAAGTTTCGGAGGTTGTCGAAAAGCATCTCAAGGGCGGATCGGTCGTTTCCGATTACGTTATTAAGGGATAAATAATTTTAAGATGTTAAAAATAAGGATTAAAAATCGGAGGTATACAATATGATTCGAGCGCAGGTATTGATCTGCGGCGGTACCGGATGTACTTCTTCGGGCAGTAAGCTTCTTATAGAAGAATTTGAGGCTCAGCTCGGGGCTTACGACCTTCATGACGAGGTTAAAATCGTAAGAACAGGATGTTTCGGTCTCTGCGCGCTGGGTCCCGTCGTAATAGTCTATCCCGACGGAACTTTTTACAGCAGAGTTGAGAAAGACGACGTTGAGGAAATAGTAAGAGAGCATCTTCTCAAAGGACGCGTTGTCGAAAGACTCGTTTACAATGACGTTCCCGAGGAGATTAAACATGAAGTAGAGGGCAACGTTTCTCTTAACGACACCGCTTTCTATAAATCACAGAAGAGAGTCGCGCTTCGCAACTGCGGAGTTATAAATCCCGAGAGCATTGACGAGTATATCGCAATGGACGGCTACGCAGCACTGGGCAAGGCTCTTACCGAAATGACTCCCGAGCAGGTCATTCAGACCGTTATCGATTCGGGACTGCGCGGACGCGGAGGCGGCGGCTTCCCCACGGGCAGAAAATGGAGCTTCACCGCCGCTAATAAGGCGGATCAGAAATACGTCGTATGCAACGCCGACGAGGGCGACCCCGGCGCGTTCATGGACAGATCTGTGCTTGAGGGCGACCCGCACTGTATCATAGAGGCTATGGCGATATGCGGTTACGCGACCGGCGCGAGCGAGGGCTATATCTATGTACGCGCGGAGTATCCCATCGCCGTCGCGAGACTTCAGAAGGCTATCGAGGACGCGAGAGCTTACGGACTTCTCGGTAAGGATATATTCGGTTCGGGATTTGATTTCGACTTATTCGTAAGACTCGGCGCGGGTGCGTTCGTCTGCGGTGAGGAGACCGCTCTTATGACATCTATCGAGGGTAACCGCGGTGAGCCGAGACCCCGTCCGCCTTACCCCGCGGTTAAGGGACTTTTCGGCAAGCCCACGACCGAAAACAACGTTGAGACGTTTGCGAATATTCCCCAGATTATCTTAAAGGGCGCAGAATTCTTTAATTCAATGGGTACCGAAAAGTCAAAGGGAACAAAGGTTTTTGCTCTCGGCGGTAAAATCAAGCATACGGGACTCGTCGAGGTTCCCATGGGAACGACTCTTCGTCAGATTATCGAGGATATCGGCGGCGGAATTCCCAACGGTAAGAAATTCAAGGCGGCGCAGACGGGCGGTCCCTCCGGCGGATGTATTCCCGCTTCGCTTTTAGACATTCAGATAGATTACGACAACCTCGTTGCGCAGGGCGCGATGATGGGTTCGGGCGGTCTTATCGTCATGGACGAGGACACATGCATGGTCGATATCGCAAAGTTCTTCCTTGCGTTCACGGTTGACGAGTCGTGCGGTAAATGTACGCCCTGCCGTATCGGTACTAAGAGACTTTACGAAATTCTCGAAAAAATCACACGCGGTGAGGGAACGCTTGAAGACCTCGACAAGATGGAGAAGCTCTGTCATTATATCAAGGACAACTCCCTGTGCGGTCTCGGTCAGACGGCTCCCAACCCCGTTCTCTCAACATATCAGAGATTTAAGGACGAGTATATCGCCCACGTTGTTGACAAGAAATGTCCCGCGGGCGTGTGCAAACACCTTCTCTCAATTACAATCGATCCCGACAAGTGCCGCGGATGCACGCTCTGTTCGAGAGTATGTCCCGTCGGCGCAATCTCCGGCGCGGTCAAGACTCCCCATTCGATCGACACATCGAAATGTATCAAGTGCGGAGCCTGCATGGAGAAATGTAAGTTCGGCGCTATAAGCAAGAAGTAAGGAGGAACGGAAAATGGCTGATGTAAATATTAAAATCAACGGCAGAGAATGTTCCGTTCCGGCAGGCAGTACGATTCTTCAGGCTGCCCGTATGTCCGGCATCGAGATACCCACTCTTTGCTATTTAAAGGAGATCAACGAAATCGGCGCGTGCCGTATATGCGTAGTCGAGGTCAAGGGCGCGAGAAGCCTCGTAGCCTCGTGCGTATTCCCCGTAAACGAGGGAATGGAAATATTCACAAACACACCGAGAGTTATCGAGTCGAGAAAAACCACTCTCGAACTCATTCTTTCGAATCATAAAAAAGAATGTCTTACCTGCGTCAGAAGCGGAAACTGCGAACTTCAGAAGCTCGCGCGCGACTACGGTCTTGATAACGAAAACGCATTTGAAGGCGTTAAGACGAAGAGCGAGATTGACGACTCCGCAATTCACATGGTCAGAGACAATGAGAAGTGCATACTCTGCCGCCGCTGTTCGGCAGTCTGCGAGAAGCTTCAGAGCGTTGCCGTTATCGGCGCGAACGCGAGAGGATTTGACACGCATATCGGCTCGCCGTTCGAGTATAAACTCGCCGACACCGCATGCGTTTCGTGCGGACAGTGCATAAACGTATGTCCCACCGGCGCGTTAAGCGAAAAGGACGACACTCAGAAAGTATTCGACGCGTTGAACGACCCCGATAAATTCGTAATCGTTCAGACCGCGCCCGCCGTCAGAGTCGGACTCGGCGAGGAATTCGGATATCCGATAGGCACCGTCGTTACCGGAAAGATGGTTTCGGCACTGCGCGCACTCGGATTTGACAAGGTATTTGATACTAATTTCTCGGCTGACCTTACGATTATGGAGGAAGCGACCGAATTCATTTCGCGTTATACCGAGAAGAAGAATCTTCCTCTCATAACCTCCTGCTCGCCCGGATGGATCAACTACTGCGAGCATTATTATCCCGAATTTATAAATAATCTTTCGACCTGCAAATCGCCCCAGGGCATGTTCGGCTCCGTCGCGAAAACTTACTACGCACAGAAGATGGGCATCGACCCGAAGGATATATTTGTAGTCAGCGCGATGCCCTGCACCGCAAAGAAATACGAGGCGCAGAGAAAGGATCACACCGCAGTCGAGGGACTTTACGATATCGACGCGGTCATCACCGTAAGAGAGCTTGCGAGAATGATTAAAAAGAGCGGTATTCTCTTTAACCTCCTCGAGGACGGCGAATTTGACGCTCCGTTCGGCTTAGGCTCGGGCGCGGGAACGATTTTCGGCGCAACCGGAGGCGTTATGGAGGCGGCTCTTCGTACGGCTTACGAAACGCTTACGAAAGAGGAGCTTAAAGACCTCGAATTCACCGACGTCAGAGGTGTTGAGGGAATCAAAGAAGCGACGTACACGATAGCCGGCAATGAGATCAAGGTTGCCGTAGCTTCGGGACTTGCGAACGCCAAAAAGGTTCTCGACATGGTTAAGTCGGGCGAAAAGGCTTATGATTTTATCGAAATCATGGCATGCCCCGGCGGCTGTGTAAACGGCGGCGGACAGCCTATCCAGAGTGCGAGCGTAAGAAACAATTACGATATCCGCGCGCTGAGAGCTGCGGGACTTTATGCTGACGACAGAAACCTGCCCGTCAGAAAGTCGCACGAAAACCCCGACGTAAAGAGAATTTACGAGGAGTTCTTCGGCGAACCCAACAGCCATAAGGCGCACGAGATACTCCATACGGGGTACACCGTTAAATCAAAGTATTAATTAACGGGGATGTTAAAAACGCCCGGACCGCAAAAAACTTTAAAAGCTGTGTGTTTTTTGCTATGAACCACCCTCACCCTCGGAGTACCTTTGTACGCCGTCGGGCAAGCCTCAAACGCCGTTTGGGACGGCGTTTGAGGTTCGGTTGATTCATTCCGAACATTTTTTCCTATCCCCTCAAAAAAAAGATGCGGATGTTGAGAAGTCCGAACTGATCTGAATATCCGCATTCAAATTAAAAATACAATAAAAAATAACCGCCGAATCGGTCAGTTTATCCCGATTCGGCGGTATTTTTGATAAACAATAATTTATTGCGGTAATTTATTTTTAAAGAATAAACAAAATATGTAGGGGAAGACATTGTCTTC
>ERZ808240.5189-NODE-5189-length-10811-cov-46.384901_pt1 | contig 10811 bp, 4 predicted proteins | sample MGYA00521084_ERZ808240 | MGnify/ENA primary metagenome ERZ808240 (study PRJEB31516, sample SAMN03275571) | gut metagenome | biome: mammalia-associated habitat; material: feces | host: Papio cynocephalus | place: Kenya | collected 2012-08-06 ... | reverse complement strand
CCCGTATTCCGGTTTTGCTCTCTACAGCATTCCGGTTTTGCTTTCACCCCGACATGACAATAAAAGCGCGGCGTGCGCGTGGGCGCTCATTTGCGTCTTGTCGTCCCACTTCAACGCGTAGTCTCCGCCGAGCGTCTCGATTTTCTGTACGCCCGCGGCCCGATTTGTGCTATAATGTTCCCTGTCGTTCGTTCTATCCTTCTAGTTTTGCGCTATAAAGTATAGCGCGAACGACTTCGTTTTTCACCCGTTTGGTGAAAACGACAAATCCACTTCCCCCTTGAAAACAAAGGTCGCATCCCCGATTCTAGCTGTTCAACTGCTATTTTTAGGTTTATCCGGCGCGCCACCCTCCTGGGGGTGGACCTTGCGCATCCTTTCCTTCCGTTTCCTCAACCGATCGTTCTCCTTTTTCGCTTTCGCTCTCCACCCCTCGGAACGACCTGTCCCGGGTGTCTCACGACAGGGTACGCTTTTTCTGCGCTTTCCCAGGAGGGGGGTTGACTTCGCGCGGGAATATGTGGTATAATACGCAAATTCGCCCTTGTTGTGCACAGTTAACAAAGTGGTCGCTTACCACACTTCAGGCATGATTCGGGGCAATGGTAGATTTCTAGTCAACAACGAGCAATAAGGTAAGCAAACAATGAGTGCAGAACGCAAGGTATTCGGGCGACTCCAGAGCATGGTTCCCACGCCGCCGGATCTAATTGGCATCCAGACGCAATCGTACAGCGACTTTTTGCAGGTGGACGTCGCGCCGGCCGCACGCGCCAACAGGGGTTTGCAGGCTATTTTCAAGGAGATTTTCCCTGTCAACTCGTACGATGGACGCTATTCGCTCGATTTCGTCAGCTACACGTTCGATCCGCCGAAGAAGCCCTATCTGCAGGCCTTGATGGACGGCGACACCTATGCGCGTCCGTTGCACGCGACGTTCCGCCTGAAAGACGGCGAGGACGTGCGCGAGGAAGAGGTGTTTCTCGGCGACATGCCGATGATGACGCCGGACGGGGCGTTTGTCGTGAACGGCGCCGAGCGTGTCATCGTCTCCCAGCTGCACCGCAGCCCCGGCATCTCGACCGAGCGGCAGGTCCATGCGAACGGCCAGCCGCTGCTGTCCGTGCGCATCATCCCCGACCGCGGCAACTGGATCGAGATCATGTTCGACACGAACGACGTGATGTGGTGCTTCATGGACCAGCGCCGCCGCCGCCGGAAGTTCTACGCGACCACGCTCCTGCGCGCGCTGATGCCGAAGGAAGGCAAGGACGACCAGATCATGAGCCTTTACTACGACTTCCGCAAGCTGCCGTCCGAAGGCAAGTACACTGAACGCGATCTGCGCCTTCTGGTGATGAAGGACGACGTGGTGGACGCGAATTCGCAGGCGGTCCTGGCGCGCACGTACGACCCCGTCACGCCGGCGCTCATGGCGCAAATCGCCGCGGCCGGCATCCCCGAGGTCGAGGTCGTCGACGTTTCGTTCGACAACGGCACGCTCATCAAGACGCTGCGCGAAGACGCGAAGATGGGCATCCACAACAAGAACGACGCGCTGCGCGAGATCTACAAGCGCATGCGCCCGGGCGATCCGCTGACCTCCATCTCGAACGCGGAGCAGATGATCCGCCGCATGTTCTTCGATCTGTCGCACTACGACCTCGGCTACGTCGGGCGGCACAAGATCAACAAGAAGCTCCATCTGACGGGGCGCGTGGACGAGAACCTGCGCACGCTGCACGAGTCGGGCGTGGACGTGATCGAGTCCATCCGCCTGCTCCTCAACATCTACGTGGGCAAAGATACGGTCGACGACATCGACCACCTGGGCAACCGCCGCGTGCGCACGACGGGCGAACTCGTCGAGAACCAGTGCCGCGTCGGTTTGGCGCGCACGGAGCGCATCGTCCGCGAGCGCATGACGCTCCACGAGTCGAATCCGGCGGGTGCCTCCAACCAGGGGCCGCTCACGCCGGGGCGTCTCGTGAACTCGAAGACGTTCAGCTCGGTCGTGCAGGACTTCTTCGCGCGTTCGCAGCTTTCGCAGTTCATGGACCAGACGAACCCGCTGTCGGCGCTGGCCCACAAGCGGCGTCTCTCGGCGCTGGGTCCGGGCGGCCTTTCGCGCGAACGCGCGGGCTTCGAGGTGCGCGATGTGCACCCGTCCCACTACGGGCGCATCTGCCCGATCGAGACGCCCGAAGGCCCGAACATCGGCCTTATCTCTTCGCTCGGCATCTATGCGCGCATCAACCGCTTCGGGTTCATCGAGACGCCCTACCGCAAGGTCATCGGCGGCAAGGTGACGGACGATATCGAGTATCTCGCCGCGGACACGGAGGAACAGTTCGTCATCGCGCAGGCGAACGCGCCGCTGACGGCCGACCGGACATTCTCCGAACCGCAGGTGACGTGCCGCTACCGCACCGAGTTTTGCGAAAAGCCGGCGAACGAGGTGCAGTACATGGACGTCGCGCCGATGCAGGTCATTTCGATCGCGGCGGGTCTCATCCCGTTCCTCGAGCACGACGACGCGAACCGCGCGCTCATGGGCGCGAACATGATGCGCCAGGGCGTGCCGCTCATGCGGACGGAGCGTCCCTATGTCGGCACGGGTCTCGAGGGCATCAGCGCGAAGGACTCGCGCGTCATCGTGACGGCGCTCGGCGAGGGCGTGGTCGCCTACGTGTGCGCGGACTTCGTCGTCGTCACGCCCGACGGCGCGCTTCCGGCGCCCATGCCGGCGGCAAGCTGCCCGGAGAAGGGGATCTGGCGCTACGATCTGCAGAAGTTCCGCCGCTGCAATTCGGGTTGCTGCTTCAACCAGCGCCCGATCGTGAGGCGCGGCCAACGCGTGGCGGTCGGCGACTGCATCGCGGACGGCCCCGCGACCGACCAGGGCGAACTCGCGCTCGGCAAGAACCTGCTGGTGGCGTTCATGAGCTGGCGCGGCTACAACTTCGAAGACGCCATCCTGATCAACGAACGCATCGTGCGCGAGGACGTCTTGACGTCGCTCCACATCGTGACGTTCGAATGCGACGCGCGCGACACGAAGCTGGGCCCGGAGGAAATCACGCGCGACATCCCCAACGTCGGCGAGGACATGCTCAAGAACCTCGGCACGGACGGCATCATCCGCGTGGGCGCGGAAGTCAAGCCGGGCGACATTCTCGTGGGCAAGGTCACGCCGAAGGGCGAGACGGAGCTCTCGCCCGAGGAGCGCCTGTTGCGCGCCATCTTCGGCGAGAAGGCCGCGGACGTGCGCGACACGTCGCTCAAGGTTCCGCCGGGGACGACGGGCATCGTCATGAGCGTGCAGGTTTCGACCAACAACAAGGAGGTCGAGGCGGACAAGGCCGAAGCGCAGAAATCGGCCAAGGAGTCCGAGCGCAAGACGCAGGCGCAAATCGCCAAGATCGAGAAGGATCTCGTCGCCAAGCTGTCGGGGTATTTCCTGAACGAGAAGGTCGACGCGGACGTGATCGACACCGCGACGGGCGACGTCATCATCCCGGCGGGCAAGAAGATCAAGAAGGCGCAGCTCGCCATGCTGGCCCAGGCGCACGCGCACTGGGACACGAAGGACGAGTCCCTGCAGAACAAGCTCGGCGAGATCATGGAGCCGTTCAACGACGCGTTTGCGGGCATCGAAGACGCCGCGGCGGAAGACGCGGTGGCGGGCGCGTTCGGATCCGATTTCGACGATGGCGGCGAGATCGTGAAACACGTTCGCGTGTTCCTCGTCGACAAGAAGAATCTCTCCGTCGGCGACAAGATGGCGGGCCGCCACGGAAACAAGGGCGTCGTCTCGCGCATTCTGCCGAGTTGCGACATGCCGTTCCTGCCGGACGGGCGTCCGGTCGACATCGTGCTGAACCCGCTCGGCGTGCCGTCGCGCATGAACCTCGGGCAGCTCTTCGAGACCTATCTGGGCCTGGCGTGCCGCTATCTCGGCTTCCATGCCGCGACACCAGTGTTCGACGGCGTGCGCGAGACGGAGATCGACGATTTGCTGAAGCAAGCCCGCGCGGTCCAGGAGAAGGACGAGGGCGATCGTTCGTGGATCACCCCCGAGGGCAAGACGGTGCTCTATGACGGGATGACGGGCGAGCCCTTCCAGCAGAAGGTCGTCGTGGGCGTCATCTACATGCTCAAGCTGCACCACCTGGTCACGGACAAGATGCATGCGCGCGCGACGGGGCCCTATTCGCTCGTCACGCAGCAGCCTCTGGGCGGCAAGGCGCAGCTCGGCGGCCAGCGCATGGGCGAAATGGAAGTCTGGGCGCTCGAAGCCTACGGCGTGGCCTACGCGCTCCAGGAGCTGCTGACGGTCAAGTCGGACGACGTCCAGGGCCGCACGCGCATCTACGAGTCCATCGTCAAGGGCACGAACATCCTCGACAGCGGCATGCCGGAGTCGTTCTCGGTGCTCATCCACGAATTGCGCGGCCTGTGTCTCGACACCCAGTTGCTGGGCGGCGAGACGGACGCGCGCCGTCCCGCGGACAACACGGAGTCGGCGGGGGCGGCGTTGCCGGCGGGCGTCGCGAGCGACGACCTGCTTTCGGGCGCGTTGACTCTCTAATGTGTAAGGAATTTTTCTTGGAGTTTTGATAAAATGAACAGCTACAACACGACTGACATTTTCGGCGGAGACTATCGCGCGTCGGCCCATTACGATGCCGTCAAGGTCCAGCTCGCTTCGCCCGAGACCATCCGCAAATGGTCCCACGGCGAAGTGCGCAACCCCGAAACGATCAACTACCGCACCTACCGCCCCGAGCGCGACGGTCTCTTTTGCGAGAAGATCTTCGGACCGACGCGGGACTGGGAATGCGCGTGCGGAAAGTACAAGCGCATCAAGAACAAGGGCATGATCTGCGACCGCTGCGGCGTCGAGGTCACGCTCTCGTCCGTGCGCCGCCAGCGCATGGGGCACATCGAGCTGGCCGTCCCGGTCAGCCACATCTGGTTCTTCAAATGCTCGCCTTCGCGCATGGGGCTTCTGCTCGACAAGACGATGGGCGAGCTCGAGCGCGTCATCTACTATCAGGATTGGATCGTTGTCGAGCCCGGAGACACGCCGCTCAAGGTCGGCCAGATTCTCACCGACCAGGAGAAGCAGGATGCGGAAGAGAAATACGCCGAGGGCTTCCGCGCCGAGATGGGCGCTTCCGCCATTCGCAAGCTCCTGCACAACCTGGATCTCGACCGTCTGATGGTCGAGCTCGAAGAGGAGATGGAGAACACGCGCTCCAAACAGTCGCGCAAGAAAATCGCCAAGCGCATGAAGGTTGTCGAGGGCTTCCGTTCGTCGAAGTCGAACCCCGAGTGGATGGTGCTGGACGTGCTGCCGGTCATTCCGCCGGAGTTGCGCCCGCTCGTTCCCCTGGAAGGCGGCAAGTTCGCGACCTCCGATCTGAACGATCTCTACCGCCGCGTCATAAACCGCAACAACCGCCTGCGCAATCTTCTGGCGCTCAAGACGCCGGACGTGATCATCCGCAACGAGAAGCGCATGCTGCAGGAGGCTGTCGACGCCGTGTTCGACAACGGGCGCCACGGCCGCGCCGTGACGGGGCCGGGCAACCGCGCGCTCAAGTCGCTGTCCGAGATCCTCAAGGGCAAGACGGGGCGCTTCCGCCAGAACCTGCTGGGCAAGCGCGTGGACTACTCGGGCCGTTCGGTCATTGTCGTCGGCCCGGAGCTCAAGTTCCCGCAGTGCGGCATCCCGAAGGAAATGGCGCTTCGCCTGTTCGAGCCGTTCATCATCCGTCGCCTGAAGGAGCTGGGCATTTGCCATACGGTCCGCACGGCGCGCAAGATGATCGAGCGCCAGGACGCGAAGGTCTGGGATATTCTCGAAGAGGTGACGAAGGACAAGACGGTGTTCCTGAACCGCGCGCCGACGCTGCACCGCCTTTCGATCCAGGCGTTCGAGCCCGTCCTGGTCGAAGGCAAGGCGATTCGCCTGCACCCGATGGTCTGCACGCCGTTCAACGCGGACTTCGACGGCGACCAGATGGCCGTCCATGTGCCGCTCTCGATCGAGGCGCAGCTCGAGTCGAAGCTGATGATGCTGGCGTCGACCTCCATCTTCTCCCCGGCTTCGGGCAAGTCGGTCATGACGCCGACGCAGGACGTCTGCCTCGGGCTGTACTTCCTTACGGTCCCGTCCCAGCGCGACAAGCTCGCAGGGAAGATCGCGGGCAAGACGGATTGTTCGACGGAGCATCTGCCGCTTTTCAACGACATCGCGGAAGTCGAATTCGGCATCGCCGAGGGCGCGATCGGCTACCATTCGCGCATCCGCTACCGCAACCCGGATTACGGCACGACGGGCCGTCCGCACGGTGTGGCGGACAAGCGCACGATCGAGACCACGGCCGGACGCGTCATTTTCAACGACGTGTGGCCGAAGGAGATGGGCTTCTGGAACGACAAGTGCTCAAAGTCCACGATCGGCAACTTGATTCTTGATTGCCACAAGGTCGCCGGACACGACGTCACGGTCGCCGCGATCGACAAGCTCAAGACGCTGGGGTACAACTTCGCCACGGTTTCGGGTGCGTCGATGGGTCTCAAGGACATGATCCGCCCGGCGATGAAGGATGCCGAGATCGAGAAGGCGCGCAAGGAAGCCGAGAAGGTCCAGCAGCAGTTCCAGCAGGGCATCATCACCGAGGGCGAACGCCACAACAAGATCGTCGACATCTGGACGGTCACGACCGAAAAGGTGGGCGACGAGCTCTACAAGACGATCGACCGCAACATCACGCCGGAGAACAAGAATCCGACGGAGCTCAACCCGGTGTACATGTTCGCCGATTCGAAGGCGCGCGGCTCGAAATTGCAGATCCGCCAGCTTGCGGGCATGCGCGGCCTCATGGCCAATCCGTCGGGCGACATCATCGAGCGTCCGATCACAGCCTCGTTCCGCGAGGGTCTGTCGGTTCTCGAGTACTTCATCTCGTCGCACGGCGCGCGCAAGGGTCTGGCGGACACGGCGCTCAAGACGGCGGACGCCGGCTATTTGACGCGCAAGCTCGTGGACGTCTCCCAGGACGTGATCATTTCGCAGGAAGACTGCAATACGGTCAACGGCATCGAGGTCGAGGCGATCGTCGAGGGCGACGAAGTGAAGGTGACGCTGGGCGACCGCGTTCTGGGCCGCACGGCGCTTTACGACATCCTTGACCCCAAGACGGGCGCGATTATCGTAAAAGCCAATTCCGAAATCGACGAAGCGGCTTGCGCGCGCATCGACGAGAGCGGAATCGAGAAGGTTTGGATCCGTTCGGGCCTGACCTGCGACTCCGAGCACGGCATGTGCGCGAAGTGCTACGGGCGCGACCTCTCGACGGGCAAGCAGGTCGAGATCGGCACGGCCGTCGGCATTATCGCGGCGCAGTCCATCGGCGAACCCGGCACGCAGCTCACGATGCGCACGTTCCACATCGGCGGTACGGCGAGCGCGACGGCGAAGGTGCCGGAAATCGTCCTCAAGAACGACGGCGTGGCGAAGTTCGTCGACATCCGCAAGGTGCGCAACGCCGACGGTGACGAGGTTGTGCTGAACAAGAACGGCTCGCTTGAAATCTGGTCCACGACGGGCCAGAAGCTGGATACGTACCCCCTTCAAATGGGCACGACGCTCCATCTTGAAGACGGGCAAGCCGTCAAGAAGGGGCAGAAGGTCGCCACATGGGATCCGCACTCGGTGCCGGTTCTCTCGGAAGCCGCCGGCTCGATCCGCTTCGTCGATTTCGAGGAGGATGTCAGCGTCAAGACGGAGACCGACCGCACGACGGGCGCGAAGACGCTGGTCGTGCTCGATACGCGCGAAGCCAATCTGCATCCGCGCATCGAAATCCGCGGCACGGACGCGAACGGCGCGGCGAACGCCCTGCTGGACTCGCACGACATTCCGACGGGAGCCATCGTCATGGTGCGCGAAGGCCAGCAGGCCCAGCCGGGCATGCTACTCGCCAAAACGCCGCGCGAAGCGGCGAAGACGCGCGACATCACGGGCGGTCTGCCGCGCGTGGCGGAGCTCTTTGAAGCGCGCCAGCCGAAGGACGCGGCGGAAATCGCGAAGATCGAAGGCCGCATCGAGTTCGGCGAGAACGTCCGCGGCAAGCGTTGCGTCAAGGTCGTCGACGAAGTGACAGGGCTTGTCGAGGAGCATCTCATCCCGATGGGCAAGCAGATCGTCGTCTTCAAGGGCGACATGGTCAAGAAAGGCCAGCAGCTCACCGAAGGTCCGGTCATCCCGCAGGAGATTCTCGAAGTCTCGGGCCCGCAGGAACTCGAGAAGTACCTCGTCAACGAAGTGCAGCAGGTTTACCGTCTGCAGGGCGTGGAAATCAACGACAAGCATATCGAGATCATCGTCCGCCAGATGCTTCGCAAGGTCCGCATCACCAATCCTGGCGACACGGACTTCCTGTGGGGCGAGCAGGTTACGCGCCAGACCTTCCTCAAGGTCAATGAGCAGATGATGGAGGAAGGCCGTCGTCCGGCGGAGGCTCAGCCTGCGCTTCTCGGCATCACGAAGGCGGCGCTCGAGACAGACTCCTTCATTTCCGCGGCGTCCTTCCAGGATACCACGCGCGTCTTGACGGAAGCGGCGACGATGGGACGCGTGGACGAACTGCGCGGCTTCAAGGAGAACGTCATTCTCGGACACTTGATTCCGGGCGGCACGGGCTTCCCGCTGCACCGCAATCTCAAGCTTGTCCCGTGCTGCGAGCCCATCTCCGACGAGGAGTGGGAGAAGCTCCGCGAGGAACAGCGCAAGCACCACGACGAGCTTTACGGCATCCCGACCTCCATTCAAGGAGAGGAACACGAAGACGACGCCGAGGAAGACGGAATCGCGCCGAAGGAGGAATCTATCCTGGATACGGGCGACACCTCTGCGGACGGAGTGGATTTGCTGGGTGCGGACGAGACGATGGACCTCGGTTCGTCGGACGGCTCCGAGCCGCCGGGTCTGCTGTCGTGACAATCCTGGGGGTCGACACCTCCTTGCGTTCAACCGGCTTCGGCGTTCTGGAAGTGTCCGGAAGCCGGTTGCGCGCGCTGGAGTACGGGAATATTCCCAACAAGCCGAAGCTTTCCGTTTCGGCTTGTCTCTTTTCCATCCATATGCGGCTGAACGAGTTGATTGCGCGATGGAATCCTGACGTTTTGAGTGTGGAAAAGGTGATCTACGGCAAGAATGCGAATACCATGCTGGTGCTGGGCGAGGCGCGCGGCGCCGTGATCGTGGCGGCGACTGCCGCCGGGAAGCCGATCTACGAATACGAACCCCGGCGCGTGAAAATGAGCGTGTGTGGGAACGGCATGGCGGAGAAAAGCCAGATCCAGCGCATGGTCAAGACCCTGCTGTCCCTGCCCGAGTTGCCCCAGAATGACGCCGCGGACGCGCTCGCATTGGCGATTTGCCATGCGCATACGCGATCCTTTTTGTCCAATAGCGACCCTATTTGAGAGGAGATTTTGTGGAAAAACATGCAGATACGGCTTGTTCGGAAGCCGGGAGCCCGCCGACATACAGACAGATTGTGGCGAAAGCCGTCCGCTATTTGACGGCGCATCACGTGCCCGATCCCGCCGTCGCGGCGGAATTGCTGGTCGCGCGCCTGTTGGCGTGCGGGCGCGGCCTTATCGCTTCCTGTCTCGACCGACCGGTCCCGCCGTCGCACGTGGAAGCCATGCGCCGCGCCTTGCGCCGGCTGGCGGCGGACGAACCCCTGCAATACGTCCTGGGCGAGTGGGATTTCCGCACGCTTACCCTGCGTTGCGATCCGCGCGCGCTGATTCCGCGTCCCGAAACCGAGGAACTGGTCACGCGCGTCTTGAAGTTTCTGGAAGGACGTTCGAATCCGTTTGTGATAGACGTGGGCACGGGGACGGGCGCCATCATTCTTTCGATTGCCGCGGAGTTCAAGGGGCCGGGCACGTTCTGGGGGACGGACATCAGCCCCAAGGCGATCGAGCTTGCCAATTTCAACGCGGATTTCACGCGTCTTGCCGGGCGCGTGCATTTCTCCGTCATGGACGGATTGGACGGGTTCGATGAGCCCGGGCTGGCCGACGTGATCGTCTCCAATCCCCCCTACATAGCCCATGACATGTGCGCCGCGCTGGATCCGCGCATCCTCCGCCATGAGCCTTTGCTGGCGCTGGACGGCGGCGCGGAGGGGCTGGACTTCTATGACCGCTATCTCGGAGACGCCTTGAATCTGCTCAAGCCGGGCGGTGCGGTTTTCTTTGAGATCGGGAACGACCAAGGCGAGGCGCTCAGGGAGCTGATGACGAGCTACGGGTTCTCGAATATCCGCATAGAAAAGGACTTTGCCGGGCTGGACCGGTACGCGAGCGCGGTATTGGAATAGGCCCATCCGCCTTTGCGGGTTTATTGCCTACCCCGTTGCGCCGGAACGGTGATGCCGTTGCACCGGAACGGCGATGCCGTTGCGCCGGAACGGTGATGCCGTTGCGCCGGAACGCCTACCCCGCTGCGCCGGAAATGCCGCGCGTGCAAAAACCGCGCGGGGCCTCTTGGGGAACGGGAGGGGTGGTCCGGATTCCCGCGGCGATTCAGACAAATTCCCGTAGTGTTTTGGCTTCGTCCCCGTTGGATCCCTGTTTGCCACCGTAAACAGACGCGGGCGGGTTCCGTAATGTTAGGATTGCATTAAAATTTCATTAGATTTTTAACGCAAGTCTTTACCCGAAGAGATAATTATGGTACAATATAAAAGAAATTTGCGGGTAGGGATGCAGGAAGGCGTGAG
>ERZ808240.5187-NODE-5187-length-10813-cov-2.769660_pt1 | contig 10813 bp, 8 predicted proteins | sample MGYA00521084_ERZ808240 | MGnify/ENA primary metagenome ERZ808240 (study PRJEB31516, sample SAMN03275571) | gut metagenome | biome: mammalia-associated habitat; material: feces | host: Papio cynocephalus | place: Kenya | collected 2012-08-06 ... | reverse complement strand
TAGCAACGCTGCTTGCGCTGTCGCTGACGTTCGGCACGGTGGCATTGCCTGTGGCTGAGAGCGGAACACTTCTGAAAGGGGGAGCTATTTCGGCTAGTGCGTATTATAGTGAAGATGATGTTTGGGAATATGATTTTGATAATGAAGGTATTGAAATAACTAGATATTGTGGTAATGATAAAAATGTTGTTATCCCAAGCGTTATCGATGATAAAAAAGTTACAAGCATTAGTTTTCTGCAGGGGGGAGTTTTTCGTTACAGCTTACATTTGGTCGCCAAAGCCGCCCTGACACTGCTTTTCGCCTTTATCGCCATTTTATATGCACCCAAAAGCTGGCTGCCGATATGCTGGATATTTTTCTTTTCAACAGCGTCATATCCCCACTCTGTCAGTTCGGGAAGCTGATGTTCTAGTATCATGCAGGCGGTCTTTTCAAAAGCTTCAATGCTGTCTGCCTTGTATAAATGCTTGACGTCCACCAACCAGCCGTCATACACTGGGATATTACGGAGAAGCACAGGTATCTTCATTGCAAGGGCTTCAAGAACAACGATACCCTCAGTTTCCTCATATGAGGGGAACAGAAAAAGGTCGCTTCCACTGTATGCCGCCTTAAGCTGTTCAGGAGGAACATACCCTGCAAAGGTCAGATTTGGTATATCCTCCGCCACTGCCCTGCGCACCTCTTTTCCCACAAAACGTAAATCAGCCGACCCAAACCATATGAATTTATACTGCGGCATTCGCTTCGCAAGCTCGATAAAATCAAGTATGCCCTTTCTTTTTATGGTAAGCCCTGCGGACATTATTACCTTGTCACTGTCGCTGTAGCCATATTTTACCCTAAAGTCTTTGCCTGCGCTCTCGTTTTTATTGTATTCACTCAGGTCTATGCCATTGGATATGACCACTATATCCTTTTTTATATGATAGCTTTCAAGAAGCTTTTTTGAATACTCGCTAGGTGTAACGATGACATCTCCCATTGAATAGCAAAGCTTTATCCATAATTTGAAAAGCCCTGCAAAGAGATTTGAGCCGACATAAGAATTGCGGAACTCTTCCATTGTGAAATGTGCATGGTAGACCAATGGTATACCAAGTCTTTTCGCCCTTAGCGCCAAGAAAAATGACTTTGGAAACACAGTGTTGATATGTATAACGTCCGCTTCCTTGTAGTTATCTGTACATTCTATGCCATTTGCGGCAAGTCCTGCTTTCTGATGATATATCGCCCTGCCTACACCGCTTTTTTCTATCTTATCCTGAAATTCTGAATAAATTTATACTTTCATAAGCCCCTCCTAAAAAATGCGAAGCATATCAAACGCCTTGTAAAGTCCCATACTGTAAAGAAGTATCGCCGCAGGCTTGCCAAGAAGAATGATAACAGTGAACTTCTTTAGGGTCATTTTGCTTACGCCTGCAAGGTAGCAAAGAAAATCATCAGGGGCAACAGGCAGGAAAATGAGAATAGCGAAAATTCTGTCAAACAGTTTTTGGTCAAGAAGATACTTGCTGTATTTGCTGTAAAATTTCTTGCTGGTTATCTTTTCTGTAAGCCCCTTGCCGCAGGCTCTCGATATGAGAAAAGCGATAACAGAGCCTATACAAATGCCCACATAGTTATACACAAAACCCATGACAGCCCCGAAAAACGCCACTCCGTAAACGCACCCCACCGCTCCTGGCAGGATAGGGATAATGACCTGCACAGCCTGAACGATAACAAACAAAAGCGGTGCGATGATACCCGAAGAATCAAGCATAGCCTGCAATTTCTGTTTATCAGTAAAAATGCCTGCCTGATACCAATAGCCCGTGAGGACTATTACACCCAAAAGAGAAATATATAATATCATCCGCCTATGGTCCGATATCCATTCCATAAATCTTTTCATACAAAATCCACCGTTTTTCCAAGCCTTTCGGCTTTACTACCAAAATTATAAAACGGCATGGTAAATAGAAGCTATCAAAAGCTTAAACAGAAGTTAAACTGTGGCGAAACATTAGTGAAACAGGGTGGGGACATGAAAACAGCGTACCGCAGGATAGCGGTACGCTGTTTTTTGCAATATCCAAAATCATTTCTTATAAACAACAACGCTCTGTCTGCCCAAAATGTTATAGCTGCTCTGGAAATTCGAGTATGAAAAGCGTCTGTTCTTTGTGCCTGTAAGCACGTCGCCAAAGATAAAGTCGCCCTTGACATCATCATAGCCTGTTATAACAAGACAGTGCTGCGGCGCATACCACAAAAAGCTGTAATTGCCTGAACCTGGCTGAGTGTATCTCTGTCCTTTTGTGAGCTTCCAGTTTTGCAGCAGATACATAGGCTTGCCGTTTGTCGCCATCCACACTATTACAGGGTGACCCTTGTCGATCTCGGTCTTTATCTGCTCAGGAGTAAGTCCGCCTGCCGTCTTTGTGCTGCCAAGGTCGAGCTTGCTGGTGCTTATTTTTTCTTTGTTTATGTTCTTGCCTGTCATGTAATCTGTGTAAAGCTCGATCTGATAGTTGTTCTGCATATGCCTGTCTTTTAGGAATTTGTTTGCAGCCTGCGCTATAACAGGCGCATAAACTCCGGGACCTGTGTAGGTATAAGGCGAGCCTGCATAAGCATAGTTAGGATCTACAGTTCCAACTGCGCCGTGAGGGATATAAGCATTTGAAACATAATTCTTGTTTGTTGAAAAGCCTATGTAGTTGAGAACTGTTGCAAGTGAAGTCGCCTCACAGCCCATTGGCATTGGCGAACCGCCCACATATCCATTCTGATTTATACAAGCCACCGCAAGATTGTTGTAACGCTGAACATAAGAAGCATTTATCCAGCCGTGCTTGCCATTTTGCGGCATTTTAACGTCGATACGTCCGTTCTGTACTGCGCCGAACTGAGAAAGCACAGTGTTTGCAGGGATACTTCCGATAACAACGTTCTCGTTCTTTGAGCGATACACCGTCACATATTTTGTAGTTTTTACGGTCTTGTTTGTGTAAGACTTCTTTTCGCTGCTGAACGAGCCGCTGTAAGTGACGCCGTTTAGTATCCTATATGCTCTGACTTTAAATCTGTACTGCTTTGCACTTTCGAGCTTGTCAACAGTGAACTCAGTTTTTGTGGTATCTGCCAAATGCACCCACTTGCCGTTTGAGTACATATAAACATTATAGCCCATCGCTTTTGAGACCTTTGACCAGCGCAATTTCAGAGAATTTTTTGATGTGATAGTAGAATCCATTTTCACAGCCGACGGCAACGTGCAGGTAGTGAGCTGTTGCGACAAATCAGAAAATACTCTTTCATCGTTGACAGTTTTATAAGCCCTTACCTTGTACATATACTTTGTGGCAGAGGACTTTTTGCTGTATGTATACTTAGTATCAGTTGTTTCGCCTATTTTCACGAATTTACCCGAACGCCAATAGTACACCTCATATCCCTCTGCGCCGTCAACAGCCGTCCAAGTGAAAGTGTTTGAGGACGAAGTATTGCTGACAGACTTAAGTCCGACAGGCGCTTGAAGCGAAACGTCCTCCATATTGCCAGCCGAGCTATCCTCAGCGCTGAAAGTTACGATCTCCGCAGTTTCCTCGCTATAAGAAAAAGCAGTCTGTGCAAAGCCTGTTGACATTATCGACAGTGCCGCCACAAAAGCGATCATTTTCTTCATCATTACAGTTTTCCCCCTATAATTTGAGTTTTCCATTTATAAGTATAGCATTTATTTTCCATAAAATCAAGTATAAGGGTAAAAATTTGTCAGATTTTTTTTTACCAAACAAAAATTAAACAAAAAACACCGCACAAAGCCCTACCTCTGTGCGGTGTAAATATCTACTTGATTACTTCCTCTTAGAAACCACCAAAGCCGCACCTGCAAGTGCTGCCAGACCTACACTTATGCCCATTGCCGCATCTGTGTTAGGGTTTTTGGTGCTGTTAGGATTTGTTGTTGTCTTTGATGATGAAGCCACTGTACTGCTATCCTTTGCTTCCTCAGAAGATGACTCCTCAGCCTTGCTCTCACTGCTCTCATCGCTTGAAGGCTCCTCAACAACGTCATTGAACTCAACATCGTCGTCCTTTGTCATTGCGTCAACGCCGTCGTCTGTGACATCAACCTTGTCCCAGCCATAAAGCTCCTTGATAGCCGCTGTGAGTTCCTCAGCCGCAGTCTTGTGCGAAGCCGCCGCTGGGTGATAATCAACTGCATAGCCGTTAGCTGCATTGTCCTGAACGCTCAGCTCAGTGGTCTTTACCTTGCTGTCACCTGTTTCAGTTGTATAATCAGCTACCGCCTTCTCTATTGACGGATAAAGCTCCTGACCCATAAGACCAAGAGTACAAAGTATCTCAGAATTTGGATTTTTAGCTCTTATCTCCTTGAGAAAATCTACATAGCCCTTTTCAAACTCAGCACACTTTTCAGCGTCGCCCTTTGTGTATGAGTTATCATTAGTACCAAGATTTACAACGATAAGCTCAGGTTGATACTGTGAGAAATCCCAATCATAATTAGCTGTCTGTTCGCCGTCAAACCAGCTCCATGTGAAGCAGAACTTGTCATAGAAGTTTGGTACGAGCAGTGCGTCATTTATCTTTCCGTCACTTGAATAACCCGAGATAACGCCTGCGCCGCTTACTGATACAAAGCTGTAGTCAGCGCCAAAATTCTGTGCTGTCTTGTAAGCATATGTCTTTGCGGCGTTCTCATTGTAAATTGAAAATGACTTTCCAAGCGGGTCATCAACGCCGTATCCGCAAGTGATAGAGTCGCCTATAAATTCGATAGAGTGCTTTGCCGCCTCTGTAGGCTGTGGCTTACCGTCTACCTCAAAGCTGTCAATTGCGATAACGCTCTGTGCGGCTTCTGAAAGCTTTATGAGCTTTACAGTGCTTTCGCCCTCAGGGAGATCCACCTCGACCGCATTTGTCTTGCTGTTCTTTATGTAGCCCTGCTTAACAAGCTTGCCGTTTACAAAAACGCCTATCCTTGCCGCACCTGTGCTTCCGTTTACATTGAAAACAGCCTTTGTGCCTGTGCATTTGAACTCGATACCGCTTGCAGAATAGCCCAGTATCGTTGTGTCGCCCTTTCTGTAAGTACGACCGATAAGCTTTACATTGTCGCTTGTTGCCTCATAAGAGGTGAGCTTGTCCGTTGTTTCTGTGTCTGCCATGGCTGTCATTCCCATACAGCCTGCCGCAATAGCCGCAGCGCAGAAACCTGCTAAAAACTTCTTCATACTATGATTTCCTCCATTTTAAGGTTTTTGTATCTCTTACCTTAATATTTTAAAATTCGATAATTTAATTATACTCTATCTGCCAAACATATACATTGATTTATTGTTAATATTTATACGATATTATATTAACAAACCCTAGCTATTCTTTATCTTCTTATAAACCACAGCCGACAGCGGCGGACAGACAAAGCTGCCTGAAACAGGCTGTTTGTTCATCTTTCCGTTTTCGTCAAGCCTGAGATAAAAGCTTCCCTCAGGTAGACCAAAGCCCTTGTCCTCATAGTACGGATTAAGTGCGATAACATAGCACTCGCCGTCCTTTTCAAGCTTCCAGCTTATGCAGTTCCAATCGTTGTTGTGCATAAAATGAAGATGTGCGTTCACGTCCTCTTTCGTACTCATTCTGAAGAGCGGACTTCCCTTTCTCAGCCTTATAAGAGCTCTATAATAATCAAAGACCTCTTTATATTCAAATTTTCTATTCCATTTTATGGAGTTTGTATAGTCAGGCGCATTGTAGCTGTCATGGGAGTAGATATTCACGTCGTTAGGCTCTTCGCCCTCTTTGAGTATCCTCGGCTTTGACCTGAGAAAATCCTGACCAAGCTGTATAAACGGCATACCCTGTGAAAGTATCACTATCGCCGCCGCAAGCTTGTCCATTTTTATCCTTGCACCCTCGCTGTCATTCTTCGCAGATATGCAAAGCTTGTCCCACAAGGTGTTGTTATCGTGAGCCTCACAGTAATTCACCGCCTGAGTAGGCTCGAACGCCCAGCAAGCCTCTTTTGCGTCATTTATCTGATAATGCGGCACAGAGCCAACTATACCACGTCTTAGGGTAGAAGCCGCATTTCTGTTTCCGCTGATAAAGCCCTTGTCATACGGATTGAAAGTTCCGCCCTTTATGGAATCTCTGATGTTATCGTTGAAAAGCCCAACTCTGCCGAACTGATATGAGTTCCATTTATATGCAAGCCTGTCCGCAGGGAGCGGCGATTCTCCTCCTGTCCAACCCTCTCCGTACATTAATATCTGCGGGTCTATCTTGTTAAGCTCATCTCTTATGATGTTCACAGTTTCGATATCGTGAAGTGCCATAAGGTCAAAGCGGAAGCCGTCTATCTTGTATTCCGTTGCCCAGAATTTAAGAGAATCTATCATGAATTTTCTCATCATCATATGGTTTGAAGCCGTTTCGTTTCCGCAGCCCGAACCATTTGAAAATGAGCCGTCATTTCTTATTCTGTGATAATAATATGGGAAAGAGCGCTCAAAAGCTGACTCCTCGGTGTAGTAAGTGTGATTGTATACCACGTCCATTACAACGCCTATGCCATTCTCGTGAAGCGCCATAACAAGCTGTTTGAACTCTCTTATCCTGCACTTAGGGTCATAAGGATCAGTAGAATATGACCCCTCAAGGCAGTTGAAGTTTTTCGGGTCATAGCCCCAGTTATACTGATTTAGCCATGGCTTGCTCTCGTCAACAGTGGCATAATCTTCCACAGGAAGCAGGTGAACATGCGTGATGCCAAGCTCTTTGAGATGTTCGATACAGGTATTCACGCCCTGATATTTCGTACCCTTATCGGCGAAAGCCACATACTTTCCTCTATGCTCAGGAGCAACGCCTGACGAGCTGTCCGCAGAAAAATCCCTGACGTGGCACTCATACACCACAGCGTCGCAGGCATTTCTGCACCTAGGCTTCTTGACCTTATCCCAGCCCTCAGGGTCAGTGGTCTTGAAGTCCACTACCGCACCAACGTTGCCGTTCACGCCGCAGGCTTTTGCATAGATATCTATAGTTTCATGCCTTGTTTTGTGGTCAAACTCAAATGTATAGGTATAGAAAACGCCGTCAAGGTTACGGAGTATCTCCACATACCAAACGCCGTGGTCTATTTTTTCCATAGGCAGGCTTTCAAGGCGGCTTTTGCCCTCGCCGTCAAGGTACAGATTAAGGTAAACGCCCGTTGCAAGCGGCGACCATGTTTTGAACACAGTCTTGCCGTCTCTCATGACCGCACCCAGATCGTTTCCTATATATTGATTATCTCTGTCGAACTGTTCATAATTCAATCTGTACATCAAATATGCCCCTTGCCTATGATTTTAGCTTCTCAAACTTTTACTTGATACTTTCACCTAAAACCGAGCCTTGCAGCAGCTTAGTTTCAAATCCCTCTCTTGTGTTTTTTAGCAGGTCATCGCAAAGCTTTACCTTGTCCTTTTCAAGAAGCAGCACGATAGTTGAGCCGCCAAACTCGAAATAGCCCTTTTCTTCGCCCTTTGTGACCTTTACGCCCCCCTCTGTATGCAGATTTGATATCTTGCCCACCATAAGAGCTCCGACCTCCATTTGAATGATATCCCCGAAGTTCTCCGTTCTTATCATGCAGTATTCTCTGGAATTTTCCTTGAAAACAGGCAGATAATTATTCACAACAGGGTTTACGGTATGAAGGATACCATTTATCTTTCTGTTGTGGCTCTTTACGCCGTCTGCGCAGTAGCAGTAGCGGTGATAATCGTCCACTGAAAGCCTGATGATAACTGCATAGCCGCCCTCATAACGCTTTGCAAGCTTGCTGTCTCTCAAAAGGGAAGCTGTGTTATACACAGCGTTCTTTATAATAAAGGTATCAGACTGTGTTATCTTATAAGCCGTCACCTTGCCGTCAGAGGGTGAAACAAGCAGATTTCTGTCTTTGGTTATAAAACGTCTGCCGGGCTTTATTTTTCTTGTGAAAAAGTCGTTGAAAGAGCGATACATTCTCTCCTCGTAGTCAAACATATCTATGCCGTTATTTTCTGCAAAGCTGAAAATAAAAGGCACTGAGAATTTGCTGTCAAGTATCACTCTTGCGCACTTTGAAAATATCGGACAGCCGAGAAATTTCATAAGCGCCCTGCCCATTGCCGAGCTGTAGGCAGCCGCAAGAAAGCTATCCTGAGATGTGGTCTTTTCGTATTCTCTACCCTGTCTGTCACGATATTTCATCTTTCTCTCTCCTTTTTTATTTCGCATTTTTTATTCACATGAGCACTGCCTGCGGGCAAGTTTATTCTGTTGCCCGAGGAGCGGTTTGCCATTAAACCGAACTTTGCATTACACACTTTGTAGGGGACGGCCCCCCCGACATCCCATTCTTTTTGCACCAGCCTGATAAAAAACTATCCAAGTTATTTTTTATCTTAGATTATATGCTGCATTTTAAGATAGCCGATAAGTATTATCGCACCTATTGTAAAGAGTATCAGCACGCCTTTCATAGAAAGCTTCTTGACATTTATTCTCAGCACAAAGAGAATAGAAATAAGTATCATAAAGCCGTGGAAAACGAATGGGAAGATATCCTTTGGTATATTGTGCTGACCCATGAACAGGAGCGGAAGTATCATTGAAACTGTTGTAACAGGCAGACCCTGATATTCCTTTCTGTTCTCTGTTGTGTTTCTCTGACGTTCTTCCTCCATAACATTAAAGTAGCCAAGTCTGATAACAGCGCCGAGGACTATCATAATGCTTGCGATAAGTCTGAGCGGATAAACTGAATCATAGTGATAGCCTATGACAGCAGGGAAAACGCCGAAACAAACAAGGTCGCACAGCGAGTCGATCTGTATACCGAACACCTTTTCATGCTCTGTTCTGTTTTTCATGCTTCTTGCTATCTTGCCGTCAAAAAGGTCGCAAATACCCGAAAGGAGCAGGCAGAGAAAGGCTATGGACATATGATTTTCAAAGACCTGAGTGATTCCGAACACTGACGAAATAAGTCCTATGTATGTGAGTATTACCGAATAATTATAAAAACCGATCATTTTTTCTTTTTTCCTCTCATTATTCTTTTCCAACATCTTTCTTTACTTTCTGCGGCTCTTCCAAAGCGTTTTTCTTATCGTTTCTCATAACGATAAAGTGAGCCACGAATGTTACCGCAGCACTCATTATCAGCAGGAAATAGAAGCTTAGTCCACGGCTCAAAAGCATCGCAGGCTTTACAAGTTCTGCGGTGAAAATGCTCATGAACATATATGTGAAGCAGCCCTCTGTTACACCTGCCGCACCAGGCAGCGGCAGCATTTCCACTGCAACGCCTATCATTGTTTGAAGTGCGATTATATTCCAGAAGCTCGTTCCGCTAAGTCCATAGGACTTGTACACTATCCATGTGACAGACAGCAGGAACAATCTCTGCACCAGTGTGATAAGAAAAATATTTATCACAGTATGCACATTGCTCTTTATATACTCAGAGCCGAGCATATAGTTGTCGCAGATACGCTTTATTTTGTTTATGTATTTTTCATTGTTCTTTTCTTTGAGTATCCTCATGCGTGTCAGAAGATTTATAAGCTTTATGCCCATTTTTCTCGCCCACAAAGGTTTATAGAAGATAAACACAAGCCCTGCGATATAGGCGATATTCAGTATAAAGCCGATAAGCAGAAGCCACCAAAGCCGTCCCACATGAAGCTTTATAAAGCCGAAATTGAAAAGCAGGAACACCACTGCAAGAAGCACCTGCACAGCCTTGAAAGCTATGGTGATGATAAGCATTATTAAGGTGGAAAAGCCTATCTTTATGCCGTCTTTCTTCATGTAATACATCTGCGCAGGCTGTCCGCCGGAAGCAGACGGCGTTATGCAACTAAAGAAAAAGCCTATGAACGAATATTTCAAACAACGCCTGAAAGGAGTTTTTACTTCAAAAAGTCTTAGCATATACTTTATTATGACCGACTCCCCTGCCACATAGCAGAACACACACACAGCGCCCACTGCAAGCCAGCTTTTCTTTGCAAGGTGAAGATCAGCCATTATGTCGGAAAATTCTTCTCCTCTGAAAAGCAGTCTCACCGTCAGCCAGCCTATGACCGCAATAAAGAATACATTAAGAACATATTTCAGGTTCTTTTTTATTATAATCATCTCCGAATTTTCAGCCTGTCCATTAAAAGGTCAGACCGTTTTTTGTCCCACACATATTTTTTTACAGCACGAATGCCATAAAGCACAGATTTACGATTATCTGCAAAAGTGTAAATCTTATTACTACCTGAGTATCAGACCAGCCCTTGTTCTTTCTTGCATGGTCGTGAAGCGGAGTTCTTATGCCCTCCATAAAGTTCTTTATTTTCAGAAAACGTCTGAAAGAAAGTTTCAGAAGTCCAAGTCCGCCGTCAAGTATGATAACTATAGCCATAGGGATAAATGCGAACGGAGCGGCAGTTTTCAAAAACATCACCGCAAGGAAAACGCCCAGCGCTCTCGAACCTGCATCGCCCATGAGCATCTGGCTTGGTGAGCAGTTGAACCAAAGATAAGCCGCAAGAGTAACAAACATTATCATAGGAAGCAGTATATCAGCCGCACCGCTCTTTGTCACCATAAGTGCAAGGGGCAGAAGAACTGTCATCACCAGCGAGCCGCACAGCCCGTCCACGCCGTCTGTACAGTTTGTAACGTTTATAGCCGTCCAAACGAGAACGCCTGCAAGGATAATGAACAGCGGGGCAGGGATAGTGAAAGTCGAATTTGTGAG
>ERZ808240.5186-NODE-5186-length-10813-cov-3.243447_pt1 | contig 10813 bp, 6 predicted proteins | sample MGYA00521084_ERZ808240 | MGnify/ENA primary metagenome ERZ808240 (study PRJEB31516, sample SAMN03275571) | gut metagenome | biome: mammalia-associated habitat; material: feces | host: Papio cynocephalus | place: Kenya | collected 2012-08-06 ... | reverse complement strand
AAAAAATGCAGCCAGTTATATAAAAAATAACTGGCTGTATTTATTTCTAAATAAAAATTGTAAATATATTTCTTGTGATTTCTATAGTATCATGCTATCCTAATTACACGCAGATGAGTTTCTTTTCATCAGCGGAAAGTATCTAATAAATTCGTTCATTTCATAGCCGAATAAATATCAGGCAGATAATCCAAAGTAATGAACAGTTGACATGAAAAAACAGTACGGTTTGGAAGGTTGGATAAATGTTTTGCCTGCTCCGAAGAGGTACTGTTTTACGGGGAGGAAGGTAGAAATGAAAAAGGAAGTGTGTTATACTAAGACGAATAAGAAGAAAAGAATCACGGGAGAGACAGGAATGAAATATGCAAATCCATATACGCCTGGAGCTGGCTTTATGCCAGGGCATATTGCAGGTCGAAAGGAATCACTGGAAAGAGCAGAAAAATATTTAAATACAATTGTGCTGGGGTATCCACAGCAGTCTGTTATTTATTATGGTCTGCGGGGTGTTGGAAAGACAGTATTATTGAATGCAATAGAATGTAAGACTGATGATATGCCAGTGTTGATGGGACATATTGAAATTGCTGAAAAAAAGAATTTCACACAGCAGATTACGAATTATTCTAAGAAATTTATTCATAAAATGAGTTTTAAAGAAACGGCGAAAGATTTTGTAAGTAAAGCACAGGAATTGTTGAAAGCCTTTACGTTAACATACAATCCGGAAGACCAGTCTTTTAAAGTAGGAATGGAAGAACGGGAATATATTGTGACGGGGGATTTGTCGGATGATTTGACAGACCTTTTTGTTACAATGGGAAAGATGGCAGAAAAGACAGGATATGCCATATGCTTCTTTGTTGATGAAATTCAGTACATGAAGGATGAGGAAATGGGAGCGCTTGTAAATGCAATTCACAGATGTAATCAGCTTCGATTACCACTTATGATTTTTGGCGCGGGCCTGCCTAAGATATTAAAGACACTTGGAAAGGTAAAATCCTATTCAGAACGTCTTTTCCGGTTTGAAGAGATTGATGCATTATCAGACGAAGATGCTAAAGATGCAATCGTAAAGCCGGCAGAACCGTTAGAAGGAAGCTATACAGAAGAAGCTTTGAGACGAATCATTCAGGAGACACAGGGGTATCCATATTTTATACAGGAACTTTGCAGTGCCATATGGGAAGAACTTGCTCCTGAGCAGACAGTGATAGATATTGACGATGTTGAACATGCGATTGTAAAGTTTTATGAAAACCTGGATTTAGGCTTTTACAGGCTGCGATATGACAGATGCACTCCTAAGGAAAAAATGTTTATATTTGCCATGGCAAAATGTAAGAAGCTTCCATGTTCAATTTCAAATGTTGCAAAAATGATGGAGTCAGAAGTGGCATCGATATCACCTTACCGAGCCCAATTGATTAATAAAAGTGTGATTTATGCAACGGGCTATGCAGAGATTGATTTTACTGTACCTGGATTTGACAGATTTTTGAAGCGTGTGAATCCAGAATTACAGATAGATTTTGATGAAAAATGATGTGAGAAGATGGCTTGAATATAGAAAGCAGACACAAAAAAGGGGGACATGGCTGATGAGTAAGGAATTATTAAATTACACACAGAACAGGGAGCTATCCTGGCTGAAGTTCAATCAGAGAGTACTGGAAGAGGCACAGGACGAGTCTGTACCGCTTCTGGAGAGAATGAAGTTTGTTGCAATCTTTACCAGTAATCTGGACGAATTCTTCATGATCCGTGTTGGAAGCCTGTTTGATATGGCGCATACAGATGCAGAGGCGAAGGACAGCCGTTCCGGTATGACTGCAAAAGAGCAGATTCAGGCAATCCTTACGGAAGTTGCACCGTTGTATAAAGAACGTGACAAGACTTATGCCGAGATTAAAAAAGAACTGCATCCGTATGGTGTGTGCGGCCTTGATTATAAAGAACTGGAATCTCAGGAGAAAAAGTATGTAAAGCATTATTTTAAAGACCAGATACTGCCGATTCTTTCACCGCAGATCGTAGATGCAAATCACCCATTTCCACATCTCCTTAACAAGGAGCTTTATGTGACTGCAAGTTTGAAAATGAATGACAGGAGTATGATGGGAATTGTACCGGTGCCACAATTTGTATCAGATATTCTGTATCTGCCAGGACATGATATCCGTTATATCCGTATGGAAAAAGTGATTATGGAGCATCTGGATCTTGTGTTCCCGAAGTATGAAGTGTCGGAAGAAAATTACATCTGTGTGACGAGAAATGCCGATGTATCACCGGACGATGAAGCGTTGGAAGTGACAGATGATTTTCGTTATCTGATGCAGCAGACCATTCATAAACGCCGCCGTATGGCCGTTGTCAGACTGGAGACTGCCAATAAATTGACGGAGGAGACACAGAAGTATTTCTGCGAGAAATTTGAAATTAATCCGAACCAGATCTTCCGGACAAAGATGCCGATGAAGCTGGATTACATGTTCGGAATTGCGGGGAATTTGCCGGAAGCTATGAAGCGCTCTCTGATTTATACACCGTTTTCGCCTCAGAACAGCAGACACGTATCAGGTGGAAATGTGATGCGTCAGATCAAAAAGAAAGATATTCTGTTATTTTATCCATATGAGAGTATGGATCCGTTTCTGCGTCTTATAAAAGAAGCGTCTGTGGATCCGAATGTTATGACAATCAAGATTACTATCTACCGCCTTGCAAAAAAAGCAAGACTGGTGGAATATTTGTGTGCGGCTGCAGAAAATGGAAAGGAAGTTACTGTCCTGATTGAGCTGCGTGCAAGATTTGATGAACAGAACAACATTGACTGGTCTGAGCGGCTGGAAGACGCTGGGTGTCGTGTAATCTATGGATTTGACGGATATAAAGTACATTCGAAAATCTGTCTTATCACGTATCGTAATCGTGGAGAGATCCAGTATATCACACAGATTGGTACAGGTAATTATAATGAGAAGACTGCGGCAATGTACACAGATCTGTCACTGATGACAGCAAGTCAGGCAATCGGAAAAGATGCGGCAGAATTCTTTAAAAATATGTCTATCGGTAATCTGGCAGGACAATATGATTATCTGATTGTATCACCGACCAGCCTGAAGCAGAAGATTCTTTACCTGATGGACGAGGAAATTAAGAAAGGTTCGAATGGACGGATTGTAATGAAGATGAATTCTGTCACAGATGTAGATTTTATTCAGAAAGTGTCAGAGGCATCACGGGCCGGAGTGAAAGTAGATCTGATTGTCCGCGGAATCTGTTGTATATTGCCGGGAGTGCCTGGATATACAGAGCATGTGCGTGTTATGAGTGTTGTCGGAAGATATCTGGAACACCCTCGCATTTTCAGCTTTGGAACAGGAAATGAGCAGAAGATTTATATCGGTTCTGCGGATATGATGACGCGTAATACGGAAAAGCGTGTGGAAGTGGCTGCACCGATATTGGATCCGGATATCCGCAGACAGATTAACCATTATCTGAAAGTCATGTTAAGTGATAATGTAAAGGCAAGAGTACTTGGAAGTGATGGCATCTACAGACGGAAAGAACAGAAAGAGCCGTACGTTGATTCGCAAAATGTTTTTATGCAGGAAGCACTACAGGCGAAACCACCACAGGAAGTACCGGAAAAAGTTGGATTATTGAAAAAAATTAAGAGAATTTTTCACAGATAATTATGAAAAAATGAAGTAAGGAGTTAACATAATAAATATGGGGAAATCACTATATATAGCTGAGAAACCCAGTGTTGCACAGGAGTTTGCAAAAGCGTTGAAGCTGAACACCAGAAGGCAGGACGGGTATCTGGAATCGGAGGATTCAATCGTGACCTGGTGTGTGGGGCATCTGGTGACTATGAGTTATCCGGAGGAGTACGACCCTGCTCTGAAAAAATGGAGTCTTCAGACGTTGCCGTTTATACCGACAGAGTTCAAATACGAAGTCATACCGTCGGTGGCAAAGCAATATAAAATTGTTGCAGGGCTTCTGAACAGGCCGGATGTAGAAACTATCTATGTCTGTACCGACTCAGGACGCGAGGGAGAATACATTTACCGCCTGGTAGAACAGCAGGCACAGGTACATGGAAAGAAAAGGCGAAGAGTCTGGATTGATTCCCAGACAGAAGAAGAGATATTAAGAGGAATCCGGGAGGCAAAGGATTTAAGTGAGTATGATAATCTGGCAAGTGCCGCTTATCTGCGTGCAAAGGAAGATTATCTGATGGGAATCAATTTTTCCAGATTATTGACATTAAAATATGGAAACAGCATTTCCAATTATCTTGGAACAAATTATTCGGTTGTGTCTGTAGGCCGTGTGATGACTTGTGTCCTTGGAATGGTCGTAAGAAGAGAGCGTGAGATCCGTGAGTTTATTGAGACGCCGTTTTATCGTATTCTTGCAACAATTGGAGAACAGGGTCAGACATTTGAAGGAGAATGGCGCGCGGTAAAGGGCTCCAGGTGGTTCGAGTCTTTTGATCTGTATAAGGAAAATGGATTTAAAGAACGGGAAAAGGCTCAGCAGGTCATTGATTATCTGTGCCAGGAACCTCCGGTGACCGGTCAGATTGCGTCTATTGAGAAGAAAAAAGAAAAAAAGAATCCGCCACTGTTATTTAACCTGGCAGAGTTACAGAATGAATGTTCAAAACGATTTAAAATCAGCCCGGATGAAACATTGCAGATTGCGCAGGAACTTTACGAAAAGAAACTGACGACTTATCCGCGAACTGATGCCCGTGTACTTTCCACAGCGGTGGCAAAGGAGATACATAAGAATCTGAACGGACTTATGAAATATGAGCCGGCCGTTCCATTTTTACAGGAGATTGTGGGATTCGGAAGCCATAAAGGACTGGCAAAGACAAGATATGTCAATGATAAGCAGATTACAGACCACTATGCGATCATTCCGACTGGACAGGGTATGAGTGCACTGAACAGCCTTTCCTGGAGGTCAAAAGCAGTCTATGATGTGATTGTAAGACGTTTCTTAAGCATTTTTTATCCGGCAGCAGTCTATCAGAAAGTAGCCATTACGACAAAGGTAAAAGAAGAATCTTTCTTCGCAAGCTTTAAAGTGCTGGCAGAGCCGGGATATCTGAAAGTTGTTGGAATTCCGGGAGAGAAAAAGAGTGAATCCGGCGAGAGTAATGAAGATATGGCATCTTCACAGACATTTTTTGAGAAAATCCAGAGCCTGAAGAAGGGCATGACGCTTCCGATTCAGAAAATGGAAATCAAAGAAGGCAAAACGTCACCGCCGAAGCGTTATAATTCAGGTTCTCTGATTCTTGCTATGGAAAATGCAGGACAGTTGATTGAAGATGAGGAACTTCGTGCACAGATCAAGGGAAGTGGAATCGGAACAAGTGCTACCAGAGGAGAGATCTTGAAGAAGCTTTTTAATAACAAATATCTGGCGCTCAATAAAAAGACGCAGATTGTTACACCGACCATGCTTGGCGAGATGATTTATGATGTGGTCGACCATTCCGTCCGGTCACTTTTAAACCCGGAACTGACAGCAAGCTGGGAAAAAGGACTGACTTATGTAGCAGATGGAGATATCACCTCTGACGAGTATATGATGAAACTGGATCGTTTTGTATCCAGTCGTACAGAAGGCGTCAAAGGTCTGAATAACCAATATCAGCTCAGAGCCTGTTATGACAGAGTCGCACCATTTTATAAAAATGAGAAGCAGACTTCTAAGTATGCAAAATCCGGGCGCACAAAAAGCGGAGCAAAGGCTGGTACAAAGTCAGGCAGTAAGTCTGGTGGAAGAAAAAAGTCAGAAAGTGCGAAGGACACAGAACGATAAGATAATAATAAGAGTATTATAAAAAATTAAAAGATATTAGGAAAAAGGAAAGCAAACAGGAGGAATTTAGAAATGTTTGAAGAGATGACAGTAGCGAAGATGTACAATCTTGACGAGACAATCGCAAAGGAAATCTTTGATGGAGTAACTTACCCATGGGAAGTACTTCCAAAGATCAGTGAATTTATTGTAAAACTGGGAGAGATACTTCCTGCAGACGAGTATGACAAAGTAGGAGAAAATGTATGGATCGCAAAATCTGCAAAAGTATTTGAATCGGCATACATTCACGGACCGGCAATTATTGGAAAAGATGCAGAGGTACGTCACTGCGCATTTATCCGTGGCAATGCAATTGTAGGAGAAGGAGCGGTAGTAGGAAATTCTACAGAGCTTAAGAATGTTATCCTCTTCAATAAAGTACAGGTTCCACATTACAACTATGTGGGAGACTCTGTACTTGGATACAAAGCACATATGGGAGCCGGCTCTATCACTTCAAATGTAAAATCAGACAAGAAGCTGGTTGTTGTAAAATCACCGGAAGGACAGATTGAGACCGGAATTAAAAAATTCGGTGCTATGCTCGGTGATGAAGTGGAAGTTGGCTGTGGAACTGTATTGAACCCGGGAAGCGTAGTGGGAAGCCACAGTAACATTTATCCGCTGTCAAGTGTCAGAGGATTCGTACCTGCAAACAGTATTTATAAAAAGCAGGGAGAGGTTGTAGAGAAGTACTAATATTTCGCAAGTATATAATTATATAAAAACACAGGGGGAGGCTGTACACGATTGTACAGTCTCTTCCTGTGTTTTTATAAATATCCGGCATGCGGAAGTGAATAGAGCAAAGAAAAGGCCGGTGTGATATTGGAAATTTTATTGACAACAAATTTTCTGTATGTTATTGTATAGAAAGACTTTATTGCTTTAAAGCGCAACGGTTTAAAGCGTTACGCTTTAAAGCAAGGAGAAACGTATTTGGAGGAATGAGAAATGTCAAAAGAAGTTTTATGTGTGATTTTGCTTGTCGTATTCTTTGCGATCATGCTTTATGTTGGATTCTATTCCAGAAAGCATGCGACAGATGTGAATGGATTTGTTCTTGGGGGAAGAGGAGTCGGTCCGTGGCTGACAGCATTTGCTTTTGGAACATCGTATTTTTCGGCCGTTATTTTCGTGGGTTATGCAGGACAGTTCGGCTGGAATTTTGGTCTTGCCAGTACATGGGCAGGACTTGGCAATGCATTTATCGGATCATTACTTGCATGGAATGTACTTGGAAGAAGAACGCGTATTATGACCCAGCATGTAGATGCAAAGACAATGCCGGATTTCTTTGGAAAGAGATTCGACAGTGTGCCGCTTAAGGTGACTGCGTCTGTAATCGTATTCATTTTCCTGATTCCATATACCGCGTCCTTGTACAATGGACTTTCCAGTCTGTTTGGGCTTGTGTTCGATATTCCGTACTGGCTTGTAATTCTGGTAATGGCGGTGCTGACTGGCTTTTATGTCATTTTTGGCGGATATATGGCAACTGCAATCAATGATTTCATTCAGGGAATCATTATGTTATTTGGAATCTGTGCCGTAATCGGAGCAGTACTTGCAGATAACGGAGGACTTTTAGAAGCGACAAAGAAACTTGCTTCTGTAACCGGCGATGCAGGCTGGCAGGGAGCTTATACAGCATTTCTTGGACCAGATCCACTGGCACTTTTATTTGTTGTAATCTTAACTTCTCTTGGAACATGGGGACTTCCGCAGATGGTTGGTAAATTCTATGCAATCAAGAGCGAGAAGGATATACATAAAGGAACGGTCATTTCTACCGTGTTTGCAATTATCGTTGCAGGAGGCTGTTATTTTCTTGGAGGTTTCGGAAGACTGTATGCAGATAAAGTGACGATTAATCCGGTGACCGGAAAACCTTTATTTGATACAATCGTGCCGACTATGTTATCGACACTCCCGGCACTTGTAATCGCAGTGGTCATCGTGCTTGTACTGTCAGCATCTATGTCCACACTCTCATCACTGGTGCTGACCTCCAGTTCTACATTTACACTGGATGTAATTAAGCCGGTATCCAAGAAAGAAATGTCTGACAAGAAGCAGGTATTTATTATGAGAATCTTTATTGTATTCTTTATTCTTGTATCTGCAGTGATCGCGATTTTTAAAGATGCTCATCCGGAAGTGACATTTATTGCACAGATGATGGGAGTTTCCTGGGGAGCGCTTGCAGGCTCGTTCCTTGCACCGTTCTTATATGGTCTGTATTGGAAAGGTGTGACGAAAGCTTCTGCATTTGTATGTTTCGTATGGGGCTGTGCAGTTGCGGTAATTCAGCTTGTTATCACGCTTGGAGGTGTTGATGTCAGTGGCTGGGGACCGGTACTTGGCTATATTTTCAAGTCATCTATTAACTCTGGCGTAGTTGCCATGGTCGGTGGACTGATTCTTGTCCCGGTTGTAAGTATCTTCACAAAGAAACAGGAAAAGGAAGTTGTAGATGGTCTGTTTGCCTGCTATGAAGAGAAAGTCATGACAACAAGAAAAGAAGCGCTTGAAGATGAATAGAAATAAAGTCATAAGTATTCAAAAATAAATCGAAAAGTTAAAAAATATCAAGGAAAGTGATTAAAATTGTCACTTTCCTTTTTTTTATTCTTATGTTAGTATGAGTAAGTCTTAAAAAAAGACAACCAATTTGATGAATCTTAATTTGAGAGGATGATAGATATGAAGAATTATGAAAAATACGAAAAGACTTATTTTATGCCGCCGGTTGTTACATATGACTGGGTGAAGAAGACAGAGATCGAAAAGCCACCGATATGGTGCAGTGTGGATCTGAGAGATGGTAACCAGGCTTTGATCGAGCCAATGAGTCTTGATGAAAAATTAGAGTTCTTCCAGATGTTAGTAGACATCGGATTTAAAGAGATTGAGGTCGGATTCCCGGCAGCATCTGATACAGAATACCAGTTCATGAGAACATTGATTGAGAAGAACATGATTCCGGATGATGTAACGGTTCAGGTACTGACTCAGGCAAGAGAACATATTATTAAGAAGACATTTGAAGCCGTGAAAGGTGCGCCGCACGCAGTCATTCATCTGTATAATTCTACATCAGTTGCACAGAGAGAACAGGTATTCAGAAAAGACAAAGAGCAGATCAAGAAGATGGCTGTTGATGGGGCAGAATTACTTTTGAAGCTGGCAAATGAGACAGATGGTAACTTCACATTCGAGTACAGCCCGGAGAGTTTCTCGGGAACAGAAGTAGATTATGCAGTAGAAGTTTGTAATGCAGTACTGGACGTATGGAAACCAAGTGCTGATAACAAAGCAATCATCAATATTCCGACTACTGTTGAAAATGCAATTCCTCACGTATTTGCCTGCCAGTTAGAGTATGTAAATAAGAATCTGAAATATAGAGATAATGTTGTGTTAAGTCTTCACCCACACAATGACCGTGGCTGTGGTGTTGCAACGGCAGAGCTTGGAATTCTTGCAGGAGCTGATCGTATTGAAGGTACATTGTTTGGAAATGGAGAGCGTACCGGTAATGTAGATATTATTACAATGGGATTAAATATGTTCTCACACGGTGTAGATCCAAAACTTGATTTCAGTGATATACATTACATTCGTGAGACATATGAGAGACTGACAAGAATGCATGTATATGAGCGTCAGCCATATGCCGGAGATCTGGTGTTCACAGCATTTTCAGGATCTCATCAGGACGCTATTGCCAAAGGAATGGCATGGAGAGAAGAGAAGAAGTGCGATAAGTGGACGGTTCCATATCTGCCAATCGACCCACAGGATATCGGAAGAAAATACGATTCTGATGTTATCCGTATTAACAGTCAGTCTGGTAAGGGCGGCGTGAACTACATTCTGAAACAGAGCCATGGCATCAATCTTCCGAAAGAGATGCGTGAGGAAGTCGGATATCTTGTCAAAGGTGTATCTGATCGTGCCCATAAAGAGCTTACACCAGAACTGGTATATCAGATATTCTCTGATAACTATATTAATACAAAACCGGTATTCCATATTGATGAGTGCCACTTTAAACAGGTCAATGGAATTACTGCTGAGGTTACAATTAATCATGAGAACGAGAGCCAGGTTATCACTGCGACCGGTAACGGACGTCTGGATGCCGTCAGCAATGCAATTAAACAGTACTTTAACGTCAGCTATGAACTGAGCTTCTATGAGGAGCATTCTCTGACAAAAGGATCTTCTTCCAAGGCTGTCGCATATGTAGGTATTATCTGCAACGGTAAGACATTCTGGGGTGTTGGAATTGATGCCGATATCATTAAGGCTTCTATGGAAGCACTGACAGTTGCCGTTAATAAATTGGATGAAATTGGAAGCTCAGATACATGCAAAGATGCACGTATGCTTGAAATTATGAATTATATTCAGGAGAACTACATCGATATTACGTTAGACGACCTTGCAGAGAAGTTCTTCCTGTCCAAACCATACATTTCCAAGTACATAAAGGAAAAATCCGGAGTGACATTTGGAGAACTGGTCAAGAAAATCCGTATGAAGAAGGCAAGAGCACTTCTTAAGAGCAGCAATATGACAGTTGAAAATATCGCACTCTCTGTCGGGTATCAGAATGTGGAGCATTTCAATCGCCTGTTTAAAAAGGCATATAATATGACTCCAATCCAATTTAGAAATCAAAAATAAATAATAATTATGACCTTATAAATGCGGTTTTGAGCTAATTGCCCAAACCGCATTTTAATTTTCTGAAAAAGTCATAAGAATTATACAAATTTCGTCAAATCCTTAACAAATATGCCTCGTAGGCGTTGCCATTTTTCGGTAAAAAAGTTATAATAAATTTGGCAAAATTTTGGTATTACCATATTTTAAATAAGAAAATGGAGGGCTA
>ERZ808240.5184-NODE-5184-length-10819-cov-3.440543_pt1 | contig 10819 bp, 8 predicted proteins | sample MGYA00521084_ERZ808240 | MGnify/ENA primary metagenome ERZ808240 (study PRJEB31516, sample SAMN03275571) | gut metagenome | biome: mammalia-associated habitat; material: feces | host: Papio cynocephalus | place: Kenya | collected 2012-08-06 ... | reverse complement strand
TGTACATTTCCGCGATCCGGGTCAGACGGAAAAGGAAGACATCTACACCGGCGCAGCTGCCGCAGAGGCTGGCGGCTACACCACCGTCGTATGCATGGCAAACACAAAGCCGACCTGTGACAATCTGGAAACCTTACAGTACGTGCAGGACAAGGCACGCCATGTCATGATTCACGTCTTACAAGATTGCGCCGTGACCAAGGGTCTGGGCGGCAAAGAGCTGGTGGATTTTGAAGCACTGCACGAGGCCGGTGCGCCGGGCTTTACCGATGACGGCGTCAATCTGACCAGCGGTAAGCTGTGCTTGGAAGCAATGCGCCGCGCCAAGGCGCTGGGCGTTCCGCTGTCCTTCCATGAGGAAGATCCGGCATATGTGCTGTCTCCCGGCGTCAATTACGGCAGTAAAGCGGCCAAGAAATTCGATGTTCTCGGCGCTATGCCGTCCTCCGAAGAAGAGATGATTGCCCGCGACATTGAGCTCGCGCTGATGACCGGCGCCCGTGTCGCCTTCCAGCACATCAGCTCCGGCAAATCCGTCGCTCTCATCCGCGCAGGCAAGGCGCGCGGCGCAGACATTCACGCCGAAGCGACACCGCACCATCTGGCACTGACACAGGATGATGTGCTGACCTATGGCGTCAACGCCCGCATGAATCCGCCGCTGCGCACAGAACAAGACCGTCAGGCACTCATCGCCGGTCTGGCAGACGGTACCATTGACATGATTGCCACCGACCATGCGCCGCACACGGCAGAGCAGAAAAACAAGCCGTTTGACCAGTCCCTGTCGGGCATTACCGGTCTGGAAACCGCTTTTTCTGTCCTCAACACCGCCTTGGTGTGCACCGGCAAAATCACGCCGATGCAGCTCATGCGCTGCATGAGCCAGAATCCGGCACAGTTCTACAATCTGACCGGCAAGTCCATCGAAGAGGGCAATCGCGCAGAACTGATGATTGCAGACTGGAACGAGGATGTTGTGTATACGACGTACCGCTCCAAGTCCAGCAACACCCCGTTTACCGGCAAGCCGCTCAAGGGCAAAATCAAGGGCATTGTATGCGGCACGTATACTTCACTCAACAAGCAGTAAATATTTCTGTATAAGCAGCAAAATCCGGAGACATCATTGGATGTTCTCCGGATTTTGCTGTTATTTATGATATTTTCCGCCGGATGCAATATTGAGCGCCCGGTACAGCTGTTCCAGCACCATGACCCGCGCCAGATGATGCGGAAATGTCATCGGTGACATAGACAGGCGCAGCTGGGCGGATTTTTTCAGGCTCTCATCCAGTCCGCACGACCCGCCGATCAGCACACTGATATGCGATACGCCGTTTCCCATCCATTTGCTCAGCTTATCCGCAAACTGTTCACTGGACAGCGTGCCGCCCTCAATGCACATGGCAACAACCGCACTGCCCGCCGGAATTTTTGCCCGAATCGCCTCTGCTTCCTTGGCAAGTGCCGCGTCAATCTGCGCCTGAGACGGACTGTCCGGCAGACGCTGCTCCGTCAGCTCTAAAATTTCCAGTTTACAATAGCCTTTGAGCCGCTTTTCGTATTCGGCGCACGCCTCTCGATAAAATTTTTCCTTGAGCTTGCCGACACAAATCAATCGAACATGCAGCATTGGTTTTCCTCCTCTGTCAGTGGAATCGGCTGTTCCATGGCACCGCGCGGCGCAACATATACCTCGCAGTCTGCGCCGCTCAGCGCGTGCTGTGTGCATCGCAGCGCGGTCAATGGATTATTATTCTTATCACTCAAATGCGCCAGGACGAGCCGTTTTGCGCCGTTTTTGACCGCTTCCAACGCCCCGACCGCACACGCTTCATTGGACAAATGCCCCAGCTTGCCGCGGATACGCTGCTGCAAATAAACCGGATACGGGCCATGCTTGAGCATATCGACATCGTGATTGGACTCCAGCACCACCGTGTCACAGCCGCAGATGGTCTGTCGGACGGTTTCAGACAAAAAGCCGGTATCCGTCACATAACCGAGCTGATGCCCGCCGCCGTCAATGCGATAGGCAACCGGTTCTGCGGCGTCATGAGAGATCGGTATGGACTGTACATGCAGCTGCTCGATGGAAAATTCTTCTCCGCCTGCAAACATGCGGAGATTCTTTTTGGCCTGCGGCAGCTTTTGCAAAATAGCCGCCGCTGTGCCGAACGAGGCATATACCGGCAGCTCGTATTTTTTGACAAATGTCGCCAAGCCCTTGATATGGTCCGTGTGCTCATGCGTGAGCAGCACCGCGGACAAATCGGAAATTTCCATATCAATGCGGCGCAGCGCCTGATTGAGCGCGCGAACCGACACGCCCAAATCAATCAGCACTGAGGTCTCACCGGACTGCCACACGGCGCAGTTTCCCGAGGAACCGGAAGCCACGGAATAATAAAAACTCATTGGTATCTCCTTCGACAAAAACAGGGAACTGCCTCGGCAGTTCCCCGCAAAGCTACAAGAGCTTATTCGTTTACTCGTTCCATCTCGCCGCCGATGCCGCATACCTTTTCAACTAGGTTTTCATAGCCGCGCTCGACGTAACCGATGTTGGAAATCGTCGTCACACCCTGTGCTGCCAGACCGGCAATGACCATTGCCGCGCCTGCACGCAGGTCATGTGCGACAACATCGGTACCAAACAGATCCGGTACGCCTTCAATCACAGCGGTCTCCTTAAAGACACTGATATGTGCGCCCATCTTCTCCAGCTCTTCTGCATAGCGGAAGCGGTTCGGCCAAACACCCTCTGTGATGTGGCTGGAACCGTCTGCCAGCACCATCGCTGCCGCCATCTGCGGATGCATGTCGGTCGGGAAGCCCGGATACGGCATGGTCTTGAGGTTGGTATGGCGCAGCGGGCCATTTCGGATGATGCGAACCGAATCGTCATACATCTCGACCTTGACGCCCATGTCCTCCAGCTTGGTTCCGATACATTCCAGATGCTTCGGAATGACATTCTTGATGAGAACATCTCCGCCGCAGGCTGCAACAGCTGCCATATAGGTACCTGCTTCAATCTGATCCGGGATAATCGAATACGTGCCGCCATGCAGGCTCTCTACGCCGTTGATGACGATCTTATCCGTACCGGCGCCCTTGATGTCAGCGCCCATCTGATTGAGGAAGTTTGCCAAATCGACGATGTGCGGCTCCTTCGCCACATTTTCCATCACGGTCTGACCCTTTGCAAAGACAGCTGCGAGCATGACATTCATCGTTGCGCCAACGGTAACGACATCAAAATAGATATGATTGCCGATCAGACCCTCCGGCGCAATCGCCGAGATAAAGCCTTCCGGCTCGACGCGAACATAGCTGTTGAGTCGCTCGAAGCCCTTAATGTGCTGATCGACAGGACGAATGCCGCCGAAATTACATCCGCCCGGCATCGCCACGCGGGCATGTCCATATCTGCCCAGCTCTGCACCGATAAAGTAGTACGAAGCACGCAAGCGTGTCATCAGTTCAAATGTCTCCGGGCTTTCCAGATCCATCGTGCCCTTCTCGGTCTGAATGGTTGTCTCATCCAAACGGGTAATTTTCATGCCCATCTTTTCGAGAATCTCGAACTGCAGCATGACGTCAACAATATTTGGAACATTTTTAATAATACACGGCCCATCAACCATCAATGTTGCCGGTACGATAGCAACGGCAGCATTTTTTGCACCACTGATCGTGACTTCGCCGTTCAGCGGATGTCCGCCCTTGATGATATATTTCTCCAACGAAACCTTCTCCTTAAAATCCTAACTGCCAGGATAGTTGTTTCCCCAGTTACCCTCTATTTAACCTTCATTCATGTGCATTGCAGGAATTGCTTCTGTCAGCACATGTATACGAATAATATGTTAACACAACTATTACAAGAACGCAAACGATTTTTACATTTCTGCCAGTTTTCCCTCAAAAAAACAGTTTCATAGGACAAAAAGCAATTTTTTGGTACGGGATGCACAAAAAATCATCCCTCAGCATTCCAGGCATTATCCGCCGCATCTGTTCCGTTTTGGGATGAAGCGGCATCGGATGTGCCGGAATCCGTCTGGTTCTCCGTGTTGGTATCCGCCACATCCGAAACAGGCTGTTCGCTGTCCGTATCCGTGTCCGGTTGTGTCCATGCTGCCGATGTACCGGAGCCGGCATCCGGCGCGCTGCCGCTTCCCGCTCCGTTGGCATCGCCCGACTGGCTGGTCTCTCCGATGCTCTCCGCCGTGACCACCTTTCCGGTCAGGATATTCAAAATATAATCGCCCTGATCGGTGGAAAACCGCCAGCAGGGAATGGTGGCAAACCGTCCGCCGCTCCGATCGGACAGAACATATGCCGCCTGCACATTGAGGATTTGTCCCGCGCCGCTCTTCGCTGCGAGGAACTGGAACAGCGCCTGTTGTTCGGAATAGGTTTCCAGTGCACGAATTTCCAGCGGCTGCGCGGTGCCGTCACACCACGTGCCGGTAATCGTAAAAATATTGTCCGGCGCAATGGAAATATCCAGGCTGCATCCAATCAGCTCTGTGCCTTCAATTTCCTGCTGTACACTGACTGCAAAGCCGGTATTATCCTGCGTGGCAGCGATCTGCTTTTTCGGCACGGAAAATCCCGCCTTTTGCAGCAGCTCAAACACCACCTTGACCGCCTGATCGGTATCCTGCGGGGCTTCTACATCGGAAAGCTGCACGCTGGCATCCAGCTTTCCCGACTGAGACCACGATACGGTTCCGTTGTCACCGCTCCAAACCACCGTATTTCCCTTGGCTTCGGTCTGGATGTCTCCGCTCAGCAGAGCAAATGCCAGCTGCTTTTCTGCGTTTTCATCCGCGCGCAGAGTGTATGCCTGCGGCACGTTCTCCATCGCGCGATACACACTGGAGCCGCACAGAATGCCCTGCTTTGCGAGCATACTGTCAAGCTGTTGATGGGTTTTGTGCCGGATCCAAGTATCATAGCCCTTCGCGCAGCCCAGCGCCGCCAGCAGCACCAGATTGACCCCGAGCAAGACGGCAATCGCTGTATTTTTCACGCCGCCCCACGGACGGATACCCGCTGTCTTTTGCTGCTTATCCTGCCGCTTTTTCCACAGCTTCACGATGCGCCACCTCCCTGAATCAGATGGTCAAAGTCCTGCATGACAACCGTGATATGATCCGGTGTCAGCGTTCGATTGATCTCGTTCTTTGTATCCTCCTTGCCGTATTGCAGAACATACCACCGCGGGGATACCGCTGTGCCGGTCGTATCATACCAAGCTGTCGTGCTCGCGCTGTCCTGCGCTTCGTCCCACGACAAATCGGCCTCGTTGTCCTCTGCATTCCAGTTGGCACTGTCCGTGCCGGATGCATCGGCATACGCACTGTTCCAGTCGTTTGCCGTTTCCTTTGCCTGATCGACATAGCGCAGACTGAGAACCGCATCCGCATCAAAGGACAGAGACGCTGCCGCCTGTTTTTCCGGCATGACAGCGATGGTCTCTCCCGTCGATTGACAGGTGCGCAGTGCCAGCTCCGCGTGTGTCAGCATGCCATTGTCAAATGTATAGCGCGCGACATAGCCAGACGCCGCATTGTCTACCGGCACGCCGTCAATCTGCATGCCATACACGACGATAAACCGTCCGTTGTCATCGGTATACGTCTTTTTGAGAGACGGCTGTGCACCGCTGCCGATTGCCTCTAAGGTCTCACCGGTCAGCCGATATGCGGTCTGCACATACTGCTGGTACAGCTTTTGTCCATGCGCCGCAGTCACGCCAATGCCGTTTCCGTCATACATCGCTGTGCCGTCTTTTCCCAGACGGAACGTATTTTCGCCGGATACATACACCGTCTTTCCGCCAGAAACATAGGCACGCTGTACCGCGTCCTTCGCTTGGAAGCCAAACGCTGTGAGCACATCTTCTATGCCGTCCTCACCGGTATACGGCGCAAAAGACATCACATCAAAGGTCATGCCGCCTGTGTGATACAGGACATCCGGTGAAATGACGGCGGTCTTTTCGTCTACTGCCAGACTACAGCCGTTCGGCTCAAACTGCTCGACAGACAGCTGAAAATCCTCATCTTGTACCGAGGTCTCTGCGCACTTGATGACGCCGCTGCTGCTGTCTCGGAAGTACAGCGTATAGCCGTCCTTGCTCTTGGACAACACGGCGGTTCCCAGCGCGCAATCCGTCAAATTTTCTGTGTCAGAGCATCCCAGCCAATTGGCAATCATCGCCGCCGGAACCTGTCCGTCATACTGCATCATGAGCAGCTGCTGTTTGAGTGCCTGACTATATGTTTCCATTGTCGTCGGGTGCGGTTTTGCTGCGTGAGACAGCGCCTGCATCCAGACATCCGCTGTCTGTTCATACGCCTGCTTGACGCTGTCTGTATTGTATTCTGCGCCGTACACACCGTTTTTGCTGCGCGAAGCAAAACGAATCGGCATCGCACCGGCGGCCGCATCGGTCTCTGTCTGATCCGATGCCGTCATCCACTGCGGCAGAGACAGCGTGACTTGCGGCAACGCCTGCCGCCACAGCAGCGCGCCCTGTACCGGTATCGCCGCCACCAGGACAACCAAAATACCATTGCGCCACATCTCTTTGTGTCGAGCAAACCAGCGCGCGATTGCTCGGCGAATCCGTCTATTCGGCAATCGTTCTTGGCTCATTGCGCCCTCCTGTCCGAAGGCAGCACGATTGCCGCAAACAGTCCCGGCTCGAGCGCCGCAAACGTGATGTCCAAGGTATGGTCATTCTGATGCAGCTTGCCGCGAATCAAGCGCTGTTCCGTCGTCGGCATCGGTACATCGTGAAAGACCGTGTCAAAAAACAGCGGTTCTCCCGTCTTCATCGTCACGCCAAGCAGCTGCTCTGCCATGACATTGATTTCGAGCACCTTACCATCTGCCTGAAACAGCACATAGCCTTCCTGCAAAAACGGCAGCAAAATATTGAGTGCAGTGCGATCTCTGCTCTTCTTGCCCTTTTTCTCCGGTGCATGGAGCGCCGCAGCCATCGCCTCCCAATCGCCGTTCGGCTTGAGCGCCTGATTGTTCTGCTCCCGCAGCTCCTCTGCGGTCTGGGCAGCGGAATCCGAAAAGGATTTTGCCAGAAACCAGCTGATACCGGCAGCCGCGATCAAGCTGAGCACCAGTCCCGCCAGCAGCAAAACGGCCAGACGCGCCATCATCGCGCGCATGGCGCTTCCGTCGTCCTGAATATCCAAAATCAGTGCGCTCTCGCCGGTCACTGGAACGGCAATATCCATAGTCGTCGGCAGCAGCGAGCTTGCATTTCCCACCGTGCCGCTCATGGCTGTGACGATATTATCCGTCATCACTGCGTTTTCGTCACCCGCCAGACGGTCTCCCGTCGCAGCGTCCCAAATCGAATAGCTTCTGCCGGAGCCCAAGCGTAGCTGTCCGGCATACGCCGTGAGCACCTTTTCCGTCTCAGCGGCAGCGCTGTCCGCGCTGCCTGTCGCATTTTCGTTCATTTCTGACAGCAAATCGGTCGTGAGCACCTGAGACACCTCTGTCTCAAACTGTGTGCTGGCATAGCGCGCCATGCCAAACAGCAGGCAGACAGACACAATCACCAGTGCTGCCGCCACAGCGACCAACATACTTCCCGTCAGTTTTTTCTGCAATGTTTTTCGCATGAATGGTATTCTCCTGTCTTACAGACCCATAATCAGTGCCTTGCCCACAGCTGCCACGGTCTTGGCATCGTGAATTTCTCCCGATGCAATGCGCTGGCACAGCTCGTCAAACGGCATACGCACAATTTCTACAAATTCATCTTCGTCCGGATGGCATTCGCCCTGTGCCAGATCCTTGGCGCAGTATAAATATAAGCGCTCATCCATAAATCCCGGAGACGGCCAGATTTCTCCCAGAGAAATCATCTGTCCCGCGGTCAGGCCGGTCTCTTCTGACAGCTCCCGGCGACCCGCCTGCTCTGCATCCTCCGGGCCGCGATCCATCTTTCCCGCCGGAATCTCCAATGTGGTCTCCGCATACGGGTACCGATACTGGCGCACCAGCGTGACGACGCGATTTTCATCTATCGCCAGCACGCCTACGCCGCCCGGATGCTCGCATACTTCGCGGATGCACGGCTCGCCATTCGGCAGCAGCGCATCATCCACACGAACCGTCATGATTTTTCCGTGAAAGATATATTTACTGTTTACTCGTTTTTCCGTCAAGTCCATCCCAAAAACTCCTTTTATGCTCAGCCTGCGCGGCTGTTTTTTTGCCGATGTTAACTCATTTTCCAGTATAAAAGTAATGCCCCGCTTTGTCAAACAGCTAACCGCATATTTTATCCCCGATTTGCATGTTTTTTCTGTGCAAATAAGAAAAGCAGGACTCAGTACCTGAGTCCTGCCAATTATCTTTTCTTTTGATTAGCCAAGGTAGTGGTTCATCATGGTTGCCGCTTCTGCGCGCGTTGCATTGCCCTGCGGGCTGATGCACAGTGCGTTATTGATCTTCACGCCGTTGATGATGTGGCTGCTGGTTGCCCAGATCACAGCATCCTTTGCCCAATCGGAAACCTTGTTGCCGTCTGCAAAGCCGCTCAGATCACCGGAAACTGCCGGTGTGCCGGCATGTGCATACAGCATACGAGCCAGCTGCTCACGGGTGATGTTGCTGTTCGGACGGAAGGTGCCATCTGCATAGCCGCCGGTGATGCCGTTCTGGCTTGCCCACAGCACAGCCTTATAATACCACTGGTCTGCGGTGACATCCTTGAATACCATCTCGCCGGAAACCTCCGGGCTGCCAGCCTGTGCATACAGAATCTGTGCGATCTGTGCACGGGTCAGGTTCTCGTTCGGTGCAAAGCGGTAGTTGCCGACACCGTTCATAATACCCTTGTCATGGGCGTACTGCACGTACTGAACGAACCAATCGCCGATATTGACATCGGAGAACAGATCCACAACATTGTTGGAATTCGGGTTCGGCACGAACACATTGAGGGTCGTGGACTTGCCGCTTACCTTTACGGTGACGGTGGTCTTGCCGTAGCCGGTCGGAACAACAGCAACGGTACCTGCCAGATCCGCTGCTTCTACGATATTCTTGTCTGCGCTGATAACCGTTGCTTCACGAGCTACCGTTGTGTTCTGCGGATTGAAGCGAATATCATACTCTCCAATCGTATCGTCATTCTTTTCGAGGGTAACGCTGGAAACCGTCTTGCCGTTCTCGTCTGCCAGAGAAATGCCGTTGAGACCAACCGCCTTCTTGACTACCGTGACATTCTCTTTGTTCACCGTTTCCTGTGCGGTTTTCCAGCCGCCGTTAGACCAATACTGGGTAGCGAACTGCAGGGTATAGGTACCGGTCGAAGTCATTTTCAGATCTCTGTCCGACGTGTCGAGCATCCAGTCAAAAATATACAGACCGGCGTCCATCGTCTCTCCCTCGTCAGCAAAATCACTGTACTTCACAGCCTCGCTGTATACGGTCTTGCCGCCCTTGGAGATGCTGAACAGCACGCGTTCGCCGTTCTTGCTGCTGCTCTCATGCATATACACCTGCACCGCAACATCCATAGTCTGACCGGCAACGACGCTCTGTCCCTTTGCGGATGCGCCGAATGCGATAAAGGAATGACCCTCTGCTGCCACGTTCTTGGAAACGACGGCGCTCTTCTGTACAGCCAGATCACCGGAAATGTTCACGGTATCTGCTGCAAATGCCGGTGCAGTTGTCGCCAGCATTCCCAGCGCGAGAAGGATACTCGCTGCTCTCTTTTTTACGCTCATATTGTATGTCCCCTTTCGACATATAGTTTTGCCACATTCTGTAGCATTGCAAAAAATAGTATACCATATTTTTTATCCAAAGGGAATACTTTTCTCAAATTTTATAAAAAAAAACGCCGTATTTATTTATATTTATATGCTATTTATATCTTAAAGGCACAAATAGCATATAAAAAAGGAAGCTATATAGCTTCCCTTTTTATATGCCTGTTAAATGCTCTGATACAGGTCAATGTATGCCTGCGCAGAACGATCCCAGCTGAAGTCGCGGCTCATCGCATTGATCTGAAGCTGACGCCATGCCTTCTGGTCGTGGCGGAACAGCGCAGCAGCCTCTTCAATGACATGCAGCATTTCATGTGCATTGTAATTGGCAAACGAGAATCCGGTGCCCTCGCCGGTAAACTGGTTGTACGGTTGTACGGTGTCCTTGAGTCCGCCGGTCTCACGCACGAGCGGCAGGGTGCCGTAACGCATTGCAATCATCTGTGCCAGACCGCACGGCTCAAACAGTGACGGCATCAGGAACAGATCGCAGCCCGCATAGATTTTGTTCGCCAGATCTGCTGAGAACATAATATTGGTCGAAATCTTATCCGGATGCTCCCACTTAGCGTGCATAAACATCTGCTCATAGTCATAATCGCCGGTGCCGAGCACAATCATGCGCACATCCTTCTCCAGAATGTCATTGAGCACGCACTGCACCAGATCCAGACCCTTCTGGCTGGTCAATCTGCCGACCATACCAATCACCATGGTCTCGTCCGATGCGCTCAGATCGCACATTTTGAGCAGCTCATCGCGGTTGACCTTCTTGTCATCCAGCGAGTTGATGCCGTAGTTCTTAAACAGGTGCGGATCGGTCTCCGGGTTGAAGGCATCAACGTCAATGCCGTTGACAATACCGCTGACCTTGCCCTGATTCCAGCGCAGAATCGAGTCCAGACGGAAGCCGTAAAATTCGGTCTGAATTTCCTGTGCATAGGTCTGAGATACCGTCGTCACGCGGTCGGAGCAGACAATCG
>ERZ808240.5182-NODE-5182-length-10822-cov-3.412278_pt1 | contig 10822 bp, 13 predicted proteins | sample MGYA00521084_ERZ808240 | MGnify/ENA primary metagenome ERZ808240 (study PRJEB31516, sample SAMN03275571) | gut metagenome | biome: mammalia-associated habitat; material: feces | host: Papio cynocephalus | place: Kenya | collected 2012-08-06 ... | reverse complement strand
GCTACAGAGTCAAGAGATGTCAGTGCAAATGCAGATACTGCCAGGTTGATCAGTGTAAATACAAGTGAGTGTGGCAGTCCGATAACTGACAGGAAGTTCGCAATTGCTCCTGCGAAAATCTGTGGCTGAGTTGTCAGTCCCTGTGCTGCTGCCTCTCCTTTTGCAAAAGATGCAACTGCAATCAATGCGATAACTGCAAGCATACTTTCCATTAACATTGCTCCGAAAGATACCGGAAGCATATTCTTCTCATTTTTAATCTGCTTGGAAGCAGTACCGGAAGATACAAGTGAATGGAATCCGGAAACCGCACCACAGGCGATTGTTACGAATAAGATTGGGAACATGTACTGTCCGTCTACGTTAAAGCTTGTAAATGCCTGAAGGTTGCAAGATGGATTTGCTACAAATACACCTACAACTGCTCCTACGATCATGAAGATCAGAAGGTAACTGTTCAGGTAATCACGAGGCTGAAGCAATGCCCATACCGGAGCTACACTGGCAATCAGGATGTAAGCAAAGATGATGATGTGCCATGCATCAAGACTTACATACATTGGGAAGTTCAGTCCAAGTGCGATTGCTGCAACTAAAAGTAAAATTGCTACGATTGTGTTTACCCATTTATTGAATTTTGTATATTTTAAGAACATTCCAAGTGCAACTGCTTCTAAGATGAATAACATAGAAGTTGTTGCAACAGCTCCATTTGCTGCTACTTTTGTAACTGCTCCAGATTCACTTGTTGCAAATCCGTTAAATGTTCCGGCTACGACATCAGCAAATGCTGCGACAACCAGGATACAGAATAACCAGCAGAATAACAGGAATAATTTCTTTCCTAATTTTCCAATATACTCTTCAATGATGTAACCGATTGTACGACCTTTGTTCTTTACAGATGCGTACATAGAAGCAAAGTCCTGAACTGCTCCAAAGAATACACCACCAATTAAGATCCAAAGCAGAACCGGAAGCCATCCAAAGATTGCTGCCTGAATTGGTCCGTTGATTGGGCCTGCTCCTGCGATTGATGCGAACTGGTGACCAAATACTACATTGGTATCAGCCGGTACATAGTCAACTCCATCTTCTAATTCATACGCCGGAGTTTTAGCGTTCGGGTCAATGCCCCATTTGTTCTGGAGATAACGGCCATACAGAAGATATGCTCCTCCGAGTACTACGATGGCAATTATCATCATAAGTATTCCACTCATAATAATCCCTCTTCTTTCTTTATATGATAGTAAAAATATAATAAAAAACGCCTTTGCTATCCTTTCGGACAACAAAGGCGGATTTATCTCCGTGGTACCACTTTGTATTACTGTACTTATTGCTAACTACAGTCTCTCATCACTGTCATTCTCAAACAGTCTCTTCTGTAACGTGAAGACTACGTCCCTGCTTACTTTAACTCTGATGCTAACTATGTTCGGTATTTCAGAGGGATGCTCCCGGGTGATATCACAAAATCCGTTCCGTTGCTTCACACCAGCCAGCAACTCTCTGAAATCGCGTTCTCTTTTGTGACGTATCCCTTTCACTGCATTTATTTTTTTCAACTATATTATGTTTTACACTTTTTTGTATTAAAACGCAAGAGACTAATTTAACATAATTAACAATAACTTCATAAAATATTTATGCATTTTTCACAATTTCTATGCATTTGATATGAAAATTATAAATATCAACTCCAGAATACTTATATTTTATATGGCTCCATCTATTGTTATCGTTCCTATATGTCACATAAAGATAGTAATTTTTATTACTGTCCACTTAGCCAAAAACTATAACAGTTTTTCTGTCCATTCCTTTTCTTTAAATCCAGTCAGAACCATGTTTCCCTCCACAATAAGTGGACGCTTAACAAGCATTCCATTCGTCGCCAAAAGCTTTAACTGCTCGTCCTCACTCATAGTCGGAAGCTTTTCCTTCAGCTTTTGCTCCTTATACCCCATGCCACTTGTATTAAAAAATTTCTTAAGCGGCAAATCACCATTCTCATACCACTGTTTCAGCTCTTCATATGTTGGATTCTCCTCCACGATATGACGCTTTTTATATGAAATATTGTGCTCGTCCAGCCATTTCTTTGCCTTCTGGCAGGTGGAACATTTTGGATAATATAAAAATAACATAATTTTGTTTCCTTCCTTTCGGTTTGTAATTCTTGAACTTTACACGTATTTCTTTATCTCTTCTATCACGATTTTGAGTGCCTTGATTCGTGCATATTTTTTATCTACAGATTCCAAAATATGCCACGGTGCGTATTCTGTGTTCGTCTTTTGAAGCATTTCATTTACCGCAACTTCGTACTCATCCCATTTTTCCCGGTTTCGCCAGTCCTCGTCGGTAATCTTCCACTGCTTTTCAGGATTATTTTGTCGTTCCTGGAACCGTGCCAACTGTGTGTCTTTGTCAATCTGTACCCAGAACTTGATAATCACAGCACCCCAGTCTTTTAATTCTTTTTCAAATTCATTAATCTCATTATAGGCACGCTGCCAGTCATTTTCACTGCAGAATCCTTCCAGGCGTTCTACCATCACTCTGCCGTACCAGGTTCTGTCAAATATTGCAATATGTCCACTCTTCGGCAATCTCGTCCAGAAACGCCACAGATAATGTCTTGCTTTTTCGTGTGGTTCCGGGCTGGCAATCGGATGTACTTCGTAACCTCGTGGGTCAAGTGCCTCTGTGATTCGTTTGATATTACCACCTTTTCCTGCAGCGTCCCATCCTTCGTATGTGATAATCACTGGAACTCTTTTCCGGTAAAGCTTGTTATGTAACTTTCCTAGCTCACGTTGGAGCTGCTTTAATTCTTTTTTATACTCTTCATCTTCCAGTGATTTCTCTTTCAAATCAATATCCGCAAGGTTCGGAATTAGTTCCAATGGAAAGACATTTTGCAAAATCGGAACAGAATGTGCCTGATTCTGCAGCGCCACTTCAATATTGCTTACCAATGTCTCAAGCACCTGTAATTCTGCCCATTTCCGGTCACTAGCATCGATGATATACCACGGCGCGGAAGATGCATTGGTCTCAGACATATACTGTGAAAATGTTTTTTTGCATTTTTTATAATGTGCATTTTCCCACTGGTCAAATTCTGATACCCGCCATTTGGTATCTTTGCAGCCTAAAAGCTTCTGTTCCCGCTCTTTTTGTTCTTTCTGGTCGATTTGCATAAAAAACTTCAATACCAGATAGCCATTATCCGTCATCTGTCTTTCAAAACGGCGGATACTTTCTATCCGGGAAATGTATTCTTTTTCGTCTATTTTTTCTTCCAGCAGTTCTCTGCAAGTCTGCTCCATCCAGCCAGAGTCCAGAAATGTGAATTTCCCTGCTTCCGGGATTTCCTTAAAATATCGGTATAAAAATGGATATCTCTGCTCCTCTTCTGTTGGCTCAGACATCGTCACAACCTTGAAAAAACGTGGATCAATATTTCGAATCACCTTGCCAATTGTACTACCCTTACCTGATGTTCCCCAGCCTTCGAAAAGCACCAGTACCGGAATCTTATGTTCCTTAATCTTCATCTGGAAATCATACAACTGCTTTCTGGCAGTAGATAAACGTAACTTCATCTCATCCTTTTCCGGCATGCGTGCCGGATTCCAATTCATCAGCATATCCAAGCCCTCCTTATCCATATCATTATCTATTTTTTATTTGCCTATTTTTTATTTGTCTATTTTTTCCCAACTGCCAATATTGTGTTTAACATTTTTCCTATCTCTTCTGATACCTCTCGATTATACATTCGTGCTTTTTATCTTTTTTACTATAATTAATTCCTACTAACAATACATCACCTGCATAATTTTGTATGGAATTAGGATATTTTTTATTTTTAATCTGTTGCAACGCACTCTCAGCACTTTTATTCCACTTTAATTCTACAACAAGGGCTGGATAATCATTTCTATATTTTTCTTCTTGTCGCACGAGTCAATTCCTGCCTTATCTCCTCGTTTGGTACAAATGCCCTCCTGGAGACATTGGAGTATGCTAAATATCCCATATGAATCAAATATGTTAGCACATCATCCTTATTAATAATATTAGAAATATCATTCTGAAATGAAGCAACATCCACTTCGACAGATGCACCTGATAACATTTCAATAATAGAAGTCTTTAATCCATCAAAATTCATATTAATCAACGGAACAATCGAATCATATGAAGCTGTTCCAGACCAATAACTCTGAAAACTCCCATCGGACATTAAGCTTACAACTGCATTCGGATTGTACACATGATATTTTCCCAATTGATATCCATCGTACCAATGCTTCACTTCTTCAAAATCTTTTTTATACATTTTACAAAGTTCTTTTACTTCATCTTCTGTAAAACCAATGTAAGATGCCAATGGTCCTGCATTTAACATCGAATACTCCCGAAAATTATTGAGTGCAGATTGTGTTCTTTCCTTTTTTATTGGCAAGATACCTGTAAGATATGCAAGCTGAATATATTTTGTAGGCTCTGTTCCTTTGAACATACTTCTCAAGAAACGAATATATTCATCTTGTACTTTTTTATTAGCCGCTTCATCTCGAATAAGCACATCCCATTCATCAATAATAATAATAAATTTCTGTCCTGTTTCATTTTTTACACGGGAAAGACCATCTGGTAAAGAGACTACCTCTTTTGATATAATCTTTGGATATATTTCACGTAACTCAGCCAATACCGTTTTTGTAATATACGTCACAACATCGTCTGCATCTTCACAATTTGTCAAAAACCACTGTACATCAATATGAATCACATCATATTTGTTAAGGTGCTTTTTAAAATCTTCCGTTTTTCCTATTTCAAGTCCAGAAAACATCTCTTCCGACTCTGCGCCTTTGCTATAATATGCTGCAAGCATATTCGCTGCGTATGATTTTCCAAATCGTCTCGGACGACTGTTGCAAATATATGCATCTGTAGAATCCAACACATTATTCATACAAGCAATCAATCCTGTTTTATCTACATAAATTTTAGAATCAATGCAACTTGAAAAGCACTATTATCCGGATTAACAAATCTTCCCATATATTACACCCTCTACTAAGAAAAAGTTTTCATGTTATTACAATCATCTATATTGATTATGATAACATGAAAACTTGGTCGTCTCAACTCGTATTATAATTCAATTGCTTTAAGTATTCATCACATTAAACTCTTGCCGGTTTTTATGCAACTATTAAAATAAATCTATCTCTTCTTATACAAAACCAGCTCTGGATTCTCCCCTTCTCCCTCATATGTGGAAATCAGAATGAAATCCATATTGCCAAGCACTCCGAAATATCGGTCTCCGCCAAATTCACATTCCAGTTGATTTCCTAAATAAGTTGTCTGGTCGTCTAAAAACTTTACATATTTACCATTTGGCAACCGATATTCAAGATTCACATATTTTCCAACAAGAGCGTTCAACTTTTCAACCTTCGGCAAGCCTTCTATATGAAGGTCATTAATTTCCTTCATCAACTGCTTTTTAAATGATTCAAATTCTCCGTGATCACTTAGTTCATCATACCGTTTCCAGTAATCCAGCTTTGGCAACAGCTCTTTCATATACGAACGCGCCTGTTCCTCGGTAATATTTTCATTTACCATATTTTGCACACAGACATTAATCAGATCGTCCATATTGCTGTAAGTGTAAGTTCCATCAGCGTAGCACCATTTACAATAATCTTCATTTAATGTGCCGTCGCTGTCACGTCCTATAATTCCATCATCCTCCAGTGGCATTCCGCAGCACTGACAGATCAACTTTCTCGGTGCACCTAAAAGCGTATTAATCGAAACGTCAAATTCTTTTGATAAAAGCTTTAACGTCTCTGTATTTGGAATTGTTTCCCCATTCTCCCAACGTGATACCGCCTGCCTTGTTACCATAACTTTCTCAGCCAGTTCATCTTGAGATAATCCATGTTTTGTCCGAAGCTCTAAAATAACATTCTTTGTTTCCATCGTGTCCACCTCCATTATAAATATCATAACAGAGAAGCAATATGCAGAAAAGCAACTGGCTGTTTCCTTGCGTCATTATAAACAAGCATTTTCAAGCTTACTAATGTCTGCCTGATTAATTCCTGTCCGCTCTGCAAGTTCTTTCTGTGTCATATTCTGAGATGTTCTTGCATCAACAATAGCTCTAATAACCTCCATTTCTGGTTGAATAGCTTCATATTCTTTTACAAATTTCGAGTCTCTCATCTGCTGTTCTTTTAACTGTTGCAATGTTTTCATACTTTACTCATCCTCTCCTTAAAATCCGCTTTCCGCTCTCTCGCCAACTCAATCTCTTCAAATGGCGTCTTTTTCGTTTTCTTCACAAAACCATTAGTGAGTATTATCTTTCCATCATAATAGAAAAAATATAATATTCTAGTTTTTTTATATTTTATAAAATTCTACACGTAATCATGTGATTATCCACACTTGCTTATTTTAACCCTTCCCGGTATACACTGTTAATTGTTGCCTGCGCATGCTCCAGTTCCTTCTTCTGCATAATCGCTTGCCGGTCACTCATAATCGCCAGCATTTCATCCACCACATCCTCCGGGCGTGGATTAGACTCACGATATAAATAGCCCAACATTCTTGTAGCTGTGTAATCTGTATTCATCTGCTCATAGGCAATCACCCGGCAAAAATCAGCCGGGTAACCTTTCTTTTGCAACGCGTGATAAAGCTCGTCTGTTTTTGAATTTGACATATCTTAATTCTCCTATAATTTTCTTCTGTATACTACAGAATTCTCCCTGCACCATTCTTCTGCTTTATCAAGATACGCCTGACCTCTATAATCATAATAAAGCTGACTGATTCCTAATTCATTTATCTTATCTTTAAAAGCTCTGTAAGGATGTCTTTTTCTCAACGCATTCAAAAGAATTTCAGATACTCTATCATTTCCAATCTCATATGCAAAATGTTCCATAATTCTTTTTTCATGTAATTCATATTGATCTGGCAATCTGACATAATCATCTGATTCTTCTATTTCTTCCCAAAGTTCTTGGTCTTCCTCACACGACATGTATGGATCTTCTGATAGATTGACAATTTCTGCTGTCTGTGTATTTAAAAATTGAACCCAGCCATCCATGCAACCGTCAAATGCATTCGCAATATCTTCCAGATACACTATCTTTCGCGGGGTCTCGCCTGAATATTTTTCGTAAAGTGCCAGGTACGCTTCTTCTACTTCTGAAAAAGGACGAACTTCATAATCCAACTCAATATGTAACTCTGGAATTTCTCCGTATTGTGTTTCTCCCAGTAAATATTCCAAGTCATACCAGAGCATTGCATGGTCAATTTCTTTGAGTTCTTTCTGCTCTTCCTCTGTCAAATCTGAGCCAAGAAATTTTTCATAAATCATACTAAGCAAATGTTCTTCCTGCTCCTGATACTCCGGTAGTTCTCTTTTAAACGGTGCCGGTACATCAGACATATAACATTCACTGGCATCATGAAGCAGACATGCCAGTATCATTCGATTTGACAGACCGCGTGCTGCTGCCTCCTTAGCACAACAAATGCAATGCTGTCCCACCGACCAAAATGTCTTTACATGTCCATTTCCTCGACAAATCATGGAAAGTGCATGCGCAATATCCTCTATCCGGATTAACTCCGGATTCGGATTTGTAGGTTCAAAATGTTGCCCTGTGTATGTTGTAATAAATTCACTCATCATTTTCTCCCGTTACTCCACATTCTCTTCCGGTTGTTCCTAAATTTCGTCCATCACCACATCATTGATTACATCGTATGCATCCTCAAGAGCATCCAAAGCTTCTGTTAGTGCATCTGCTTTTTCCTCAGCACCATCTTCCTCATACTGATCCAGCACCTCCACAAGTGCATCTTTTAATTCCTGTAAACCATCAACAATTTCCTGCAGGTTATCTTCTCTATTTGCCATTGATGAAATATTTACAATCTTTCCCATGATATACGCTTCCTCCATTCATGTTTATAATAATTTTTCTATCCATTCTTTCTCTTTAAATTCTGCCAGCACAAGATTGCCTTCCACAGTCAAAGGAAGTTTCACAAACATACATGCTATAATATCACAATTATTTTCTATGTACATATTCCTTAAAATCAATCACCTTCGCCGGTTTTCTTTTTGGGGCAATCCCTAAACGTTCCATATCAAATTTAAAAAGTTCCCTTGGGTATCCATAGGCATCAAACCCCTCTGGTTGACAAATATCTCTGTTAAGATACTCATTCAACGCCCACTGATACTTTGTTTCCTTCTCAAATTTCTTATTAAAATACTGTGCATCTGTTACCATTCTATTAATACCGCCAACTGATTTCTTACCGTGTGTTTTTGTAACAATCACATCACCTGACATTCTAAAATACTGTTCTATTTGCTCTTCTGAATAGCCCATTTGTTGCATCACGCCATGAATTACACGGCTAATATACAGTGTATAATGGTTCCAATTCCTTGGTTCAATATCTGTCATTGCGATTGTATAGCGATTGCTGGCATTTACTATAAAAAGTACATTTCTTCTCTTTATTTTTGTCAAATGTGTATCCCAGCAAAACACAAGCGAAGTTTCTTTTATTTCGCTAATCTTTGTGGTTTTTAATCGTTCTTGAACCGCCTTTGTTGCACCAATTTCCATATATTTCACCTCTCCATATAGTTTCTTTTCGTTATTTCTAATATCAACTTTTCTTGTACTCTTCCTTAAATGCTTTCATTATATCATCAAACTTTTCTTCCGGCATCAACTGATACATTTTATTCACATACTCTTTTTTAAATATTGCGGTTCTCCGAAGTGATAATTTGCAGGCACGCAGCACTCTCCAGCGATGCTTTCTCCGAATCTTCTTATCTTGATTATCTCGATTTTTCATTCTGACAAATATTTGTTCATATCCGGAATAAATTGAAAGTATAATGTATAATTCTAGCATTATTGCTGACCCACTATCGCGACACCTATAAATCAATGTTTGAAAAAATCCTACATATTCCATGTAGAACTTTCCATCAGCCACCAGATTCCTTTTGCCAGACGCTTCCCCGAATCAGCGAAATGTCCTCCGGGATTCCATTCTAATACTACCTGCTCTGCAAACGGATCTTCCAGCAATAATTTTTCTTGTTTCCTGGTGCGGTCTCCCACGGTTGCCATTACTGCGTTCTTCGTCTTTTCTTCCTTGCCCCCAAGGCTCAAATATACGCTACATTGTCTCTTCAATGTATGTTCTCTCATATAAATGTCCCAGTCCTTGAACCACAAGGAACCAGAACAACACGCAATTCCAGAAAATGTATCGCATTCGTATGCCACCCACAATGCAAATAATCCTGCTAAGGAATATCCTGCCAGCCAGTGTTCCTGCTCTTTCACATTATATGTCCGATCAATATATGGGACTCCTTCCTCAAGTAACCACTTCAAAGTCCTTGCACCTTGTCCGGCAAATGCTTCCGTTCCAAATACCGCCGGAGCTTTCCAGGGTGAGAAATCCCGGTTCCAGTCTTCCACCTGAAATGCTACTAGCAGAAAGTTCCGTTCCGGCATAATCTCTATCAAAGCTTTCCACAAATGTTCTGCTTCTCCTCCCTGATGCGGATACATGCCCCAGAAAATAACCGGGCCTCCCGAGCCATTCTGTATGATATGTAATTGTATACCTGATACGACTTTCTCTGTCATCTTTGTTTTCTTCATTTTCATCACATTTCTGATTCCAATGCCATCTTTATTATTTTCTCAAATGACTGCGCAAACCGCTCATCATCTTCCTCTGTACGCTTCTTCGGCCCTTTTATATGATTTTTATGAGAACTTCTTCTCGCCTTCTTATTCAAATGACGCTCCATAAGCATCTGATCAATATTCTCATTGGTGTACCATTTGCCAGACTGATGAATGGCATAAGCACCCTTTCCCAGTGCCATCGCTGCCACCCCATAATCCTGCGAAACAACAATATCACCCTTATGACAAATGCTAATCAACTTGTAATCAACAGCATCCGCTCCGGCACCCACAACAATCACTTCACTATACGCAGATGTCAGAACATGGTTCGTGTCACATAATAAAGTCACTGGAATGTTGTATTTTTCTGATATTCTCTCAACTATACTGACCACCGGGCAGGCATCAGCATCTATGAATACATGCATTTTCTTTTCACCTTTTCATCGATGTTTTCAATAGCTTATACTACATGAATCTCAATTATATGATTATTGATTTTTTCTCTTTACATCGCCAATATATTTCATAATTATTTTCTTTTGTTTATTAGCATTTTCCTTATCATATTCAATTAAACACTTATCTGAATATAATGCTTGTTCTTCATTCAAATCCCAGAACGAATGAATTGCCTGTTTATGAATTAAAAGTCTACTCCCTTTAAATTCCAATTTCTTTGGATGACTATTAAAAAAGGTATAATTTACTCCACTTGGACAATAAAAAGAATTATAAGCAACTCCATCTATTCCTGTTTTTCTCAAATAGTCCGATATTATCTGCGTTACTTTATATCTGCCTTTTTCGCCTACAGGTTTACTATATTGAAACATTAATCGACTAAAGAAAGTGTTTATATTCATCCCTTTATATTCTATTTGGTCTAATTCTTTGTCCTTTTTATAAGTGAAATCTACAATTTTTATTTCTTCTTTTGTCTCAAAAGTAGCCAAAGAAATCACATCACCCAATTGAGATTTCACTTCTACGCATGCGGTTTCTGGGGTCGA
>ERZ808240.5180-NODE-5180-length-10828-cov-6.964355_pt1 | contig 10828 bp, 6 predicted proteins | sample MGYA00521084_ERZ808240 | MGnify/ENA primary metagenome ERZ808240 (study PRJEB31516, sample SAMN03275571) | gut metagenome | biome: mammalia-associated habitat; material: feces | host: Papio cynocephalus | place: Kenya | collected 2012-08-06 ... | reverse complement strand
CTGCTGCTGACCGACGTGCTCAAACGCCTGGCGGCGTAATCAGATGGGCCGGCCGTCCCGTCGGTGGGGCGGCCGGCCTTTTCGCTACCACACGGTGAACTGGGCGTTTTCGGTGTTCCAGTGCACGTCGCGTATGTAGTCGCGCACGGCGGGGGCGTCGTGCGCCTCGAACAGGGCCAGGATGCGCGCGTGCTCGGCGTTGGCCTTCTTGAGCAGCTCGCAGGCCGTGGTCTGATCCACGGTCTCATAGTCGCGTTTGATGAAGCAGCGGTCCAGCTGTGAGATCATCTCGGACAGGCGGTCGTTGCCGCAACGGTCGACGTAGGTGCGGTGGAAGTCGCGCTGGATATCGTCGTACTTGCGGATGAGCCCGCCTTGGATGGCCAGGTCCATGGAGCCCACCAAAAACTTGAGCTGCGTGATGTCCTCCTGCGTGAGGCGGGGGCAGGCGAGGTAGGCGGCCTGGCCGTCAAGCGGCCCCATGATCTCGAACACCTCCACGGCGTTTTGCTGGTCGAACCCGCGCACGCGGAACCCGCGGCGGGGCAGGTTGTCCAGGTAGCCGTCGCTCGCCAGCTGTATGAGCGCCTCGCGCACCGGCGTGCGCGACACGCCCATGGCGTCGCAGATGGCCTGCTCGCTCACGCGGTCGCCGGCCGAGAGCTCGCCGGCGTCGATGCGGCTCGATATGTAGTCGTATACGTGGTCCTTAAGGGGTCGCCTGAGTGATTCCATGGTGCGTATCTTCCTCGTTGTATATCGTCTGCATTTGCATACTATTGCTGCAGCTCATACGTATAAATTATAAAACATGCAGGTAATTGCTACCAATACCATCTAATCGATAGGTAATACGTTCACCGGGGAAAATCGACCGTTCGCAATTGTATACAATATACAAAATGGTACGAACGCCCTATGATGAGGCTGTCAGAAAGGGGAGGCCAAACGGGCGAGCGCCCCGGCCTCTAACAAGACGGACCCAAGGAGGGCCATCATGACCAAGTTCAGCCACGTTATCATCCGTCGTCCCGGTAAGTCCCTGAGCAACGGCATCACGAGCGCACCTGAGCTCGGGCAGCCCATCTACGAGCGCGCCATCGAGGAGCACTACGACTACGAGCACGCGCTCGAGCAGTGCGGCGTCGACGTCTCCGTGCTGCCCGCGCTGGAGGAGTATCCCGACAGCTGCTTCGTCGAGGACCCCGCCGTCATCACCCGCTGCGGTGCCATCATCACCAACCCCGGTGCGGCCAGCCGTAACGGCGAGAAGAACGAGATCGAGTCGGCCGTGCGCCGCTTCTTCGACGACGAACACGTCAAGCATATCGAGGCTCCGGGCACGCTCGACGGCGGCGACGTCATGATGGTGGGCGACCACTTCTACGTAGGCCGCTCCGCCCGTACCAACGAGGAGGGCATCCGCCAGTTCTGCGAGATCCTGGCCGGCTGGGGCCTCGAGGGCTCCGAGGTGCCGCTGGAAGAGGTCCTGCACCTCAAGACCGGCGTCAACTACATCGAGGACAACAACATGCTCGTGTCCGGCGAGTTCATCGACAAGCCCGACTTTGCCCAGTACAACAAGATCGTCGTTCCCGAGGACGAGGCATACGGCGCCAACTGCATCTGGGTCAACGGCACCGTTATCGTGGCCGAGGGCTACCCGACCGTGCTCAAGGCCGTCCAGGACCTGGGCTACAAGACGCTCGTGGTCGACACGTCCGAGTACCGCAAGGTCGACGGCGGCCTGTCGTGCCTGTCGCTGCGCTTCTAGAGCGACCAGAGCGACCCTTTCAGATTCCGTGACCGATTGACCAAGCTGGCCCGGGCGCCCCTCACTCGGTGCCCGGGCCGCTTTTCGGTTCAAGTCCCTCGAATAAGGAGGCGAACGAATCAATGTCCGCCAAACCTCGCAACGACGAGATCATCGACCCTGATGGCCTCGACCTGTTCCGTCTGACCATGATGGTCATCACCGCCAGCATCTGCGGCGGCATCTTCTCCCTGGCCGGCGACATGGCAGCCGGCGGTGCCAACACCGGTGCCGTGATCGTGTCGTGGGCCATCTGCTTTATCGGCGTCTTCGCGCTCATGATGGTGTTCAACGGTCTCTCGCAGGCCCGGCCCGACCTCACCGGCGGCATCTACGCGTACGCGGCGGCCGGTTTCGGCGACTACGTGGGCTTCAATTCCGCCTGGGGTTACTGGATCAGCGCGTGCCTTTCCAACGTGAGCTTCGCGCTACTCCTGTTCAGCGCGCTGGGGTACTTCTTCCCGGCGTTCGGCGCGGGCAACAACGTGCTGTCCATCGCGTGCGCGAGCGTGTTCCTCTGGGTGCTGACGGCACTCGTGCTGCGCGGCGTCAAAGAGGCCGCCGGCATCAACACCATCGTCACGCTGGCAAAACTCGTGCCGCTGGGGCTCTTCGTGCTCAGCATCGTGCTACTGGGCAAGTTCAACCCGGACATCTTCATGGATAACTTCTGGGGCGAACCGAGCGGCCCCGGCTTCGGCGAGCAGGTCGTGTCCACCATGATCGCGCTCGTGTGGGTCTTCACGGGCATCGAAGGCGCGGTCGTCATCTCCGGTCGCGCCAAGTACGTGCGCGACGTCGGCCGTTCCACGGCCCTCGGTTTCTCCGCCGTGTTCGTGCTGTACCTGATCATCTCCATGCTCTCGCTCGGCATCATGCCGCGCGCCGAGATGGCCCAGCTCGCCACGCCGTCCATGGCCGGCATCCTGGAGCACGCCATCGGGCCCGTGGGCGCGGCGATCGTCAACCTGGGCGTGATCCTGTCGCTGGTCGGCGCGTTGCTGGGCTACGTGATCATCGCTTCGGAGACCCCGTTCGAGGCCGCTCGCCAAGGGTCGTTCCCGCTGGCTTTCGCCAAGACCAACAAGCACGGTGCCCCGGTGGTCACGGTGCTGGTGAGCTCGGCCATCACGCAGCTGTTCCTGATCATCTCGGTGGTGGCGTCCAGCACGTACCAGTTCTTCTACACCTGCGCCGTCAACACCATCCTGATTCCCTACGTGTGCTCGGCGGCCTATTACATGGTGATCGGCTGGAAGAAGGAGCATCTCGACGGGCCGCATGCGCCCAGCGTGGGCACGGCGCGCTTCTTCGGCACGCTCGGGTTCGTCTACACGTTGTTCCTGGTATGGTCCACGGGACTGCAGGGCGTCATGATCACCACGATCCTCTTTGCCCCTGCTATCCCGGTGTATATCGCCGGTGAACGCGGGCGCGGCAAGCCGGTGCTTCCGCACCTGCACGACAAGGTCATCGCCGCCGTGGTGGTCGTGGTGGCAGTCGTCTCGCTCTACCTGCACTTCTCGGGCATCGCGCCGATCGTTTAGCTTGGCCCCCAGGAAGACGGCAGCCATGTCAGGCTGCCGTCTTCCTTTTTTCGGCTTCATACCGATCGTCTATCGGATCTTTGCGTTATCCGGATGATTCTGTGGTTTCCTTAAAATCCAACAGTCTGTTGCATTATCGGTGATGTTATATCTCCTCTGTTCAATAGATTTGTCGGTAGGGGAGCGGATCATATGCCCATGCTGGTCGGTTTGGATATCGGGTCGACGACGACCAAGGTGTACGTCATGCACGAGGACGCCACCGAGGCGTACTGGAGCTACAAGCGCCACGGCGCCCGCCAGGCCACGAGCGTGCGCGAGGCGCTTGCCGACGTCGCGGAGCGCTTCCCGGGCGAGATGCTCCGCATTGCCGTGACGGGTTCGGGCGCACGCGATATCGCACGGGCGCTCGACGCTCCCTACATCCAGGAGGTCGTGGCCAACTCGCTGGCTATCCGCGCACGGTACCCGCAGGTGCGCTGCGCGATCGAACTGGGCGGCCAGGACGCCAAGATGCTCTTTTTCCGGGCAGGCGAGGACGGCGTGCCCGAGGTCTCCGACATGCGCATGAACGGCTCGTGCGCGGGCGGTACCGGCGCCTTTATCGACGAGATGGCAAAGCTCCTCGGCGTGGGCACGGAATCCGGTGAGTTCGAGCAGCTCGCCTCGCAGGGGCGCACGGTGCACGAGGTTTCGGGCCGCTGCGGCGTCTATGCCAAGACCGATATCCAGCCGCTGCTGAACCAGGGCATCCCCACGACCGACCTCGCCCTGTCGGCGTTGCATGCCGTGGCGCGTCAGACCATCGGCGGCCTGGCGCAGGGTATCGAGATCGAGGCTCCGGTGATCTTCGAGGGCGGCACGCTCGCCTACAACCCCACGCTCGTGAAGGTGTTCAAGGAGCAGCTGGGTTTGGCGGACGCCGACGCCATCGTGCCGGAGAACCCCCAGATCATGGTCGCCCATGGTGCCGCTCTGGCGCTGACGGACATGTTCGCCGGTGCCGTGCCGGTCGACATGGAGCGCGCGTTCGCATCGCTCGACGAGCTTGAGCATGCGGCCCCGGCTCCTGAGGACGGTCGCCTGGCGGCACCGTTCTTTGAGGACGAGGCGTCCCGCCGCGAGTTCGAGCGCCGCCACCAGCCGGAGCGCCCCGCTGCGGGCCCGGGCGCCTATGCGGCAGGGGAGACCGTACACGTGTCGCTCGGTATCGACTCGGGCAGCACCACCACCAAGTTCGCCCTGATCGACGGGGCGGGCACGCTCGTGGACTCCTTCTACGCCTCCAACGAGGGTCGTCCGCTCGACGTGGCCAAGCGCGGCCTGGTCGACCTGAAGCGCCGTTGGGAGGAGGCGGGTGTCACGCTCGTTATCGACGCCGTGGGCGCCACAGGCTACGGCGAGGACCTGTTCGCCCGCGCCTTCCATGCCGACTACCACACGGTCGAGACGGTTGCACACGCCCGCGCCGCCACCGCCTGCGTGCCCGACGCCACCTTCGTGCTGGACATAGGCGGGCAGGATATGAAAGCCATCTGGCTCAACCGGGGTGTGCTGACCGACATCGTGGTCAACGAGGCGTGCTCGGCCGGCTGCGGCTCCTTCTTGGAGGGGTTCGCCAAGAACTTAGGGATCGACGTGAAGGACGTGGCCGAGCGCGCGTTCGAGTCCGCGAGCCCCGCGTGTCTGGGCAGCCGCTGCACCGTGTTCATGAACAGCAGCGTGGTGAGCGAGCAGCGCCGCGGCAAGGGCCCCGGCGACATCATGGCCGGCCTGTGCCGCTCCATCATCGAGAACGTGTTCACCAAGGTCATCCGCGTGTCCAACCTGAACAGCCTGGGCGACCGCATCGTGGTGCAGGGCGGCACGTTCAGAAACGACGCCGTGCTGCGCGCGTTCGAGCAGTACCTGGGCAAAGAGGTCACGCGCGCGCCGCATCCGGGCCTCATGGGCGCCATCGGCATCGCCATGCTCGCCGCCGAGTCCGTGCAGGCGGACGGTAAGGGCTCTTCGTTCATAGGGCTCGACGCCGTCGAGCGCTTCGAGCATGCGGAGTTCACCGGCGTTACGTGCCGCCGCTGCAACAACCACTGCCAGCGCGCCATCGTGGCCTTCGGCGACGGCTCGCTGTACGCCACGGGCAACCGCTGCCCGCGCGGGGCGGCCATCTCGTGGGACGAGCTCGTGCGCGAGGTGCCTGCCGCGTCGGCGCACAGGCCGCAGGGCGAGGGCGCTGACGGCACGGATGCGGCTACGGCGGCCACGGCGCCGCAGCGCACGCCCGCGGCGGCCAACCTGTTCGACGACCGCGAGAAGCTCCTGTTCCAGGAGTGGCCCTACATGCCGCTGTGCGACGACCGCGGCATCACCATCGGTATCCCGCGCGTGCTGGAGTTCTGGGACGTCATGCCGTTTTGGTCCACGCTGTTCCGTTCGCTGGGCTTCGACGTGCGCCTGTCGCGCAAGAGTTCCAAGAAGATGTTCGAGCGCGGTCTGGCGCACGTGACGTCAGACACCATCTGCTTTCCCGCCAAGCTCGTCCACGGCCACGTGCGAGACCTGGTCGACGCCGGCGTCGACCGCATCTTCATGCCCATCATCACCACGGTTCCCACCGAGAACACCGCATCTACCAGCGAATGGATGTGCGCGGTGGTCAAGGGTTACCCGTACGTGATGCGCAATTCCGACAACCCCCAGGAGCGCTTCGGCGTGCCGTTCGACACGCCGCTGTTCCATTGGTACGACAACGGCGACCGCGACCGTCAGCTCGTCGAGTACCTGGGCGATACCTTCGGAATCGAGGCGGGCCTGGCCCGCCGCGCCATCGAGCAGGCCGACACCTCGCAGCACGCCTTCATCAAACAGATGCAGCTGCGCGGCGAGCAGGTGCTCGACGAGGCCAAGCGCGCGGGCACCTACGCCGTGGTGATCGCGTCGCGCCCCTATCACAACGACCCGCTGGTCAACCATGGCCTGCCCAAGCTGTTCGCCGAGCGCGGCATCCCCGTGCTCACGCCCGACGCGGTGCCCGGCGTGTGCGACGTGGACCTGTCGCGTAGCCGCATCGACATCGTCAACAACTACCATGCCCGCATGCTCTCGTGTGCCGTCATCGCGTCGAGCACGCCCGAGCTCGAGCTGGTGCAGATGGGAAGCTTCGGCTGCGGGCACGACGCCTACCTCACCGATGAGATCGCCCGCATGATGGGCGAGATGGGCTCCAAGGTGCCCATGATGATCAAACTCGACGAGAGCGACGTGGCCGGCCCCATGGGCATCCGCGTGCGCTCGTTCATCGAGTCGGTGGACCGCCGTCGCGCCGAGGAGCGGGCGGAGGGCTCCACGGTCCACGTGGTGCATCCGCTCGATGATCCCTACCAGGTCAAATACACCAAGCGCGACCGTCGGGAGAAGATCGTCCTGGTGCCCAACACGTCGCATGCGTTCTGCCGCCTCATGACGGCGGCGCTGCGCAACCAGGGCGTGCGCGCCGAGGCGCTCGACCTGGGGCGCGAGGAGGCCATCCGCCTGGGCAAGCGCTACGTGCACAACGACATCTGCTTCCCGGCGCAGATCGTGATCGGCGAGGCGCTGGCGGCGCTCGAGAGCGGCAAGTACGATCCGCACGACGTGGCCGTGGTGACGGGCAAGTACATCGGCGACTGCCGTCTGACGCACTACCTGCCGCTGCTGCGCCGCGCCCTCGACGACGCCGGCTACGACTACGTGCCGGTGCTGGACAACGACGACGTCGACGCGCACAACGTGCACCCCGGCTTCAAGCTGAGCCTGGCCTCGAGCGTGCAGATCGCCTTCGGCCTGCCCATGATCGACGGGCTCGAGGCGATGCTGCGCCGCATCCGGCCCTATGAGCTCACGCCCGGCAGCGCTGACGCCGCTTTCGAGCGCGCCATGGACGAGCTCATGGCCGGCATGGAGCGCGCGGGGCTGCGCGGCCTCGACGCCGGCTTCAAGCGTGCGCTGCGCATCATGGACGCGGTGCCGGCCGATCGCTCGCACCCGCGCCCGACGGTGCTCATCGTGGGTGAATACCTGCTGAACTTCCATCCCGGTGCCAACCACGAGATCGAGCGGTACCTCGAGGCCAACGGCCTCGAGGTCATCGAGGCGCGCATGACCGACGTCATCCGCAAGACGTACTTCTACAAGCACGCGCAATCGCGCGAGTACCACGTGGACCTGTCGGTGAAGGACAAGGCGTGGTACGCCACGGCCGACAAGATGTTCGACCTCGCGCACGACCACTGCGACAAGCTGGGACGCGCCAGCAGGTACTACGCGCCGCCCACGCGCATGCCCGAGCTGGTGCGAGCGAGCGACGAGATCCTGCACCACACGTTCGATGCCGGCGAGGGCGTGCTGATCCCCGCCGAGATCTTGGAGCACGCCAAGCACGGGTGCCGCAACTTCGTCATCCTGCAGCCCTTCGGCTGCCTGCCCAACCACGTGGTGGGCCGCGGGCTCATCCACGCGCTCAAGGAGCGCTACCCCGACGCGCGTTTCCTGCCGCTCGACTACGATCCCGACGTGAGCTTCGCCAACATCGAGAACCGCCTGCAGATGTTGATCATGAGCGCGAAGGGGGCCGCCGATGGCACGCCCGCGTAAGGACTCGGGCGTGCTCGATGCCCGCACGCGCATCATCGAGGCGTTCTGGTCGCTTATCGAGCACGAGCGGATCGCGGAGCTGTCGGTGGGACACCTGGCCGACGCCGCCGGCTGCAACCGCGGGACGTTCTACTACCACTTCAAGGGCATCGACGACGTATGCCGCGCCGCTGTGGATCAGATCCTGACCGACGACGGCTCCCTGGTCGACGCCCTGTGGCGCCTGGCCACCACCGGCGAGCTGGCGTCTTTGGACGATTGCCGGGTGCGGGCGCGGCTGCATCGGCTGATAACGGGCATCGAGGCGGGCGCCGCGCACGAGATCGGCTGGACGCTGCGGGACCGTGCGCTGGAACGCTGGCGGCAGGCGGCGTGCCCACAGGGCGGCGAGCTGGGGCCCGACGCCTGCTTCGCCATCCAGTTCATGGTGTCCGGCGTCATGGATTACGTGGTGGCGCTGGGGTATGCGGACGAGCGATGCCTGGCTGCCGAACAGGCTGAGACGGTCCGGCGGCGCCGCACCCCCGTGGTCGGGGAGCTCTCCGAGCCGGCTCGGATGTACCTGCGGGAGGTCTCGCTGTCCACGGCACGGACGGTCGCACAGGTGCAGGGCATCGACGAGGGTGCGCTGCTCGACCGCATCTCCCGCTTGATAGGTGCGCCAGCCGAATAATCCTTGACTTTTCGCGGCTTATCTTCACAAACTTTTCGCTTACGAAGGGCGTCCCGTTCATGCTAGGGTGGACAGGTAACCAAGGAAGTAGTCGCAGACGTGCGTGAGAACGGACGGGCGAGATGAAAGCCTCAAAGCTCCATCTCGCCCGTTTTTTTGTTGGCGCGGCAGGCCCATCGGCGGCGCGTTGCCGCCGTCTGCCGCGTCGCCGGCACACCGCCACGCTGCGATCTGACACCAGGAAAGGAACATGCCCTTCATGCCTACCAACAAACGAGAGTCCCTGATCTTCACCTTCATCATGTGCTTCTGCATGGTGCTCTGGATGAGCATCTACAACGTCGCCCTGCAGCACGGGGCCGTCAACGGCGAGGTCATCTCCGCCGCCTGGCTCGGCTTCCCCGTGGCCTACATCTTCGCCATGTGCTGCGACTGGTTCATCGCGAGCCCGCTCGCCAAGGGTTTCGCGTTCAAGTACCTGGTGACGCCGGGCAAGAGCTCGCCGCGCGCCATGACGCTCGCCGTCAGCTCCTGCATGGTCGTCCCGATGGTGATCATCATGTCGCTCTACGGCTCGTTTGAGGGCATGACCCATATGGACGGCGGCATCCTCTCCAACCTGCAGATGCTGCCCATGATGTGGCTCACCACCATCCCCAAGAACTTCGTGATGGCGCTGCCCTGGAACCTGCTCATCGCCGGTCCCGTGGCCCGTTTCGTCTTCCGCCGCGCGTTCCCCATGGGCACCGTTTTCGAGGAGCAGCACATGGAGCTCGTCCGCATGCCCGGCGCCCCCGCCAACGAGGAGCCCGAGGTGTCGCCCCTGGCCGTCGAGGCCTAGGGCCACGCGTTGCGGCCAGTGCCTAGGGTCGCTCGTCACATCCGGCGCCTAAGGCCACGCGTTGCCGCGCACGCCCGCTCGAAGAACCGTTTTCGGAAAGCCGTCCCGCCGGGGCGGCTTTTTTGTGCCCCTTTCGCGCGTCGGTGCGGCAAATAATGTCGGCATCATCGGTTACCATAGGTAGACTCTGGGTAAAGAAGAAAAACGTACGATTCCGACGCGCCCCGCGCCGTCGGGCTCTGCCTACGATCATCTCAACGTGTAAGAGGATTCAAGCATGTTAGACCGTTTCACGGATCGCGCGCGCAAGGTCATGTCCATGGCCAAGCAGGAGGCGCTCGATCTCCATACGCAAAAGGTGGGCACCGAGCACCTGTTGCTCGCGCTCGCCAAGGAGCAGGAGGGCATCGCCGCCGAGGCGCTGCGCTCGCTCGACATCTCCTATGACGACGTGATGGACACGCTCAAGGAGATCAACACCACCGTCCCCGACGACGAGGCCGAACCGGCCAAGCTCGCGTTCACACCGCTCGTGATCTCGGTCATGGAGCGCTCGTTCCGCATCGCGCGCGAGAACAACCAGACCTACGTGTCCACCGAGCACCTGCTGCTGGGCATCGTGGGCGAGGGCAACGGCATCGCCATGGACATCCTCATGCGCCTGGGCGTCTCGTCCACGGCCGTGAAGGACGCCGTGGAAAAGCTCACGGCCAAAGACCAGGGCAAGAAGCGTCCCATGGCCGGTGCCGGCGCGGGCCGTCCCGGCGCGGGACTGCCGTTCTTCTCCGGCGGCGAGGCGAGCGCCAAGTCCGGTGACGGGCACGACACGCTGCGTCAGTTCGCCGTCAACCTTACCGAGAAGGCGCGCGAGGGCAAGCTCGACCCCGTGATCGGCCGCGAGAAGGAGATCTCGCGCATGATGGAGATCCTCTCGCGCCGCACCAAGAACAACCCGCTGATCCTGGGCGACCCCGGCGTGGGCAAGACCGCGCTCGTGGAGGGCCTGGCGCAGGAGATCGCCTCGGGCAACGTGCCGGAGAACCTCATCAACCAGAATATCTGGTCGCTTGACCTTCCGGGCCTCGTCGCGGGTGCCAAGTACCGCGGCGAGTTCGAGGAGCGCCTCAAGAACGTCATCCAAGAGGCCACCGATGCTGACGACGTCATCCTGTTCATCGACGAGATGCACACGCTCATCGGCGCGGGTTCGGCCGAGGGCTCCATCGACGCGAGTTCCATGCTCAAGCCCGTGCTCGCGCGCGGCGCGTTCCAGATCATCGGCGCCACCACGGCCGAGGAGTTCCGCAAGTACCTCACCAAGG
>ERZ808240.5178-NODE-5178-length-10831-cov-3.217149_pt1 | contig 10831 bp, 7 predicted proteins | sample MGYA00521084_ERZ808240 | MGnify/ENA primary metagenome ERZ808240 (study PRJEB31516, sample SAMN03275571) | gut metagenome | biome: mammalia-associated habitat; material: feces | host: Papio cynocephalus | place: Kenya | collected 2012-08-06 ... | reverse complement strand
TCTATCTGTCCGTTTGTCTGGACTTTTGCTCGCTGAGGGAAAGTGATAGTCATATAAAAAATTAGAGGATGTCCTTACCATAAAGAATGGTCGAGATTATAAACAGTTTGGTGATGGTGATGTTCCAGTTTATGGGTCTGGCGGTATTATGACTTACATAAATACGGCTGTTTACGACAAGCCTTCAGTACTAATTCCAAGAAAGGGTTCACTTGATAAGCTATATTATGTAGATACTCCATTTTGGAATGTTGATACCATTTTCTACACGGATATTGATACTTCATTGGTCGAACCAAAATATATTTATTACTATTTAGAAGGACAGCATTTGGAAAGGTTAAACAAGGCTGGCGGTGTTCCAAGTTTAACACAGGCTGTGTTGAACAAAGTGCAGCTCCCCATCCCTCCCCTAGAAGTCCAACGTGAAATTGTCCGAATACTTGACAACTTCACATTGCTTAAAGCGGAGCTGCAAGCGGAGCTGCAAGCGAGAAAAAAACAGTATGAGTATTATAGGGATTCATTACTTTCAAAGTATGAAAGTGTAAGCATAAAATCAATAGAGTCTTTGTGTAAAGTAACTGCTGGCGGAGATGCTCCAAAAGATGCAATGTCGAAAGACAAGACGGACGAGTATAAATTTCCTATTATCAGTAATGGTGTAGGTGAGAATGCTTTATATGGATATACTAATCAAGCTAAAATAATGGAACCTGCAGTTACGGTGGCTGCGAGAGGTACAATTGGGTATGCTGAGTATAGGGATTATCCCTACTTTCCTATTATTCGTTTGCTTTCCCTCATTCCAAATGATACGGAAGAATTAGATACTAAATTTTTATATTACTGTTTGCAGGGAAAAAAATATAATGTGCCTACTACTGGAATACCCCAGCTTACGGCACCTATGTTAAAACAGGTTGAGATACCCCTTCCTAATATTAGTGTTCAAAGAAAAATAGTTGGAGTTCTTGATAACTTTGAGCAGATTTGTAATGACCTAAATATAGGCTTACCTGCCGAAATCGAAGCACGACAAAAACAATATGAGTATTATCGTGACGCACTTCTGTCTTTTGATAATTCATATTTTGTTAACGTAGAGAGAGAGAGAGAGAGAGAGATGAGTGGCACAGCGGATTGATCAAGCTGTGGCAGTATGTGTTTGGGTATGTACCAGTTAAACTGAAAGATATTGCTACAATTAGCCGTGGCGGTAATTTTCAGAAAAAAGACTTCGTAAAAATAGGAAAGCCTTGTATTCACTATGGTCAAATGTACACACATTTTGGTGTTTATGCAGATAAAACATTAACTTTTGTAAATAATGATGTATTTGCAAAGTCAAAGACTGCAAAACCTGGTGACATCGTTATGGCAGTTACAAGCGAGAATGTTGAAGACGTTTGCTCTTGCACTGCATGGCTCGGCAATGAAGAAATTGCTGTCAGCGGTCATACTGCAATAATAAGCCACAATCAAAATGCAAAATATATGTCTTATTTCTTCCATTCTGCTTCTTTTTTTGAGCAGAAGAAACGATTAGCACATGGTACAAAAGTAATCGAAGTAACGCCTAGTAAATTAGGTGATATTAAGATCTTGTTGCCAACTATACAAGAACAAGAACGAATTGTATCAATCCTCGACAGGTTCGATTCATTATGTAATGATATTACATCTGGCTTGCCTGCCGAGATCGAAACCCGTCAGAAACAATATGAATATTATAGAGATAAATTACTCAGTTTTTAGTAATTAAGTAAAGGAGGCGGCTATTGTGCCATATTTCAATATTGTCGCACAGACAACAGAAAACACCGTTGTTACAGAGTATGAGCCGGCAAAAACACGTTCTAGCAACTATCAATCTGAAGCAGCATTGGAAAAAGAATTTATCCATATGCTCACAGAGCAGGGCTATGAATATCTTAAAATTCATCATGAAAAAGATCTTATCGCAAACCTGCGTACTCAGCTTGAAAAGCTCAATGACTATCATTTTACTGAAAATGAATGGGAAAGATTTTTCAAGGATTCAATAGCAAATCAAAACGAGGGTATCGTTGAAAAGACACGAACGATACAAGAAGATAATATCAAAAATTTAAAGCGTGACGACGGAAGCACAAAGAATATTACTATTATTGACAAGAAGAATATCCACAATAATTTTTTGCAGGTCATAAATCAGTATGTCATCGGTACAGCCGAGGGTGCAAAGCACGACAATCGTTATGATGTTACTATCCTTGTAAATGGTTTACCCCTTGTTCACGTTGAGTTAAAACGCAGAGGTGTAGCTATCCGTGAGGCGTTCAATCAGATAAACCGATACCAGCGTGACAGCTTTTGGGCAGGAAGCGGTCTGTTTGAATATACACAGATTTTCGTTATCTCAAATGGAACAAACACCAAATATTATTCTAACAGCACTCGATTCAATGCAATAAAAGATGCAAATAAGAATTCAGCAAAGAAAGGTAAAACCAGCAATAGTTTTGAGTTTACGTCTTTCTGGGCAGACGCAAATAATCGTGTCATTCCCGACCTGATAGACTTTACAAGAACATTCTTTGCCAAACATACGATCTTGAATATCATTACTAAGTACTGCATATTTACATCAGAAAATATGCTTATGGTAATGCGACCTTATCAAATAACCGCAACAGAACGTATTCTTAACCGAATCGAGATCGCTAATAACTACAAAAAATATGGCACTATCGCAGGCGGCGGTTATATATGGCATACAACAGGTTCTGGAAAGACGCTTACATCATTTAAAACAGCAAGATTAGCCTCATCTCTCCCCTATATTGATAAAGTGCTGTTCGTAGTTGACCGAAAGGATCTTGACTATCAAACGATGAAAGAATATGATCGTTTTGAAAAAGGTGCAGCTAACAGCAATACCTCCACCGCTATTCTGAAAAAACAGTTGGAAGATATTAATGCTCATATTATTATAACCACCATCCAGAAACTTGCAACGTTTATCAAGAAAAACAAAGACCACGAAGTATATAATAAACACGTTGTTATAATCTTCGACGAGTGTCATAGAAGCCAGTTCGGTGATATGCACGCTGCCATTGTAAAAAGCTTCAAAAAATATCACCTGTTTGGGTTCACTGGAACTCCTATCTTTCCTGCCAACACAGGAAGTGTTCGCAAACCACAGTTCTTCACAACTGAGCAAACTTTCGGAGACCAGCTCCATACATATACGATCGTTGATGCTATCAATGATAAGAATGTCCTGCCATTCAGAGTTGATTATGTAAAAACAATGGATATGGGTGAAGATATTGATGACGAACAGGTGTGGGACATTGCCCGTGAAAAAGCTATGATGGCACCTGAAAGAATCAGTCTTGTCACAAAGTATATTCTTGACAATTTTGATAGAAAGACCTATCGTGGCGATAAAACCTATATCTACAATGCACTTACCAACATATCAGAAGTTGCTTCGAGCAAAAATGGCACAGTAGAGGAGATAAAACAAAAGCAACGTATAAGCGGTTTTAATTCTATTTTCGCAGTTGCGTCTGTGCCTATGGCAAAATTGTATTATCAAGAATTTAAGAAACAAATGTCAGCTGACCCTACAAAGCAACTCCGTATTGCTACTATTTATAGCTATGGTGCAAATGAAGCTGAATATGACGAGAATACAAGTGGTATCCTTGATGAAGAGAATTCTGAAGATACATCAGCACTTGACCAATCCTCAAGAGACTTCCTTGAATCAGCCATAAAAGACTATAATGAAATGTTTCATACAAACTATTCGACTGACAGTGACAAGTTCCAGAACTATTACAAGGATGTATCGCTCCGTATGAAGAACAAGGAACTTGATCTACTTATTGTTGTAAATATGTTTCTGACAGGATTTGACGCTACAACATTGAACACATTATGGGTAGATAAAAATCTGAAAATGCATGGGCTTATTCAGGCTTTTTCAAGAACCAACCGAATCCTTAACTCAATTAAGACCTTCGGTAATATTGTGTGCTTTAGAAATCTTCAGAAGCGTGTCGATACTGCTATATCACTTTTCGGAGATAAAAATGCTGGCGGTATCGTACTTATGAAAGGATTCAAAGATTATTACTATGGCTATGAGGGGATTGACGGCAAGCCACACCCTGGCTATATTGATATGGTCGATGAGCTTACATCAAAGTTTCCACTTATAGAACCACAGATCATAGGCGAACAAAATCAGCGAGATTTTATTTCTCTCTTTGGTGCTATTCTTCGTATGAGAAACCTTTTGTCTGCTTTTGATGAATTTGCAGATAAAGAATTGATCAATGAACGTGACCTGCAAGATTATTTAGGCAGATACCAAGACCTTCGAGATGAATGGAACGAAAGACGCAGCAGAGGTGAAAGCACAGACATTATCGATGACATTGTATTTGAAGTTGAACTTATCAAACAGATAGAGATCAATATAGATTATATTCTTATACTTGTCAAGAAATATCACGATAGTCACTGTGAAGATAAAGAGGTACTTGTTTCAATCAAGAAAGCCATTGATGCAAGTCCTGAGCTTCGCAGCAAAAAAGCTCTTATTGAAACCTTTATTGCTGGTATCAATGATGTAGAAGATGTTATGTCAGAATGGCACGACTACGTTGTAGATAGACGTGAAGAAGAACTTGTTCAGATCATTAAAGACGAAAAGCTGAAAGAACCTGAAACACGAAAATTTATAGAAAATGCATTCCGTGACGGTGAAATCAAAACAACAGGAACAGACATAGATAGGCTTATGCCTCCTGTATCTCGCTTTGGTGGTGGAAATAGAGCAGTAAAGAAACAAAGTGTTATCGATAAGTTGAAAGCTTTCTTTGAAAAGTTTTTCGGTGTTGGTGGTTCAACAAAATTTACTGATGAAGATGAACCCTAATATAAAGTATGTTCCATTTTAAATTCAAAATAAAATATCGCAATTTCATAAAAAATTAAACTTGTTCCATTTTAAATTCAAAATATTTTGTGTATACTTGTAATAAAATAACGAATGTTCCATTTTAAATTCAAAAAAACTAATAAAATCGGGACAAAAACAGCCCTGTTTGTTCCATTTTAAAATCAAAATAAACAATTTTTGTAAAATTACAATTCCCCAAAAAAACTCAAAAACTCAAAACTGCAAAATCCAAAAATAATGAACATTATTGCTGACACAAAATAACAAATAGCATATAACCATCGGGGCAATACAAAAGCGTATTGCCCTGCGTTGTATGTACGAAAGGAGCGGCAAATGAATTATTGTGAGATAAAGAAAACCGATATCGCCAATGGCTCAGGGGTGAGGGTCACGCTGTTCGTATCAGGTTGCAGGCACCACTGCAAGGGCTGTTTTCAGCCTGACACTTGGAACTTTGACTACGGCAAACCTTTCACCGATACCACCACAGACGAGATAATGACTGCCCTCTCAAAGGGCTATATAAAAGGACTTACGCTCCTTGGCGGCGAGCCTATGGAGCCTGAGAACCAGCCTGAGCTTACAAAGCTTCTCCGCCGTGTGAAAACAGAGCTTCCCGACAAGGACGTGTGGTGCTACACAGGCTGTACCCTTGAGACCGACCTGCTTGCAGGCTCGAAGTCCCCATACAGAACGCAGTACACAGACGAAATGCTGAGCCTTATCGACTACCTCGTTGACGGCAAGTTTGTCCTTGAAAAGAAAAACATCTCCCTGAAATTCAGAGGGTCTGAAAATCAGAGGATACTTCATAAAAAAGACGGCATATGGCTGCCCTGTGAAGATATGTAAACAAAACCGCTCCCCGTGAAAATTTCATGGAGAGCGCTTTTTATTGTAAGTTGAAAATGACATAGCCTTTAAAATATTTTACTGTACAAAGTACGTCAGCAAAAAATATTTATGCAATCCGCTGAAATTATACTAAACCTATTGACATTGTAGGGATTATGGTGTATCATACAGTATCATATGGAAAATGAGGTGATATTATGTCCATTAAAGAGGTAGCCAAGATCGCAGGAGTATCCGTGTCAACCGCCTCGAGAGTTCTGAGAGATCCCGATCATCATTGCTCATCGGAAGAGGTGAGACAAAGGATATTGCAGGCTGCCCGTGAACTTGACTATGTTCCAAATGAAGCGGCAAGGTCATTGAAAAGCGGAAAAACAGGCGCTAAACAGGTGTATTACATCGACATTCTGCTTACCCGTGTCATCTCCGATGAAAATGACCCCTTTTTCACCGAGTTACTGCGCCTTGCCGAGATCGAGATACGCAGAAACAACTGCATTGTTTCAAACATATGGTACCGCAACAATTTTTCAAACGAAAAATACTGTATGTCGGAAAACGCTGAGGACGATGTGGCAAAGCTTTACCAAAATAGAGAGCACAAGTCTGGCGGACTTATCATCATCGGCAAATGCTGTTCAAGGGTGCTTAAAGCATTGGAGAAACACGAAAAAAATATCGTGTCCATAAACCGAAACTCAACCAATTACGAGGTCGATGAAGTCTTGTGCGATGGACGGAAAATTGCGCTTTTGGCAATTGAACAGCTTGTGAAATTCGGACACACCAAGATAGGCTATGTGGGCGACTGCCACAATGAAATGCGCTTTATCGGATATCAGGAAGCGCTTACAAAATACCGCCTTGATTCGGATATCGACTATATTTTTGACACTCTCCCAAGTGAAGAGCATGGCTATAAGGCAATGGAGTATTTTTTGAAACAGCCAAACCAGCCAACTGGGATATACTGCGCAAATGATATCCTTGCCGTGGGAATGTTGAAATGCCTGAATAAACGAAGAAACCGCTATTATACGCCGTCTGTTGTGTCAAGCGATGATATTGCCGAAGCGCAGTTTACAAAGCCTATGCTGACAACAGTATCACTGCCAAAAGGAGAAATGGTACGATTTGCGCTTATACTTCTCCTCGACCGAATAGCAGGCGGTCATAAAACCATATCACGCCTTGAAGTGGAGGGAACTCTCGTTTTAAGGGAGAGCTGTCTGCCGGTTTCAAAAGCCAACGAACCCGAATATTATATCTAACTTCGACACACAGAGTTTTTTCTGTGTGTCGTTTTTGTCTGCATGACAACTATGCAACCTTTGATGTATATTGTATATACCGAAAGCAAAACCGCTCCCCGTGAAGATCTCATGGAGAGCGGTTTATTTTATTTTGTAGGGGCGACCTGAGGTCGCCCACCTATGAAACTTTTGCGAGATAACTCTACAGCCCTACTTCTCAGACTTTGTAAAGAATATAGCCTTTATAAGCTGGATAACAAGCATAGAGCCAAAGCTCAGAATGTATATCCATGCAAACTGCATACCCGTCATGTCTGCTATCTTGAAAAGACCCTTGAGCGGTGGAATAAGCAGAACGGAGTTTAAAAATACCATTCCAAGACCGAACGCCATAAGACCGAATTTGTTGTTGAAAAATTCCTTTGAGAATATAACAGGACCGGTTTTCTTGCATGAGAAGCCATGGAAAAGTCTTGCAGAGCAAAGCACTGCAAATGCCATTGTCATGCCAAGAGCTGCGCTTGTCTTGTTTCCAATAAGGAAAGCCGAAGCCACTGCAACAGCTATAACGCAGCCATACAATGCTATCTCGCCCATGAACGAGCGTGTGAGGATAGACTCGTTTGCGTTTCTAGGCTTGCGCTTCATAACTTCCTCAGTGTGCGGTTCAAGTCCCAAACCGATAGCAGGGAGCGAGTCTGTGAGCAGATTTATAAACAGCAAGTGTATTGCCGCAAACGGAACAGGAAGTCCAAGCAAGGAGTTGAAAAGCACCACGAGAATTGCCGCAAAGTTGCCCGAAAGCAGGAAAAGTATAGCCTTTTTGATGTTCTCGTAAATGTTTCTGCCGTTTCTTATCGCCTTTACTATTGTTGCAAAGTTATCATCTGCAAGCACCATTGAAGCGGCGTCCTTTGCGACCTCTGTGCCTGTGATACCCATTGCAACGCCTACGTCAGCCTGCTTTAAGGCAGGTGCGTCGTTCACGCCGTCGCCTGTCATGGAAACTATACAGCCGTTTGCCTGCCAAGCTTTTACTATCCTTATCTTATGCTCAGGTGTAACACGGGCGTAAACTGCCTTGTCTTTTACAAAGTCAACAAGCTCCTCATCTGAATAAGCGTCAAGCTCGTGACCCTCAACAGCCTTTGAATTATCGTCCAAAATGCCTATCTCACGGGCAATGGCAGAAGCCGTAACGATATGGTCGCCTGTTATCATAACAGGCTTTATGCCTGCCTTGCGGCACTCTGCAACAGCCGCCTTTGACTCCTCTCTCGGAGGGTCCATCATTGCAATAAGACCGATAAATTCAAGGCAGTCCTCGTCCTCTGGACAGACAGTGTCGCCCTGAAACTTCTTCTGAGCAAATGCAAGTATACGCAGACCTTTTTCTGAAAGCTCTGCCACACGCTGAGTGATAACAGCCTTTTCCTCGTCGCTTGAAGTTATCCTGTTTATGAGAACGTCAGCCGCACCCTTTACATAAAGCACCTTTTCGCCGTCAATAACGTGCAAAGTCGACATAAGCTTTCTGTCTGAATCGAAAGGTATCTCGGCAATTCTCGGGAGCGTTTCTCTCACCTTGTCAGTGTCTATGCCAAGCTTTGTGCCAAAGTTGATAAGAGCCGTTTCAGTAGGGTCGCCTATCTCAACGCCGTCCTTGCAGCTTGAATCGTTGCAAAGTACCATGGCTCTTGTCATTATCTTGACCTTCTCGTCATCAAGCTCCACAGCGTCAGTGTCGATTATCCTGCCGTCTACCATTATTTTTCTAACTGTCATCTTGTTCTGAGTAAGAGTACCTGTCTTGTCAGAGCAGATAACGGAAACGCTTCCAAGTCCCTCAACGGCTTGAAGCTTTCTTATGATAGCGTTTTCCTTTGACATTTTCTGTGTGCCGAAAGAAAGCACGATAGTAACAATAGAGCTGAGAGCCTCTGGGATAGCCGCAACAGCAAGTGCGATAGCGAACATGAACGAATCCATAAGCTTGCCGCCACGCAGCATACTAAGTCCGAACACTACTGCGCATACTATAAGGATAGCAATAGAAAGCTTCTTGCCGAACTCGTCAAGGGTGTTCTGCAGAGGCGTTTTTCTTTCAGAAGCGTTCTGAATAAGAGCTGCTATCTTGCCCACCTCAGTGTCCATACCAACTTCGGTGACAAGCATTTTTCCTCTGCCATATGTTACAAACGAGCCTGAGTATACCATATTTGCACGTTCAGCCAAAGGTTTTTCGCCCTCAATGTCGCTCATATCCTTGTCAATATTAACGCTCTCGCCTGTGAGCGCAGACTCATTCACCTGAACGGAAGCGCACTCTATGAGCCTGCCGTCTGCACATATCTGGTCGCCAGCCTCGATAAGAAGAATGTCACCCACTGCGATCTCCTCAGAGGGGATAATGACCTTTTCGCCATTACGAAGTGCCTTAGCCGTCGGCGCAGAAAGCTTTTTAAGATTTGTCAGGGATTTTTCAGCCTTGACAGTCTGAACTGTACCCAAAATAGCGTTCATTGTAATAACAACAAGTATTACAGCACAGCTCTCAACGTCTTTCATGAAAGCGGAAACTATCGCCGCAATAATGAGTATAAGCACAAGAAAGTCCTTATACTGCTCTAAAAATATCATAGGAATGGACTTTTTCTTGCCCTCTGTGATAACATTTCGTCCGAACTTTTCGCAGTTTTTCACTGCCTGCTCCGTAGAAAGACCATTTTCACCCGATGAAAACTCGGTATAAAGCTGGTCAAGCTTTTTCTGATACTGCTGCATAAAATACCACCTTTTTTATTTTTCCTGTAAACATTGCCGATATACCCCTACAAGCCTCCTTTTTCATAGGCTCAGTGCAACAAACGCATAAAAAATCGGCAAGACGTTTATTGGGTAAACTGCGCCTATGGCAATTTAATCAATAAAAGTCTCGCCGTTTAGATATGCAGCGGTCCCACATCGGAACGTATTGACGCAAACATAAACGGATCTCTCCGCCAGCTACTCTCTTTTACTATGAGGTTATTATAACCTATAATTTTGATTTTGTCAATAGTTTTTTATATATTTTATTGTAAAATTCGCAGCGTAACACTTGATATCATTTTTAAGCAACACCCTTGATTATTATTCCAAAAGGTGCTATAATAGCATTGGTGATAATAATGAAAAGGAAAATACTTGTGGGGCTGCTTGCCGCCGTTATCTTTTTGGCTTGCGCCCTTGTGATAAATATAACCCCGAAAGTGGAGATAGGCTCAGTTGTGCTCACCTGTGACGGCAGCAAATATGAGCTTCCCGGCACTGAAAAGACACGATACTACAATGGCAAGACTGAAAGCCTTTCTGCTGACCAAAGCTTTGAGGATCTGCTCTCTTCCGTGCCGTCATTCAACGTCAAAGCGGCTGTGGATAAAGACGGCAATGTGACCCTTAAAACCCCTATGTCCGTAGAAGCCACAGGGGACAGGCTGGGCGATGTGCTTTACACTGTCTACAGCTATGACGGAAAGGTGCTTGCAAGGGAGTCCAAAAAGCTTGAGCTTCCAAAAGAGGATATAGATGGCTGTCTTGTGAAAATAAAGATAACATGGGGCAAGAAAGATACAAGCTATCTTGAAGAAGATTACTGGTTTGCCGCAATGTACAACATTGAAAGATAAACACAACATCTAAATGTAGGGGCGACCTCAGGTCGCCCGAGCTTGTTGAAAAATTTCGAAACAAGTGGGACGTCGCATTTCTGTGAAAC
>ERZ808240.5175-NODE-5175-length-10842-cov-6.332623_pt1 | contig 10842 bp, 9 predicted proteins | sample MGYA00521084_ERZ808240 | MGnify/ENA primary metagenome ERZ808240 (study PRJEB31516, sample SAMN03275571) | gut metagenome | biome: mammalia-associated habitat; material: feces | host: Papio cynocephalus | place: Kenya | collected 2012-08-06 ... | reverse complement strand
CGATTCTCTTTTCTTTTATCTCATTAATTTATGTCCGTAAATTATTGCCTTGCCGATGTTGACAAATATTGAAACATCGATTATAATAAAACATAAGTGCTCTGTAACGCCTAAAACTTTACAAGCATTACGGCGTATGACAGCGTTTAACTGCGTCCTCAAACTTGACAGGCGCCAGCCTGCCTGCGTTTTCGCTCCTTGTTAAACACAGCCATACTTGTAATCAGATGTAAACTTTTAGGCGTTGCAGAGCACAGGGAGCTGTCAGATAGACGGTTTGTCCTTGTTATTTGGTTAAAATAACCGCGCTTTTAGGATTGGGGCGGTTATTTTTTTACCTTTAGACAAAGAACAACAGCAATGATCATACCGTTTCGGCACAATGTACCCTCGCAGTGTGGCATAATGACAAATTCGTCAGAATTTGCACTGAACTTCTTACTTCATATGCGCTCCTGCCGCCGAAACCGTTGCGACAATATTTCCGTCGGAATCCTTTACCGTTGTTTCGCAGAAGCAGACGCGTCTGCCGTTCCTGATTCTTCTGCACTCGGCTGTAATTTTATCCGTTTTCGCCCTGCTTAAAAAGTTGATATTGCTCGTCGCAGTAACGGTCAGCGAGTCGGGCGTGTTGCATGCGACGGCGAACGCGAAATCCGCAAGCGTAAACAGCGCGCCTCCCATGACTCCGCCGTGCGCCGCGCGGTGCGAATCTTCAACTTTCATGCTTATGCGCGAATATCCGTCGCCGACCTCCTCGATAACCGCGCCGAGGCAATCGCACGCGAATTTATCGCCCTTAAAAAATTCTCTTGCTTCTTCCAGTGTCATTTTAATCTCTCCTAATTTTTTATCTTTACCTTATCAAACGCTTTATTTATAATATCTTTTTCGCTGTCGGACAGATTCATAAGTTCGGCGGCTTTTGTTACGTTTCGGCGAACTGTCGAGAAATCGGAAGTTCCGTCGTAGCCGAGTGAGAGCGACTGATACCACAGCTTTTCAAGCGTATTCGAATCGAGCGAATATCTGCTCATCAGATACGCGCAGTGTGAAATAACGGTCGAATTTGTATGAACTCCGCCGAGGTCGCCGTCATCCGTTTTATTATAATCGACAAAATATTTTCCGTACATTTCAGACGGGTTTTCGTATTTGTTCGGATTTGAAATATCCCTTACGGTATCCCAATCCTCGCCCAGCGTCCAGTTTCCGTCGACGAAACATGCGAAAATGTCGGCGTACGCTTCGTTTATGGCGCCTGTCGCCTTCTCGTACGGCAGAACGCCCGCCGTGCTGTCGATTACCGCGTGAGAATACTCGTGCGAAACGATGTCGAGAGCCGACGCCACGGTTGTTTTGTTTTTATTTTCCTTTGAATTATCGCAGAAAAGCAGAGTCGAGCTGTCAGAATCCCAAAACGCGTTATCATTATACGAATTATCATGTACGGCAATGCTGACAACGGAACCGCGCCCGTCGTAGGAATCAATTCCGAATTTTTCCCTGAAAGCGTCGTAAACTTTGATTATATTAAGATAAGCGCTGACAGCCGAGCTGTCGTCAAACGTGTTGTCAAAACTGAGAATTTCCGAGAAACTGCGGTCGGATGCCGAATCGCCGAGAAATGCATAAACGCGGATATTACGCTCGGGATCCTCCATTTTGTATGTGTAAAAATCATTTATAACGCTCGGGAACGTCTGAATTTTTCCGCGTTCGTCCGCGCCGGAGCCTGTCAGAGCAATACCCGAATCGTTTCTTGACTCGGTTTTTATTACATTTCCGCTGCACGCATCTATAAATATTTCGTCCGAAATGTAATAGCCGTTTTTGTCATAGCCCGAAATGTCAGCAATGTATGTATAAATCGGCGCGTTTTTATACTCGTCGAGCGCGTAAACGTAAAGCTCCGCGCTGTCCGCGTTTATCTCGCCGTTATAGAGATTTTCGGCGATTTCGACTGCTTTATCAACGGTTATTTCAGCTTTTTTGATATTTTTCAAAACGTCGTTTTCAAGTACGGAACTTGCAATGTAATCGCAGATTCCGTCCCTGTTTACGCTGAGCGTAACGCGCCTTAAATAAACCTCGTTATCCGCAAAAAATTGTCTGAACGTATACTGCGAGCCGAATTCGTTTGTTTTAGATGACAGCGGAACGAAACGCGCGTTCTCTTTGTCAGCGCCGAGAACTCCCGCATTCTGATTAAGAACCGCGAGCGCGTCAGAGAAATTTTCAACTTTAATTTCGGAGCAGACGCCGTTTATCAGCGTCACCCTGCCGTCGGAATCGGCGGTAAAAACGTCGTTTCCGCCGTTCATATTTTTAATGTCGTCCGCCGTGTTTTCCTTTGTTTCAGGTGCATTTTCCGGCATTATTTCGACGGTAAATTTCTTTTGTTTTTTTGCCGTTCCGACAGTTATTTCTGCGGTAAGCTCCGCTTTTATAACGTCGTTTTTATCTTTTGTTATAACTCCGTCATTCGTCACGGCTTCTGACATAGATGTCCATTCGATTTTTGCCGTGGGGTAGGAAACAATCTTTTTCGGCAGTTTAATATTCTGTGTTACGTAAATATCGCTGTCGCCGGACGCGAATTCAACTTCAAGCTCGTCCGCCGCCGCCGAGGCGATAAAATCATTAAAATAATCCGACGTAATATCGTCGCTCTCGCCGAGAGGCTTTAATGCGTCACATTCGTTAAAATGAATATCCGCGGCGGGAATGTCTATCGTTTCGCCGTTTAATGACGAGGTCATGTTTGTGATTTTTCCGGATGAAAATGTGAATTTATATTCCGCACCGGAATTATAACGAAGCGTAAACGACGTGTTTTCGTACATAACCGAATACGTTTCATCGGTTTTGAGCAGACCGAAATAGAGCGAATAGTCGCCGAAACTCGAGCCGTAAATTTCGTCCGAATACGCTATGTACTGCGAGTGAACGCAGTCGACGTCGTATTCTCCGTCGTCGTCCCCGCCCGCGGAAACTATTATTATCCGCCTGTCGATTTTTTCGTTGTTTGTTTCTTCGGACGCCTCTTTTTCGTATGTTTTAACGCTCACCGCGCCGGCGGACGAGATAATCTGGTCTTTTACCGTTTTACCGTTGTCAGAAATATCAATGCAGAACGGCTCGTTCATCATTTTTGTAATAATCGCGGGCTGAGCGGTTTCCTGTAAATCCTCGAGCTTTGAGGCTGTTCTCAGAATTCTCCTTGCGTCGGGCGGGGTTATCTCTCCGTCTGCGTCGATGTCCCCGCGCAGAATGCTGAGTTCGTCGGGCTTGTCTATGAGCGCGGCGATTCTCAGCGCGGACAGCGCGTCGGAAGCTGTGATTTTACCGTCGGAATTCATATCGGCGAGCATGAATGAATTATACTCGCTGTCGGCATAGGCATACGGCAGTACGGAAATCAATATTATAAAAGAAAGTGCAAACGATATTAATGTTTTTGTAATTTTCACTTTTCCGGCTCCTTTTTTATATACGAATCCGCGCGGGCGCGGGTTTATTATCAGTTAATTATTATCCGTTAATATATATAATATCATTTATAATAAAAAAACTCAACGAAATTGAAAAATAACTTTATTTGTGATATCATATATTTATAAAAAATTCTATGAGGGCGAAAAGATGAACACACCGCAGATTGAATGTTTTTTATCGGTTGCACGGCACCTTAATTTTGCAAAAGCCGCGTCGGAACTCTGCATCTCCCAGCCCGCGGTGTCGCACCAGATAAATTCACTCGAAAACGAACTGGGCGTAAAGCTGTTTTTCAGAACTACGCGGAGCGTGGAGCTGACCGAGCAGGGACGCGCGTTTCTCGATGACGCAAAGAGCATATCGGCAATCGCGCGCCATGCGATTGAGCGGTTTTCGAGTCCGGACGCGCCGGGCGTAAAATCGCTGTCGGTAGGTTATTCGGGAAACGTCAATGAATCGTTTCTTTCCGACGTTTTTTCAAAACTTATAAAAAAGCACGGTTATTTTCAGCTGTTTATAACAAAAATTGAAGCCTCGCAGGCGGTTTCGAGAATCTCGGAGGGCGCGCTTGATATCGTGTTCGCATTTGCTCCGTCGGATTTTTCGGATGAAAACGTAAGGCTAAAACCAATATGCGATTCGGGATTTGTCTGCCTTTTTAAAAAAGACGACCCGCTGTCGTTCAAAGACTCGATAACGCTCTCCGACCTTGCCGAAAAACGCCTGATTCTGTGCCGTTACGGCTCACAGCTGAGCGAGGCGGTCAGAATTCGGCGGATTCTTACGGGGGAGAGAAACCCGTCGGATATTATAATGTGCGAAGATTCTTTGACGGCGCAGACGCTCGTCCGTTCGGGCTTCGGAACTGCGGTTCTGCCCGAGGTGTATGCGGAAAGCTCAGATATTATCGAAACAAAAAAGATAGAGGATATAGACTCGTTGACGTTCGGCGTGCTTTTCAGAAAAGGCGAGGAATCGGAAATTGTAAGGGATTTTGTTAAATTCGCATGCGACACGGCAAAAATATACATTTAAACAATAATATAAAGCATAAACAAAATATGTAGGGGAAGACATTGTCTTCCCGCATGAGACTTATGGTTTTATCAATAATAAATTTGCGTCAGCAATATGAAATTTCCGGGTTTCCGTCGGCAAAATCATAATTAAAAGTTCCTGCCTTTACCGCGGGAAGACAATGTCTTCCCCTACAAAAAAATGTTTGCGCTTAAAAAATAAATTATTGTTTCCACAGGAGAATGTACATGACTCAAAAAAGCAAAGAAACATTAAAAATAATTCTGCGGGGCGTTGTCGCGCTCATTTTATTCGCAGTTGCGATATGGAAATACGATGAACTTTCCTCAATCGACCTTGAGGCCATTATAGCGTCGATAGATGCCCGCTGGCTCGTATGGGTAGTCGTGCTCGGCGTTTACCTTGTAAAGGCACTTGTATTTGTCATCCCCGCCTCGGTAATATATGTCGCGGTCGGCGCGGCGCTCCCGACGGCGCAGGCGGTACTGATAAACGTTCTGGGCATCGCGCTCGAGGTCACAGTAACGTATTTCCTCGGCAGATTTTTAGGCGCGGACTACGTCGAGAGGCTGTTATCAAAAAAAGAAGCGGGCAGAAAACTTCTGACTATGGATTTGCAGAACAAAAAATCGCTGATGTTCACCGTCCGTTTTCTCCCCGCGTTCCCGATAGATTTCGTAAGTCTGTTTTTCGGAGCCTCGCACAGCAATTTCCTTATTTACTTTGCGTTCTCCGTCCTCGGAATCGCGCCTAGAGTAATACTTTTCACGATACTCGGCGACGGCATTTTCGCGTGGATTCCAATGGATAAAATCGTGCTTATCGTAATCTGCGCAATCCCCATAGGCGTTATCGCATATTTCATAAAGAAATTTGTTATAGAGAAGAAAAAGGCGAAAAAAGAAGCGGAAAAAGTATTCGAAAATAAAGATAAAAATTAAAAAATCGGCGGATCGCTTGTGACGATTCGCCGATTTTCTGTATATTTAATTTGTATTTTTTTGAAGCAATCGCAACTTTTTTTCGAAGCAATCGCAACTTTTTACCCATTAAATAATTACAATCACTTTTGTGTTTCGGGTGTTTTTTACATTCCCGTTTTGTTATATTTTAAGTTTCGTATTATCCATAAACTTAAAGATTCTCGGCTGTACGAATTCTCTTATAATTATATAAACCGTAAATCCGATTGCTGCGCCCATTACGACGTCCGATAAAAAGTGCGCGCCGGCGATAAGTCTTGCAAACGCGGTGAGCGCGGTGAATACGAACGCGGCGGCAAAGAAAAGGATTTCCTTATTCTTATGCTCCTTCATTCTGTCCGATACGCTCAGAAGCAGGAACGTTTCCGAAGCGGCGTACGTGTGACCCGAGGGGAACGAACGGCATCCCTTCATGCCCGCAATTTTGTACCACGGGGTGAAATTATCTATCGTAAGACCGTTTACGCCGTTGAGCATATCGCGGTATCTCGGTCTGCCCCAGACGCGTTTGATAACCTCGACTCCCGCCGCCGTTACCAGGAACGTAAGCAGTCCGACTATCGCGAGCGGGCGCAGACGAATCATAGTTTCGCGCTTTATAAGTCCGCCGAGGAACAGCGTGAGCGCCCAAAATGCGACGGCTATCAGTATCAAAAGTACCTTTGAAAAATCCTCGCCGAACCAGTCCTCGCCCAGCTTGAACATGCACAGAACCCAGCCCGCAAGAACCGCGAGCGCGTACCCCGCGCCGAGGATTATATTTAACTTTTTATCCTTCATCGTCCGTGCGTAGAACATTACCGTAAACGCAAACGGGATAATGCAGAACATCGGGAACTCCGCGAATTTTTCGATAAAAATTCCGAATCCGTTTGTCGGATTGTAAAGCGTGTTGTCTATCGCAAGATCCTTAAACGTCGCAACAACTAAAAGAATCAGAGCGGCGGCGTAAAATCCCGCGTAATAAAAAACGCGCATCTTCGGTTTTCTTTTTTCCATACCGAAACCTCCTGTATGTTTGTAATTTTATTTTAGTATATTTAATTTGATTTATCAATATTACCGCGCGCGATTTTAGATTTTTTTAATAATCTTACCGACGCGAGTATCATTATAATCGGGAAAACCGAGGCGAAAAGCATGCCTTTTTTCAAATCGTCGCCGAACGCCGAGGACACCATTCCGACGAGGTACGGTCCGGACGAGCATCCCGCGTCACCCGCAAGCGCGAGAAACGCAAAAACCGACGTTGAGCATACGGGCATTTTAACCGTTGCGAGACTGTACGTTCCCGGCCACATAACGCCGACGGCGAATCCGCACACGCCTACGCCGATGAGCGACAGCACGGCAGAGGGCGAGAACGCGATTATCAGATATCCCGCAAGACACAGCGCAGAGCAGAGCATTATATACTTTGTAAGCTCGACTTTTTTGCTCAGACGCGAATAAACGACCCTCGCGATGCCCATTAACAGCGCGAACATGCACGGTCCGGCGATATCTCCGACTGTTTTCGACACGCCGAGACCTTTTTCCGCAAACGCCGAAGCCCACTGACTGACCGCGATTTCCGCCGCGCCCGCGCACAGCATCATTATCATTAAAACTCTGAATATTCCCGATTTTAAAAGGTGAGTCAATTTATCTCCCGACTCCTCGGGTTCGACGGTCTTGTAAAGCGGGACGAATATAAACAGTATGCCGTTTAATATCGGAATTACAGACCAGATAACCGACATTATTTTCCAATGCTCTATACCCGCGGTCATGAAAAACACGGTCGATAAAAGAATTACGAGCATCTGTCCCCAGCAGTAGAACGAGTGGAGTATGCTCATGTGAGCCTCTTTGTTCTTAGTCGGACAAGCCTCGACAACCGGGCTGACGAGAACCTCGATAAGTCCGCCTCCGACAGCGTAGAACACGATGGCGATTGTAATGCCTATCATAGGCGAGGGCAGAACCGACGGCAGTACGCCCAGTAAAATGAGTCCGATTCCCGCCATGAAGTGCGAAAGAGCAATGCAGATTCTGACGCCTGTCTTGTCCACGAATTTAGCCGAGAGGTAGTCTACGCACAGCTGAATGAAAAAGTTAAACATTGCAAGAAACGACAGCTGTTTGAGCGTTATTCCGTAGTCTTTCTGAAACGTGACATAGAGTAACGGGGCGAAGTTGTTGACGACGGCCTGCGTAATGTAGCCGACGTAGCTTGCAAAAAGAGTCGATTTGTAATTTTGCCTTAAATTCATTTTTATTTCCTTTATAAATTTAACATTAAATATTGACTTTTAACTTTCAGTAAGTTAAAATAAAAAAAACTGAGTTAAAATGAGTGATTTTAAGTGAATTCAAATATATTCGGACTTCCCGTAAAGTATGAGGAATGGAGCAATAAATCCTTTCTGCCTTTATATTTAATTGAAAAGTATAAATTTTATGAAGCCTTTATAGATGATAACCGCTGTATTATTGTAAAACCGGAGTCAGGCGAATCCGATTCCGTCCCGTCCGTAAAAAAACATATAGATCGGATTAAGAAAATTGAAAATGTTCCCGTTGTTTTGTATTTTGATTCGCTGTCGCACAGCAAACGGCAAAGTTTAATGGAAAATAAGATATCATTTATTACGGATAAACAAGCGTATCTCCCGTTTGTCGGAGCAATTCTTACAGGCAGGGACGAAATAAAAGAAAAAGCCGAAAAATTTACCATTTCCGCTCAAATGCTGTTTCTGCTTTATATTTACGGGGAAAATAAACGTCTGTACGTTTCCGAGGCGGTAAAGAAACTTCCGTACTCTAATATGACATTAAGCCGAGCCGTACGGCAGCTTGAAGCTTCCGAGTTGTTCGACGTTTCAAAAGACGGCGTTAATAAAATAATAGAATCAAAATACAGCCGTCGGGAACTGTTTGAAAAAGCAGAAAAGTTTTTATCTTCACCGGTTATCAAGTCCGGATATGCAGAGAAACTAAAATTAAATGCCGGATTTTATCCTGCCGGAGAAACGGCTCTGTCAAAGAAAACACTGCTCAACGACGGAAACATTGTTACGTATGCAACGGATGCAAAAAAAACCGATAAATCGATATTGTCAGATGAATTGATTGATCCCGAGACGCAGATTCGTTTGGAACTGTGGGCATATGAACCGACTTTTTTTTCAAATGATAATACGGCTGACAGCCTTTCGGTCGTATTGTCATTTTCCGCATCCGGCGATGAAAGAATTCAAACCGCGTGCGAAGAACTGATAAGCAAGGAGTTAATGAGACAATGGTAAAGGGAATAGATAAATTTAAAGAATATTTTTCTGAATTTGACAGTCAGTATGTGATAATCGGAGGTACCGCGTGCGACTTGATAATGTTCGACGAAGGACTTTCTTTCCGTGCGACAAAAGATATTGATATTGTTTTTATAGTAGAGTCGCTTACCGCCGAATTCGGGAAAAAATTTTGGGAATTCATACGCGATGCCGGATATTCGCATATTAATAAAGCAACGTCAAAAGCGCAGTTTTATCGTTTTACGTCTCCGAAAAATAATGAATATCCGTATATGCTTGAAATTTTTTCCAAAAACCCGGATTACATTATTGTCGACGATAATTCAATACTTACCCCTTTGCCTATTGACGACGAAATATCAAGTCTTTCGGCGATTCTTTTGAATAAAGATTATTATGAATTGCTTAAATGCGGAAAAACAGTTATTGACGGAATCTCCGTACTGAGTCCCGCCTGCTTGATTCCGTTTAAAGCAAAAGCATGGCTTGACTTAAAAGACCGTAAAGAAAACGGAGAAAGCATTGATTCAAAAAACATAAAAAAGCACAAGAACGATATTTTCAGACTTGCCCGATTGCTTTCGGCAAATACAAAGCAAAGTTTAAATGACAACGTTGCCGAAGACATGAGACGATTCTTGACTGAGATACAAAAAGAAGATGTTGATTTAAAATCTTTGGATATAAAAAATGTTAATATAAATACGATTTTGGATTTGCTTCATTTTTGCTACAGCATTTGATAATACATTCTATCACTTAATTTAATATAAATCAAGCGTTCGGCCTGTTGACTTACTGTTAATAAAACTATTATAATATACGTATGACAATTCAACATTAACGGAGGTTACATATATGAACAGACACGTTAAGACAGCTCTTATCGCCGCCGCGGCGGCGGGCACGTACTCCGCGCTGACGGGGCTTGTATATTACGAAGTTATGGGCAGACGCGCACACATTCCGCCGTTCGTTTTCTCGCTTGCAGACAAACAGGCGCAGAAAAAGCCCGACTACAAGCCGTACAAGGAGACCGACGGCGAAAAGTGGTTTAAGGAGCAGTCTCTCATTGAATTCACGAGAACGAATGAGGAAAACCACGCGCTTAAAGCGTATTTTCTGCCCGCAGAGAACGATTCGAAAAAGTTTGTTTTCCTCTCGCACGGCTACCGCTCTAACGCAAGGGATGAGTTCGGCAGATTCACAAAATTCTATCACGACAACGGCATAAACGTTTTCATGGTCGACCACCAGGCGGCGGGACAGAGCGAGGGCGGACTCATTACGTTCGGTCAGCGCGAAGCGCGCGACGGCCTTGAATGGCTTGATTTCATGATCGACACGTTCGGGGCCGATATAGAAATTTTCCTGCACGGCATCTCAATGGGATGCGCGACGGTTACGGCTATGACGGGCAGCGATACGCTTCCCGAAAACGTTAAGTTCACAGTAGCCGACTGCGGTTACACGTCGATGATCGACGAATTTAAATCGAATCTTGACAAGGCGCACGTTCCCGCGTTCCCGCTTCTTAACGCGGTTGCGGTAATCCACCGCGCGGCGACGGGCATGAGCATAAAAGAGGCTGCGCCGATAGACATGGTTAAGAACGCGAAAGTCCCCGTGCTGTTCATCCACGGAGCGACGGACGATTTCGTCCCGACAACAATGGTATTCGAACTGTACGAAGCGTGTCCGGGCGAAAAGGATCTGCTGATAGTCGATGACGCCGAACACGCCGAGAGTTACAAAAAAGACCCCGCATCATACGAAGCGAAGGTCAAGGAATTTATGGATAAATATCTGTAAATTTCATTCGGGGTTTACCTCTTTTTTTAATTTTTAAGACAAATCGCAATAAATTATTGACGATTATTCCTTAAACATATTGAAGTTATACAGAAATTTTTATATAATTTAATTAATTTCCGAAAAGGGGTTGACAAACCCGATGAAATACGCAACAATTTCAGACAGACAGACAGACAGACAGACAGACAGACAGACAGACAGACAGACAGACA
>ERZ808240.5174-NODE-5174-length-10844-cov-3.128557_pt1 | contig 10844 bp, 9 predicted proteins | sample MGYA00521084_ERZ808240 | MGnify/ENA primary metagenome ERZ808240 (study PRJEB31516, sample SAMN03275571) | gut metagenome | biome: mammalia-associated habitat; material: feces | host: Papio cynocephalus | place: Kenya | collected 2012-08-06 ... | reverse complement strand
CAGAGACCCACAAAATTTGGAAGAACAGGCTTTGTCTTTAGTTGGAAAAGATATCTTTGAGAAGCTGATAAAGGAATACACCGAGAAGCAATGGGGACGCAAATGTACAGAACTTCCTGCGTTTATTATCAAGCGTTTGCCTGTGCGTATGGTTTTCGACAATAACTATTTTAACGATAAGTATCAAGGTATTCCTGTCGGAGGATACAACAAGCTGATAGATGGTTTATCGGCAGGTATTGACTGTAAGACAGATGTGGATTTTTTCAAGTCAGAATACAAAAACTGGAAGCAATATGCTGACAAATTGGTCTATACCGGTCCAATTGATGAATATTTCGATTTTTACTATGGTAAACTAAGCTGGCGTACAGTGAGTTTCAAAACTCGTATAGAGAATACTGCTAATTATCAAGGCAATGCTGTGGTAAACTATACAAGCCATAATGTTCCTTATACACGGGTTATAGAACATAAACATTTCGAAATGTTCGGACAAGAGGTTTACGAATGTCCTAAGACTGTAATCTCAGAAGAATATTCAACGGAGTACAAAGACGGTATGGAACCATATTACCCTGTAAATGATGAAAGGAACAATCAATTGGCAGAACTCTACCGTGATATGGCAGCCAAAGAGCAAGATGTCATTTTTGGTGGCAGATTGGCGGAATACAGATATTATGACATGGCTCCAGTTATCGAGAAAGTGATGAGGCTGTTTGTATAAAGAGTTTACCATATATTGTCCTTTGAACCTCTTTTAAAAATATAGATGATGTCAGACCTTCAATCATTCTATAAAACCGTAGCCGAACTATTGCAAAATGATGGGTATCAGGAATTATCCAGATTTTGCAATGAACGTTATATGTCTGATAGCGTTGTCGACCATGACAATTGGGATGGTGGCATAGATACGTATGGTATAGAATTAGAAGTACCTGTAGAGGTTTTCAGTAAATGGAAATCTGTAATAGAAGGTGGAATTGAAAGTCAAGAGAAACTGATTGAAGAGGCTTTTAAAACTGCGGTTAGAGGCATTAATACCATAAGAATTGGAAATGTTTCTATAAGACCAATAGCTGGAAATGATACCAATATGGAAACTAATAGGAAGCCGTTATCTATTCCGTTGCATTTTGAAGTGCAGGTAAAGCAAGGGCAAAGGTCAGACCACATGGGAAGTGTACGGCTACCCAAACGCTTTCCTTGTTTTATTCTTGTTTTTAATTGGGATTGGGCAGATTATGATTACAAAACATGGTTCTGTTTGTATTACTTTGCTTCGGCTGACGACAAGAGAAAAATCGGTGAGTTGAAGCTGATGTGTTCTGGGCAAAAGAACACAATGGATGCATTGCCTAAAGAGTTTGATGAGCCTCTTGATGATAGGTTCTGCTCGTTAGGCATCAGTACAGACTATTATATCAAGTTGAGAGAACAACTTAGGGACGAGAATCTTATAAATGAAGTACAGCATTATCTATGTGATTGTACATTTGAACCAGTAATATATGACAAGCATCGTGATGAAGATATTTTCAAAAAATCATTGATGCGCGACTTGTCATCAATAGATGCCTTCAAAGAAGGGCAAACTTTTGCTATGGGTATAGAGCCAGATGATATGTATTCTTTCAGATACATATATCATCCTGAATACGACAAATCTTTATATGCCGACTGGAAAGTTCATATAGCATATTCGCCATTACGTTTTATGCGTACTTTTGGAATCATTGGTAATAATGGAGTTGGTAAGACACAGATATTGTCGAAGTTTGTAACAGACTTGCTCAATAGACGTGGTGAGAATTTCAAATCTTTGCCACATTTCAAGAATTTACTGGTTATATGCTCCACTCCATTTGACGATTATCCTGAAGATACACAGAAAGTAGGCGATGTATCATACAAAAAATGCAGTCTTGAACAAGACAAGACTGAAACGATACAAAAGCTAAGAGCGAATCTTGCAGATGTGGAAAAACGCCCGACTGTCGATGGTCGTTCAATGCTGTCCTTATGGATGAAACTTTCGAAGGAATATGTCGATGAGAATTTTGTTCGTCAAGTTACAAAAGTCGTAAACGACCAATATGGAAATGATACAATTGAAGTATTTTTTGGCGCATTGGAAGAAAATGTTCGCATCTTGAGTTCAGGGCAACTCCATATATTATCACTTGTTACATATATCTGTGCCAATATTCACTATCGTTCTTTGCTGATAATTGATGAGCCGGAAGTGCATCTGCATCCTCATATAACGATGGAATTTATTGCAATGTTGAGCAACCTGCTCACTGTATTCAAAAGCTATGCAATCATTGCCACCCATACTCCTTTGGTCGTCAGAGAGATGGTCGGTAAAAATGTATTCCTAATGCAAAAAATGCAAGACGGTATTCCGCAGATTGCTCCTGTAGGGTTTGAAACTCTTGGTGAGGATGTCGCCACGCTTTATCGCAATCTTTTCGGATATGATGAGAGAAGTTCTTATTTCAAGAAGATGGTGGATGGATTTTGCGAGAAGGGCAAGAGCTATGATTGGATTGTAAAATACTTCCAACAAGGGGTGAAGCTGAATGTCAACGCCCTTCTGATTATACGCGACGCAATTGAAGCAAGAGACAATGCATAAATTTAAAAGAAATCCAATAACTATAGACAACAATCACAAAAGTTGGAAAAGGGCTGCATATAGAACAGCGTAAGTTTCTGAACTCAGAAGAAGCCAATTTGAAAAAGGCATTTCAGGATTATGATGCTCATGCTATTTCAACGCCAGTGTCGTTAGAGATATTATCTCCTATTTGGGCAGAAACAGTAACTGACACTGTTGCTAAGAAAAAAGAGAAAATGGATAAGCGAGACAAGGCTTTCAAGTTGTATGGTTCAAATCGTCCTTTTGTCAATGCACATTGGGAAGCCTTAAAAGCTGCAAATGGAGGCAATGTGTTGCGATGTCCTATATGTGGGCAAAAAGTGTGTACGGAGATGGATCATTACATGCCCCGTTCTTTGTTTCAAGAATATTCCTCCCATACAAGTAATCTTATACCGCTATGCCATGACTGCAATCAGGATAAGCATGACTATTGGTTAAATAGTAAGGGGAAACGATATTTTTTCAATGCATTTTTTGATAAGTTGCCAAATAAGATCATTGAATGTACAATTTCTATTAAAAACGGCTTTCCGAAAGTGAAAGTCAGCATGTATAGTGGACTGGACAGAAACAACTATCATGATGCTGTGGTGTTAAGAACAATCAGCAAACTTGATTTGATAAGTCGTTTTCGAACTGAAGCAGATGATTTCCTAAGAAGCGAAATTCGACGGCTTAAGAATGATTATGCAACCCAAAGGGCTGTTTATAAAGATGACAGAAAGGCATTTTGGAAATCAAGAGTTATGTCTTATAAGGGGTATGTTTTGTATCCAGAAGATTTCAAATTTATTGAAGTTGAAATGTATAAAGCGATTGCTGCATCGGCTGAGATGAAAGATTGGGTGGAAAATAGTGCAGAATTCATCTCTTAAAAATAAAAAACTTGCAATGAACATTCTTTTTATAACAAATACCCTTCCGCCGGTGGTGGATGGGGTTGGTGACTATACCTTAAATCTTGCACGAGAATTTGCCCGACATGGACACAAGGTTACTGTTGTGTGCAAGCGAGATGATAGGGTAAGGACGGAGTATGATGACATCTGTGTATGTCCTGTTGTTGAGGCTTGGAATAGACGTGGAGCCACTACTGTCATGCAAATAATCAAAGAAAGGAAAACGGATGTCGTTTCTTTACAGTATGTTCCGCATGGATTCGAACCACATGGCTTGCCGTTTGGATTGATTGGATTCATATCTGAAATAAAGAAAACTGACGTTCCTGTTTTTACATTTTGTCATGAGGTGTATTGGAGATATAGACGCTTTAATCTGAAATTCTTGTCGGAGTCGTTGCTGATGGCTTATATCTCGAAACAAATACTGAGACAGAGTGATGATGTAGCTACGAGTATATCCCATTACGCAAATATGATAAAGGAGCTTTGCGGAAAGGCTGTGGCAAAAATACCTATAGCAAGTAATATTCCTGTTGAGGATATTGATAGCGAAGAGAAAGCCGCTCTAAAATCGAAGATTGCGCCAAATGGCGAATTTATAGTGGCTTTCATTGGCAAAAGAGATTTGTCGGTTGTAAGCAAGGCAATAAAACTGCTTATCGCTGATGGCTTGCGGCTAAAGCTATTACTGATTGGTAAGACAAACAATTTACAAGATATAGATGAGAATCATGTATATCGTACAGGCATTCTGGATATTTCTGACCTATCAAAATTTGTTTCCGTTGCCGATTGCATGGTTATGCCGGAGAGGCAAGATGCAGGATGCTCTTTCAAGAGTGGCTCTCTTGCAGCAGCTCTGAGTTTCGGACTTCCTGTGATAACATCCAAAGGTATCATGACGGATGAGATATTACAGGACAGATGGAATATATTGTTTGTTAATCCTAAATCTGAGGGTAGCTATTATGAAGCTATAGCTTCAATTGTTAATGATAATTTGCTTATTGAAGAAATATCTCATAATGCAAAAGCCGTTGGAAACATGTTTACTTGGCAAGCAACATATCAGAGATATATGAACATAATTAATGAAAAAGACAGATAATTAATGAAAAAGACAGATAATCGGTCATTATATGAGATTGCAGTGCAAGACAGAAGCAAACTTCATTACATCATAGGGCTTTTGGTTCGTTGGAAAAACAATCTACAATATGCAAAGGCTCGTCGTATAGCACGAAAGAGAGGAGCAAAGATTGGAGAGAATGTGATAATGTCTGTCTCTCTTGCGAAAAGAATGAATGAGAATGTGAGAATCGGTGACAGTACATCCATACAGACCGATGCCATAGATTTCCGTTCACCTGTTACAATCGGCAGTCATGTCATTATCGGATATGGAACAGAGATTATAACGACATCACATCAGATAGATTCTCCTGATTGGGAACATAAATATTATGGAATTACTATTGATGATTATGCCTGGATCCCAACAAAAGTACTTGTTTTGCCAAGTTGCAGACATATCGGTTATGGTGCTGTAATAGGTAGTGGCAGCGTTGTAGTAAAGGATGTTGAAGACATGTCTGTTGTAAGTGGAAACCCTGCTAAAGAATTTAAAAAGCGCAAATGTGTACATTCTAAGTTGGTTGTAGAATCTCTATTGGGGGGGGATTTTCAAACGTACAAGAAAATCAGGAAACAAAGAAGCAGAAATGTGAGGTAACTAATTATAATATAATTTTTGCTACTAATGACGATTTCTGTTCTCATGCCGCAGAAGCAATTATCTCTTTGCTGGAAACAAATCCAAATGCACAGATTACAATACATTTATTTACGATTGATTGTAAAGAAAGTAATATAAATAGAATCGTCAAAATTGTAAAAGACTATCATCAAGAAACTAAAACTTATAAAATTGCAAAGTCGTTGTTTACAGACTTCCCAGAAACAGGTGCTTATAGTTTAGCTTGCTATCTTCGTTTGCTTACTCCTGCTTTATTACCCGATATAGACAAAGCTTTGTATCTTGATTGTGATTTAATCGTGAATGGTGATATTCAAGAATTGTATGACATTAATTTGGAAGGTTATGCCGTAGCTGCTGTGCATGATGCGACATTGTCATACGGTATAGTAAAAGATTATTTAGGGTATGATTATTGGCGAGATGGGTATTTCAATAGTGGTGTCTTGCTGATGAATCTTAAATTTTGGAGGGAGAAAGGCTTGCAAAGCAAATTAGTTTCTTATCTGAATTCTCATCATGTCGCTTTGCCTGATCAAGATGCCCTGAATATTGTTCTCCATGGAAGCGTAAAATGGCTTCACCCAAAGTGGAATTGTCACGTTGGATATTTTGCATTTCCACCTCTTGTCATAGATTCTCAAAAGGAATACATAAAGGAACTTTGGACGAAAGCAAAGATTATACATTTTACGGGACCTGTAAAGCCATGGTATAAAGAATGTGTAAATCCATACAAAAAAAAATATCTAAAATACAGAAAAATAGCAAACTGGTACTCAAAAGAAAAGCTTGACAGAAAAGAACATAATTTGTATAAAAGTATACAAGTTGTATTCTTGCGCTATTGTAAGAATATTGTAGCAAGAATCATTTCATATACATATTAAAATAGAATGAATAAACTTTTAGTAGCCCATCCTACAGGCAATGCCAATACACGTGGGGCGATAGAGGGATTCCATAAAAGAGGAATACTTCATAGTTTCCATACATGTGTGGCTTGTTTTGAAGGAGATTGGCAGTATCGACTTGCGGCAATCTCTCCTTTGAGGGAATTTCGTCGCAGACTGTTTGACAAATCGTTGCAAAGCATAACGCATACTTATCCTTTCAAGGAGTTGATGCGGATGGTGGCTTCGAAGACAGGAATGGACAATTGGATAAAACATGAAGATGGTAGATTCTGTGTGGATAGAATATACCAAGACCTTGACAAAAAGGTGGCACGCTTTGTTGATAGATATCATAAAGAGCTAGGTGCTGTATATCTGTATGAAGATTGTGCAACAGATATAGTGAAATCCGCCAAACGATATGGTTTGAAGTTCATTTATGATCTTCCTATTGGCTATTGGCGTGTTATGCGCCGACTCTTGGAAGAGGAGAGAAAGAATAATCCAGATTGGGCAATGACGTTAGGAGGCTTTAATGACTCTGATGTCAAACTGGCACGTAAAGATGAAGAACTTAAAAATGCCGACAGAATATACGTAGCCAGTACTTTTACTAAGGAAACATTGAAAGACTATCCTGGTCAATTAGCTCCCATTAAGGTTATTCCATACGGATTTCCACCGATAAACAAGTCAAGGCCTTATATTCCGCTTGATGGTAGAAAGTTGAAAATATTGTTTGTGGGAGGTCTTTCCCAACGTAAAGGCATTTCCTATCTTTTTGATGCCGTAAGAGGTATGGAAGACAAAATAGAGCTGACAGTAGTTGGTCAAGGTAATATCGATGGTTGTAAAGCTTTGAAAGACGCTTTATCGCATGTCAACTATATTCCTTCTATGCCGCATGATGAGATATTAAAGCTTATGGCAAAAAATGATGTCTTTGTTTTCCCATCTCTGTTTGAAGGTTTTGGACTCGTTGTTACAGAAGCAATGTCACAAGGAACACCTGTGATAACGACAGACAGAACATGCGGACCAGATATTATCAATAATGGAGTTGATGGTTGGATTGTAGAGGCGGGCAAGTCGGAACCAATACGAGAGACACTTGTCAGTTTGTTGGAAAATCCTTCCGAATTATTGAGCGTGGGGAAAGCAGCTATGGAGACGGCAGCAAAACGTCCATGGAGTTGTTATGAAGAAGAATTGGCAAATTCAGTAAATAAATATTTGAATGGAGAATTATCTGAATCTTAAGAAACTTACGGCAGGAGAACCTTATGCTAAATATCGTATTGCAATATGGTTGTACTTGTTTCTCTTGATTTTTGAAGGAGCGTTGCGAAAGTGGGTCTTGCCACAGTTGTCCACACCATTACTTCTTGTGCGCGACCCAATTGTAATATGGCTGTATTTAGTGGCTATGCAAAAAGGATGGCTCAAGAGTACCTACGTCAAGGTAATGTGTTTTGTGAGTACCATATCGCTGGTTATAACGATGGTAGCAGGACATCAGAACTTGTTTGTTGCTTTTTTCGGTTGGCGAATCTATTTCTTTCATTTCCCGATGATTTTTATCATGGCAAGATTGTTGAGTCGGATGGATGTCCTGAAAATAGGGCGTTTTGTACTGTATATGTCAATACCTATGACTGTATTAGTGGTAATGCAGTTTTATTCACCTCAAAGTGCATGGGTAAATATTGGTGTTGGTGGTGAAGACTCTGCTGGCTTCCAAGGAGCAATGGGATATTTCAGGCCACCAGGCACATTCTCATTTACTGCAGGATACGTCTGTTATCAAGCAATTGTAGGTTGCTATCTATTGTATTTTTTGGTTGAGAATAGTTCTCTTCCTAAAGAATTGAAGATTCCTCAGCGCATGTTATACATTATGTTGGCATGTTATGTAGTATCAATTCCAACATCCATTTCCCGTACTCATTTCTTTCAGACCATTGTATTCCTGTTGTTTCTGTTTGTTGCTGCTATGCGTAAGAACAGTCTAAAGGGTAAATTCTTGAAGTTTATTATAATAGGTGCAATTGTCATTATTGTCCTCTTGGCAACTGGTATAGGAAATGAGCAGATTGCTGCATTTACAGAACGTCTTGAAACAGCCAATAAATCGGAAGGAGGCATGGAAGGTGTTGTTGGCGACAGGTATGCTGGAGGATTGTTCGCAGCATTTACAAATTTCAGTGTACCTTTTTTCGGCTATGGCATTGGGCTTGGTACGAATGTAGGAGCTAAAATGATGGGAGGTGATATGTATGCCTTTGGATTTAATGGCGAGAATGAATGGACGCGAGTTGTGGGCGAGTGTGGTTATCTCTTAGGCTGGACGATAATTTTTGTCCGTCTGTTCTTCTCAATAGATGTTTTTAAACGTAGTTACCGCTGTCTTGTTAGGCGAAAGGATTTACTCCCTTGGATGCTGTGCTCAGGTATGTTACTTACTGTTCCGCAGGGACAGTGGGCAATTCCAACTAACTTAGGATTCAGTATTTTAGCAGGAGGATTGACTTTGGCGGCTGTGAGGAATAAGTAGTATTATTATGAAAAAGATTATTAATGTATTATTGATGTTTATGCCATGGAAACTGAGGCGTAAATTATTGGAATTGGTATATGGGTATAAAATACATCCAACAGCTCATATTGGATTTTCGTATGTTTATCCAAGGTATTTAGAAATGGGGGCTGGCGCTACAATAAACCATTTTAATGTAGCAATACATCTGGATAAAATAGTATTGGGGAAAAATAGCAGTATAGGTAGACAGAATTGGATAACAGGCTTTTCTACCAATACTGATGCTATACCATTTTCTCATGATTTACAAAGAAAGTCAGAATTGGTTATGGGACATGATTCTGCCATAACGCAAAAACATCATATAGATTGTACTAATGCTATTCATATAGGAGACTATGTAACTGTTGCAGGCTATCATTCTCAATTGTTGACACATTCAATAGATTTAAAGGAGTCACGACAAGACAGTCATCCTATTACGATAGGTGATTATTGCTTTGTCTCTACTGGAGTTATCGTGCTTGGAGGTTCATCACTTCCATCATATTCTGTATTAGCAGCAGGAGCCGTGTTGACAAAAGCATACGACAAGCAATGGACAATTTATGGTGGTGTACCTGCAAAGCCTATAAAGGATGTTGAGAAAAGTGCAAAGTATTTTAGTAGGTCGGGGGGGTACGTTGTATAATGAATGTAGACATGAAAATACATTATTTTAAGCCCAATGGTGGTCATTCTATTAAGAATGTGTTTATACCGATTATCAGAGAGATAAACAAAACCAATTACGTTATAGAGACCGAGATGCCTTCCAATTATGCAGGAATAAAGGATATTATACAAAATGGTAGAAGTGCAAAGCATCAACAAAGGCAGGGCTTTATAAACCACATCACAGGTGCCGACCATTTTCTTCTTTTATTCCTTGATGGCAAACGAACAGTTGTCACAGTACATGATATCATGCACTATTTCGATTTGCATGGAATAAAGAAATTTATATGGAAGTTGCTTTACATTTATCCTCTAAAACGTGCGGCAAAGGTTGTTTTCATCTCTGAGTTTGCTAAAGAACAAACATTAAAAGAGGTGCATTTAAAACACTATTGCATAATAGAAAATCCGCTATTAGGTGGCTTTCAATATAAGCCAAAGCCTTTTAATCATGAAAGGCCTGTAATAATGCACATCGGCACTGTTGACAGAAAAAACTTGTCGCGTAGTATTATGGCATTGAAAGGTATAAATTGTCATTTGAGGATTATTGGTGAGATATCTGATAAAAATAGAAAGCTATTGGAAGAAAACGGAATCGAATACTCCAATGCCGTAAATATAAGCAATGAGGATGTGGTAAAGGAATATGAAAATTGCGATATTGTTAATTTCCCTTCTACATTTGAAGGATTTGGAATGCCAATTATTGAGGGGCAGAAAGTTGGTCGAATAGTTCTGACCTCCAACATTTCTCCGATGGTAGAAGTCGCTGCTGACGGAGCTATATTGGTGGACCCTTTCGATGTAAACAGTATTAGAAGCGGCTATCTGAAAATTCTCAATATGACTGATGAAGAACAAGAAAAATTGATAGATAGAGGCCAAAATAATTGTGAACGGTTCGATGCAAAAACTATTGCAGACAAATATATGTATGTTTATAAAGAAATTGAATTAAAGAATGAAAAAAGAAATTGAAGTTGAAGAGCTAAAACAAATTCAGTTGAATATTCTGAAGTTTGTTGATAAGTTTTGTAAGGATAATAACCTAAAATATTTCCTTGCATACGGAACATTGTTGGGTGCTGTGCGTCACAAGGGGTATATTCCTTGGGATGATGATATTGATATTTTAATGTTTCGTGATGATTATGAGAAGTTTGTTACAACTTTTAAGGATAAAAATTACAAGGTATTTGCGACAGAGTTGAATTCTAAATATCCTTATCCTTTTGCAAAAGTGGGTGACGTAAGAACTTATTTTGAGGAGGAAATAAAGGATGTTATAGATACAGGTGTCAATATAGACATATTCCCATTGGACTATCTTCCTGAAGACAAAGTAAAGAGTATTACC
>ERZ808240.5173-NODE-5173-length-10846-cov-2.827078_pt1 | contig 10846 bp, 5 predicted proteins | sample MGYA00521084_ERZ808240 | MGnify/ENA primary metagenome ERZ808240 (study PRJEB31516, sample SAMN03275571) | gut metagenome | biome: mammalia-associated habitat; material: feces | host: Papio cynocephalus | place: Kenya | collected 2012-08-06 ... | reverse complement strand
AATTAAAACTCACTGTGATGGCACTGGCAGCCATCTTCACTCTGGGCCTTGCCTCATGCAGCGACAGCAAGGACGAGCCCAACAACGGAGGCACAACACTTAGCGAAGGCGACAAATTGCTGCAGGATGTGCTTGCGCAGAACGTGGACGGCAACATCAACTACACCTACAAGGAACTTGCCGACAGCACCAACCAACTGTATGAAGCATTGCAGCAGATGCGCGCCGCATCAAAGACCAACAGCGTGACGCAGGAGATGGTGAACGACGCCTGCGACAAATTCCTCAAAGCCCGCTCTAACTATGAGCAGAGCGAGGCCTTCCTGCTGGGTGCCGCTGCCGACTTCAGCATAGACCCGCACATCGACTCATGGCCCCTTGACCTGAGCCAGCTGCTCATATTGTTTGAAAGTCCGAAAATGATTGAGAACCTCGATGGCGAGAATGGACCGGAGGTGGCCAACAACTCTCTCGGCCAAAGCCTTCTCGGCTTCCACGGCATCGAGTTCATACTGTTCCGCGACGGCCAGCCCCGCAAAGCCGCAGAGCTCAACGCCAACGGCCACGACTCATATAATGAGGACAACCTCGACTTCACCCAGTTCAACGGCGAATATGAGCTGATCTACGCCACTGCCGTGTGCGGCGACCTGCGCAACAGCGTTTACCGTCTCGAGACATCGTGGAACGCCGAGGCTCCCAAAAGCCACTTCGACATCATGGAGGCCCTTGAGTGGAGCACAGTGACCACAACCAGCGGCATCTCGTATGGCGAAAACATGAAGAAGGCCGGCGTGATTGGCAGCACCTACACCAGCGTGAAAAACGCAGTGAGCGCAGTCCTCGTGGGCGACGGCGGCGCAGCCGGCATCAGCGACGAGGTGGGCAATGTGAAAATCAACAACCCCTTCTCGGGCGCAGATGTGAGCTACATCGAGTCGCCCTACAGCCACAACTCGCTCACCGACTTCTGGCACAACATTCAAAGCATCAAGAACACTTGGATGGGCGGCCGCCCCGAGAGCCGCAACTCGGCAAAGTCGTTTGAGGCCTACTTCAAGAAATACGCTCCGGAAATCAACACCGAGGTGGAGAACGCCCTCAACGACGCACAGGCAAAAATCAATGCCATCCCCGCACCCTTCGTGCTGAACTACAGCAGCCCCAAGTGCCGCGAAGCCATCGAGGCCTGCCAGAATGTGACCAACGCGCTGAACAAGGCCAACGACTTTATTCAGAACACCAACAAGTAGCACACAGTTCACTCAATCCCCATAACATAAGGGAGACGGGACCGCATTGGCGCGATGGGCGCCGCGGCCGCCGTCTCCCATTTGGGGTAAAATGACACAGACGAAACTAAAACTCCAATATTTCACGAAACTATTATGAACATCTCATTACTTAGCAGACTTGCCGCAGTGGGCATGATTGCCACCCTGGGCACAGCCTGCAGCGACAACGACATTCCAGTAGTGAACCCCAACGCGGGAGTGGGCGAAGGCAACGACACCTTCACCGCAGCCGAGTGGTATCCGGGCGGTGTGCTGGGCACCACCAGCAACGAGCAGGGATGCTACTCCAACCCCTCGCCGTTTGTTGAGTCAAACGGCATGTACCTGTCGTTCAAGAAAGGCGAGACATTCTTTGAGAATAACTTCTCGATCAACCCAGCGCCGCGCCGCGGCCTTGGCCCGGCATGGGTGCGCACGGGCTGCCTCTACTGCCACCCCAGCTACGGCCACGGCCAGCGCATGGACCGCTACCGCGCCAACGACCAGGGCAACGGCTACCTGCTGGTGATTTACCACCCCACCGCCGGCTATGACGCCAACGGCAAGGAATACAAGGCAAACAGCTACATTACAGAGGTTACCGGCATGCCGCAGACCAAGGCGCAGTCGCCCTTCCTGCCGCCCATCGACGAGAACGGCATACACATCACGTGGAAGAAGGCCACCGACGAGCACGGCAATAAGTTTGCCGACGGCACCCCTTACGACCTTGAGTATCCCGACGTCACCATCGACCAGGACGCCTTCAACACCGACCCCAAGCCCAGCAACTATGAGGTGCGTCTGGAGTCGACCATAGGCATCTACGGCACCGCGCTGATCGACGCCATCGACGACGACTCGCTGAAGGCTCAGTATGCCCACGAGGCAAAATACGTGCAGCTTAACCCCGACATGTGGGCCGGCAACGACTGGGCTGGCAGCGCATGGTACACGCTGGCCGACGGCACCAAGCACATCAAGCGCTTCACCTACGCCCTGACGCGCGCCTCGCTGCAAGACGGCCCCGGCGCCAACGCCATCTGGAACATCACCAACGTGACCCGCAGCGACCGCCACTACCTCTACACCACCGCGGCCTGGGCCAAGGCCATGAGCGAGGAGAGCAGCGTGATCGACTACATTCAGAAGTATGGCAAGCCCGCCGTGTCGCTCATGCACCCCTACTATGCCGACGGCTCGCGCGACAGCATCAAGATAATGGTGAACAAGCTGCTGAGCCTCAGCAGCAACACGCCCGAGACCCATGCCACCTACGAGAAATACTTCGTGAGCCAGCAGGGCGAGGAGATGAGCGACCAGGACTACTACGACTTCATGGTGTGGCACCGCGGCCTTGCCGTGCCGCAGGCCCGCGGCCTCAACAACGACCAGGTGAAGCGCGGCAAGAAGCTGTTCAACGAGATGGGCTGCGCCACATGCCACCGTCCGCAGTGGACCACCGGCAACGACAACTACTGGGCTCCCGAGAACATCAAGAAGATAGGCAAGCTGCCGCAGTATGCCAAGCAGACCATTTGGCCCTACTCCGACTTTGTGCAGCACCGCCTGTACATGGTGAACGACATTCGCGGCGGCTGGTGCCGCACCACACCGCTGTGGGGCCGCGGCCTCTCGGTGCAGGAGACAGGCCGCAGCGACCGCATGCACGACTGCCGCGCGCGCACTGTGATCGAGGCCATCATGTGGCACGGCTACAGCAAGCAGAGCGATGCCTACGAGAGCGCCCAAAAGTTCTACAACCTGCCCAAGGCCGACCGCGAGGCCGTGGTGGCATTCATCGACGCCATCTAAGCCGCAAGGGCAGCACACATAAAGGCAACTTTTTTCACGCAAGCTACTAAATATAAACTCCGAAGCCGAAGCATCGCGCCGCAGCCCACAAAGCCACGGCTGCGGTGCTTCAGCTTTTTTCATTAAAAATGACTATACGCACAGAGAAATGAAAAGTTCGATATTCAAAAAAGTGACCCTTGCCGCCTACGCGGCGCTGATTGTGGCCATGGCCGCCGCCACCCTGGTGTGCCACGGCGAGGCCGACAGTGTGGCACAGCAGCATGCGGCGGTGTATGGCACATGGTGGTTCACACTGCTGTGGGCCGCGCTGGCTGTGGCAGGAGCGGCCTACTTTGCCAGCCGCCACATAAGGCGGCTGAGCGTGGTGCTGCTGCACGCCGCCTTTGTGGTGATACTGGCCGGCGCGCTCACCACCCACCTCACAGCCAAGCACGGCATAGTGCACCTGCGGCTGGGCGAGGTGGCGAGCACCTGCATGGCCAGCGACGGCAGTCAGGACGGCGGCCAGCTCGAGCAGCTGCCCTACTCCATTGCACTCGACGGCTTTGAGGTGGTGAGCCACAAGGGCACCTCGGCGGCCAGCGACTACGTGAGCCGCTTCACCATAATCGAAGGCCAGAGCCGCACCAGCGGGCAGGTGTCGATGAACCGCATATTCAGCTACAAGCACACGCGGTTCTACCAGACGTCGTATGACGACGACATGCGCGGCGCCTACCTCACCCTCAACCGCGACCCCTGGGGCATAGGCATCACCTATGCGGGCTATGGCCTGCTGCTGGTGGCACTGGTGATGATGCTGCTCGACAGCCACGGCACCTTCCACTCGCTGCTGCGCAACCCACTGCTTAAGAAGGGCGCGCTGGCACTGCTCATAGCCGCAGGCGGCATTGGCCACGCGCAGGCCGCCAGCACGGTGCCGCAGGCGCAGGCCACCAAATTCTCGAAACTGTTTGTGCTGTACAACGGCCGCATATGCCCATTCCAGACGTTTGCTCTCGACTTCACAAAAAAACTGCACGGCAGCACGGGCTACAACGGCCTCACGGCCGAGCAGGTGGTGCTGGGCTGGGTGCTGTGGGGCAACGAGTGGGACTCCGAGCCGGTGATAAAGGTGAAAAGCGCAGCCATGCGCCAAGCCTACGGGCTGCCCGAAATGGCCAGCATACGCAATTTTTTTGACCGCAGCCGCGGCGGCTACATCCTTGGGCAGGCTCTGGATGAATACCGCCACGGCAACACCGACGGCCTGCACAAGGCGGTGGCCGACATCGACGCCAAACTGCAGTTGGTGATGCAACTGCGCCAAGGCGAGCCGCTGAAGATGTTTCCTGTGACGGACAAAGACGGCCGCTGCCAGTGGATTGGCCCCACCGACAGCATTCCGGCCGGCGCGCCAAAGGCCTGCGCCGAGATGGTGCGCGGCTGCTTTGGCGTGCTCAACAGCCTTGCCCACAGCGGCAACTACGACGGCTTCGGGCAAATGGTGGCACAAATGCGGCGCTATCAGGGCGACTTTGGCGGCGACACGCTGCCAGCGCCCTACCGAGCCAAGGCCGAACTGGTGTATAACAGTTTTCCGTTTGCCACCGCGCTGTTTGTGTTCAGCCTGGTGATGGGCATCTGCGCCTTCGCACTGAGCATGTGGCGCATGACGCGGGGCGGCAATGGCGGCAACCGTGCATATGCATGCCTCACAGCGGCCATGGCGCTGAGCTTTGCCACGCTCACGGTGTGCGAGGCTCTGCGGTGGACGGTGAGCGGCACGGTGCCCATGGCCAACGGCTATGAGACCATGCTGCTGCTGGCGTGGCTGGTGCAGCTGTGCGCGCTGGCGGTGTGCCGGCGGTTCAGAATTGTGCTGGCCTTCGGCTTTCTGCTGTCGGGCCTGTTTCTGCTGGTGTCGCACTTGGGCGAGATGGACCCCATGATAACGCCGCTCATGCCCGTGCTGTCGTCGCCGCTGCTGAGTGTGCATGTGGGCATCACCATGGTGGCATTCGCGCTTCTGAGCATGACCTTTGTGTGCGGTCTGACCGCACTGGCGGTGAACGCCGCGGGACGCTGGCGCAAGGCCGACACCAGCCAGCAGGTGCTGGCGCTGCAGCTGCTGTCGCGGCTCATGCTCTATCCCGCACTGGCCGCACTGGCCGCAGGCATCTTCATCGGTGCGGTGTGGGCCAACGTGTCGTGGGGACAGTACTGGGGGTGGGACCCCAAGGAGACGTGGGCGCTGATAACACTCATGGTGTATGCCGCGGCGGCCCACCCGGCATCGCTGCCGCAGCTGTCGAAGCCCTTGGCCTACCACGCCTTCATGACCGGGGCATTCGCCATGATAGTGATGACCTACTTCGGCGTCAACTATTTTCTGGGCGGAATGCACAGCTATGCCTAATCCACAGTGGCTTCAGACCCCGCGATAGTAACAAATGGTGATGCCGCGACGGCGCATATCCCCAATAATTGCGATTGCCGCGGCGGCTGTGAATGAGTTACTTTGCAACCGTAAACAATCACACTACAATCACACACACGGAAAGACTTCGATATGAACAACGACTGCAAATACAGCCCCGACGACAAAATGAGCTACCTGATTAGCGACAACTTCCAAATTCTGATGGTGATGAGCCGCTTCAACATAACGCTCGGCTTCGGCGACAAGTCGGTGCGCGACGTGTGCCAGGGCCAAGGCATCGACTGCCCCACATTCCTTGCCGTGGCCAACTTCATAAGCAGCGAGCAGAGCGGATTCTCGACCGACGGCGAGCCGCAGTTCAGCCTCACCGCCCTGATGGAGTATCTGAAAAACGCCCACACCTACTTCCTCGACTTCAGCCTGCCCATGATAAGGCGGCGGCTGATAGAGGCAATCGACTGCACCACACGCAACAATGTGGCCTTCCTCATACTCAAGTTTTTCGACGAGATGGTGGCCGAGGTGCGCAAGCACATGGAGTATGAAAACGAGATGGTGTTCACCTATGTGGGCGAGCTTATGGACGGCAAGCGCCACCCCACCACCAGCATACGCCAGTTTGTGCGCGGCCACAGCCGCGTGAACGAGAAGCTCAATGAACTGAAAAACATCATCATCAAGTATTATCCCGAGAACGGCAACAACAATCTGCTCAACGCCGTGCTCTACGACATATTCAACTGCGAGCAAGACCTCACGTCGCACCGCCAGGTGGAGGACTGCATGTTTATCCCAGCAGTGGCCGTGATAGAAAGGAGACTGCACAATGAGCGCTGACAGCGGCGGCATAAAGGTGGTGGTGGCCGACAACTCGGTGATAGTGCGCAGCGGCATGGTGGCCGCCCTAAAGCGCATGGCCGGGCTCCACGCCACGCCCTTCGAGGTGCAGACCACCGAGTCGCTGCGCAACTACGTGCTGCTGCACTCGCCGCAAGTGGTGATTGCCAGCCCCACGTTTGGCGGATACTTCGACGTGCACTCATTCAAGGAAAACGAGGGCGCGGCGCAGGTGAAATATGTGGCCATGCTAAGCTCGGTCATCGACAAAAGCCTGCTCAAGGACTACGACGACACCTTCAGCATCTACGACGACCCCGGCGAGATAGCCGGCAAGCTGAAGCGGCTGGTGAGGTCGAAAAAAAGCGCGCAGGTCAGCGGCCACGAGGCACTGAGCGAGCGCGAGCGCGAAATAGTGGTGTGTGTGGTGAAGGGCATGACCAACAAGGAGATAGCCGACCAGCTGTGCCTGTCGATTCACACAGTAATCACCCACCGGCGCAACATCAGCCACAAGCTGCAAATTCACTCGCCAGCGGGCCTCACCATATATGCCATTGTGAACAAACTGATTGAGATCACCAACATCAAGGAGCCAGCCGCAAAATAAAGCACGGCAAAATGCACACACGCCACGGCAGCCGCGGGGCGCAGAATCTGAATAAATGTTGGATTCGCGCCCCGCGGCTGCATAATAAAAGCAGTGGTTTCTGCGTTAATAATCAAATAGCAACATTCACAACCAAAGCATGGCAAAACATCACATCAATATCACAGCACTGCCCAAGGCAGCCGCGGCAGTGGCGGCGGCCCTGGCGCTGGGCTGCGGCAGCGCAGCCGCATTCGCCCCAAGCGCCTACGCCGACACGTCGCGCCTGAGCAGCGGGCGGTGGGTGAAAATAAAGGTGAGCGAAAGCGGATTCTACCAAATCACGGCCGACGACGCGCGCCGCTGGGGATTTGGCGACGTGAGCCGCCTGCGCGTGTTTGGCTACGGCGGCGCGCAGCTGAGCGAGAAGCTCACGGCCGACCTGCCCGACGACCTGCCGCAAGTGGCCGTGGCGCGCACCGGCGGCAAAATAGTGTTTTACGCGCAAGGCCCCACCTCGTGGACCACATCGAGCAATCTGACCTATGTGCAAAGCCACAACCCCTACTCCACAGCCGGCTACTACTTCGTGACCGACAACCAGAGCATTGCCGACGCCACCGTGGCCAAGGCAAGCACTCCCGTGGCGGAGGGCGGCACCGAGATAAACACATTCACCGGGCGCACCTATCACGAGAAGGACATCGACAATCCGGGCGAGACGGGGCGCACATTCCTGGGCGAGGATTTCCGCTACACCACATCGCAGGCCTTCAAGTTCAGCCTGCCCGGCCTGGTGAGCGGCAGCGAGGTGAGCGTGCTCACCAGCTTTGCCGCCAAGACCATGGGCGGCACCAGCTCGGTGAAGTTCCAATACAACGGCACCAACCTGCCCAGCAGCACCGCCGATGAGATGGAGCCTGCGAGCGCCACAGAAAGCTCGCACATACACTACGTGCCGTCGCTGTCGGTGAAGCGCTTCAACCTGAGCGGGACCGGCGACCTGACATACACGGTGACCTTCAAGCCGAGCGGCACCCTGTTTTTGGCGCGGCTCGACTACATCACGGTGAACTACAAGCGCCAGCTGGCCATGGGCAGCGACGGACTGCTGTATTTCGGCTACACAAGCGGACGCACCGACAGCCGCTATGCCCTGAGCGGGGCCAGCGCATCGACCCACATTTGGGATGTGACCAACGTGTGGCAGCCGGTGGAGATGAACGCCACCCTTAGCGGAAGCACCGCCACATTCTCGGCCACCACCGGCGGGCAGCGCGAATATGCCGCCTTCAACGAGGGCGCGTCGCTGCCGTCGCCCACCATGGCGGGCACGGTGGCCAACCAGAACATTCACGGCAGTGCCACTCCCGACATGATAATAATAGCGCCAAGCGAATATGTGGCGCAGGCGCAGCGTGTGGCCCAGCTGCACGAAAGCGCCGACTCGATGCGCGTGCTGGTGCTCGACCAGAATGCGGTGTTCAACGAGTTTTCGTCGGGCACGCCCGACGCCATGGCCTACCGCCGTGTGTGCAAGATGTTCTACGACCGCGGCGCCAGCGCCGACGGCCACCGCCTGGGCTACCTGCTGCTGATGGGCAACGGCAGCTATGACAACCGCCAAATAAGCGATAAGGTGAAACTGCTGTCCTACCCCATGCTGCTCACATGGCAGAGCGCGGCCAGCGCCACCGAGAGCTCGTCGTACACCAGCGACGACCCGTTTGGCATTCTGAGCGACGGCTCGGGCCCGGCATTCGCCAGCAGCAAGATCGACATATCGGTGGGCCGCTTCCCGGTGAAGAGCGTGGCCGAGGCGCGCACCTGCGTCGACAAGCTGATAAAATATGTCACCAAGCCCGACTACGGCAAGTGGAAGATGAACGTGCTCAACGTGGCCGACGACGAGAACCAGGCCGTGCACATGGAGCAGGCCGATGCCGTGATTTCGACAGCGCAGCAGCATGGGGCGGCCGACTTCATGTTCAACCGCGTGTATATCGACGCGTTTGAAAACCGCAGCAACGGCGGCGGACGCTACTACCCCGACGCGCGCAAAAAGATGTACAACACGCTGAGCGACGGCGTGGTGTGGTGGAACTACACCGGCCACGCAGGCCCCACCAGCTGGACCAACGAGGGACTGATGACCATCACCGACATTGAGCAGAACCTATATTACAGCCACGAGCCAATTTTGTATGCCGCCACGTGCGAGTTCACGCGCTTCGACGCCACAGCCACCTCGGGCGGCGAATACATGTTTCTGAATCCGCGCGGCGGAGCCATATCGGTGATATGCCCGCCCCGCCTTGTGTTCATCTCCAACAACGGCAACCTTAACCGCTCGGTGGCAAAATACATATTCGCCAAAGACGCCAGCGGGCGTCCGCTGCGCCTTGGCGACATTCTGCGCCGCGGCAAGAACGACACCGGCAGCGACGACAACAATTCGCGCTACTTCCTGTTTGGCGACCCGGCCATGCGCCCCGCCTACCCCACCGCCAAGGTGGCCATCGAGAGCATCAACGGGGCCGACGTCACCACCACCGACCCGGCAAAGATGCCCGTGTTCAAGGCGCGGCAAAAGATTAGCGTGGAGGGCCACATTGCCGATGCCTCGGGCAATCCGCTCACGGGCTTCAACGGCCCCGTCACGGCCACCCTCTACGACAGCGAGCAGAGCGTGACCACTCACGGCTATGGCGGCGAGGATGGGAAGGAATACACCTTCCAGGACCGCAGCAACAAGCTGACGGTGACCGTCGACTCGGTGAAGAACGGACGCTTTAAGCTGAACCTCACCATCCCGTCGGAGGTGATAGCCACCACCGACAACTACAGTCCAGCCCTGCTAAGCGTGTATGCCGACAACCCTACCGACTCCGTTGAGGCCATGGGCAGCAACAGCAACTTCTACATCTACGGCTACGACGACGCCGAGCTCACCGACACCATAGGGCCGGAAATAAAGGTGTTCGGCCTCAACAGCGAAGACTTTAAGGACGGCAGCAACGTCAACGAGTCGCCGCTGGTGATTGCCAGCGTGGCCGACGAGAGCGGCATCAACCTGTCGACAAGCGGTGTGGGCCACACGATGACGCTGATGCTCGACGGCAACAAGAACTACAGCGACCTGAGCACTTACTACACCCCCATGGCCACCGAAAGCGGCTATGCGGGCACGCTGCGCTACCAGCTTAGCGACCTCGCCAACGGCCAGCACACGCTGCGGCTGAAGGTGTGGGACGTGTTTAACAACTCCAGCGAGCGCACCATCAGCTTCAACGTGATCAACGGTCTCAAGCCCGAGGTCTACAGCCTCTACACCGACGCCACCCCCGCCACAGTCGAGGCCAACTTCTATGTGCGCCACAACCGTCCCGATGCCACACTGCGCATCACCCTCAGCATCTACGACCTTATGGGCCGCGAGGTGTGGAGCACTCAGCAAAGCGGACGCAGCGACATGTTCCGCTCGGCAGCCATCACCTGGGATCTCACCGACCGCAGCGGCCGCCGCGTGCCGCGAGGCATATATGTGTGCCGCGCCAGCGTGTCGACCGACGGCGTGCAGGAGGCCACCAAGGCACAAAAGATAGCGGTGGCCGGCGAATAAGCCGCCGTTCCACCCCCACACAGCGAAAGCCGCCCCACCAATAGGAGCGGCTTTCGCCGCATATATATGCAACGATTTTTGTAACGACAATCGAGACAATCGGAGACAATTTTTTTGCAATCGAGAAAGTGTTTTTTGGAAAAATGAGCCAAAACAGCTGTAGAGACGTGGCATGCCGAGAACGCTGAAAAAGCAGCAATTCTAATGGGATATGAATGTGCCGAAGGCACATATCTGTCGATAGCCCCCCGACTTTCGAACACAAGCGAATGCGCAGTGCGAGT
>ERZ808240.5172-NODE-5172-length-10846-cov-3.039941_pt1 | contig 10846 bp, 9 predicted proteins | sample MGYA00521084_ERZ808240 | MGnify/ENA primary metagenome ERZ808240 (study PRJEB31516, sample SAMN03275571) | gut metagenome | biome: mammalia-associated habitat; material: feces | host: Papio cynocephalus | place: Kenya | collected 2012-08-06 ... | reverse complement strand
GTCAGGCGGGCTTTATGCAGTGTTTCCTTAATTACTTGAGTTTTGTCCGCATGGCACGGGTGGAATTCAGAATCGCAATGACAGACACCCCGACATCTGCGAAAACTGCCGCACCAATATGTGCCAGACCGAGAGCACCCAGCACCAGCACGATTGCCTTGACACCCAGTGCAAAGACGATGTTCTCCCGAGCGATGCCCATGGTCTTTTTGGCAATGTGCATTGCCAGCCCCAGCTTCGAGGGCTTGTCGTCCAGAATGACCAGATCCGCTGCCGCAATTGCCGCATCAGAACCCAGACCACCCATGGCAACGCCTACGTCAGACTGTGCCAGTACCGGAGCATCGTTCATGCCGTCGCCTACAAAGACCAGCGTTCTTCCCTTTGCCAGCTTGGCACGGTATGCCTGCATGAACTGTACCTTATCTGCCGGCAAGCACTTGGCGTGCACTTCGTCCAGCTGCAAGGTATCCCCGACTGCTTTCGCCGCCGATTCGCTGTCGCCGGTCAGCATTGCCACCGTGGAAACTCCAGCCTGCCGGAACGCATGCACTGCCTGTGCAGCGTCCGACTTAATGGTATCTGCGATCAGGATATAGCCGGCATATACGCCGTTCACTGCCAAATGCACTGCTGTACCAATTTCCGTCGGTGCTTCCGGCTGCAAGCCGGCATCTTCCAGATAAGCTGCATTGCCTGCCAGCACTTGTTTGCCGTCCACCTTGGCGGAAACGCCGTGTCCGGCAATCTCCTGCACGTCTTCCACACGTTCCGTATCGATTGCCTTGCCATATGCCTCTTTCAGTGACTGGGCAATGGGGTGATTCGATGCCGATTCCGCAAGAGCCGCCAGTTCCAGCTGTTCCTCCGGTGTGATTTCCACTGCTTTCTGCTTGGTAACATGGAATTTACCCTCTGTCAGCGTACCGGTCTTATCCATGACCACTGTCTGTGCGTGGGACAGGGCTTCCAGATAGTTACTGCCCTTGACCAGCACACCGTTTTTCGAGGCACAGCCGATTCCGCCGAAGAAACTCAACGGCACGGAAATGACCAATGCACACGGGCAGGAAATAATCAGGAATGTCAGTGCCCGATAGATCCAGCCGGAGAACGGCTGACCGGTAATCAGCGGCGGCACTACTGCCAGAATGAGGGCAGCAATGACCACGCAGGGAGTGTAATACCGTGCGAACTTGGTGATAAACTGTTCTGTTTTCGCCTTGCTGGAAGCGGATTCTTCCACCAGTTCCATAATTTTGGAAGCTGTGGATTCCGAAGCCAGCTTGGTGACAACCAGTTCTACTGCACCGCTCAGATTGACACAGCCGCTGCAAACCGCATCACCCTCTGCCGCACTGACCGGCATGGATTCGCCGGTGAGAGCCGCCGTATCAATGGTGGTGTGTCCTTCAAAAACGGTAGCGTCCAGCGGAATTTTTTCGCCGGGGCGAACCAGAATATGTTCACCGACTTCCACCTCGTCTACCAGTACCGTTTCCGGCTTGCCGTCCCGCAGGACAGTGGCTTCGTCCGGACAGAGATCCACCAAGTCAGACACTGCCTGACGGGAACGTCCCACGGCAATTTTTTCGAACAGTTCGCCGACCTGATAGAACAAAATGACTTCTACAGCTTCGGGATACTGTCCGATTGCAAACGCCGCAATGGAGGCGATCGTCATCAGGAAATTCTCATCAAACACCTGCCCGTGTGCAATATTCCGCACAGCCTTTTCCAGCACGCTGAACCCCGGCACCAGATATACTGCCAGAAAAATCAGCAGTTCCGCCCACCACGGCAGCGTCAGCAGATGTGTGACCACCATTCCCACGGCAAACAGTACCGCACCAATAATGATCTTGATCAAGATTTTACGCTGTTGTTTTGTCATACGAATCGCCCCCTGTTTTTTGTGTTATGCGAATCGACCTTACTTAATGATGATCTCGCAGTCCGGTTCTACCTTGCTGATGCACTTCTGTGCAGCCTTCAGCACCTTGTCAAAGTCCGCATCGTCTGCCTCCAGTGTCAGCTTCTGTGTCATGAAGCTAATGGTTGCCGACTTGACACCGTCCAGCTTCTGGATCGCTGCCTCCATTTTTGCGGCACAGTTTGCACAGTCCAGATCATTCAGCTTAAATACCTTTTTCATTTGCGTTTCCTCCATGCAATTCATTTGAACGATTGTTCATATGTTCATTATATACAATTACAAGGCAGTTGTCAACCCTTTTTCCGAAAAAAATCAGATTCCGCCGCATCTTCAAAGAAACGAAAGTATCCCTGTAATTCCGCAGAAAAAAAGAACGTATCCATTTTGGATACGTTCTCTATCTATCGTTATCGCTTTGTTTTATTCGCTGTAGGAGAAATCTTCTCTGGTGAGAGCCGCTTCGGAGTTATAAAACTCCATTAAGGTGTTGTTGTCGGTGTACTCTCCGAGATAAGGAGCATACCACAGCCCGAAGTACGACCACACCGCGTTATCCCGAAACATGGCATTCATGTCCGGCACGTTGCTGCACTCGCTGATTGCCAGAATCTTTCCGGCAGACATGTTCCGCAGTGCCACATACTGTTCGTAGCGGCTGCCGTAAGTCTGGTCTTTTTCCACGTACAGATCCAGTGCCGCAATGTCGTACATGCTGCTGTCCACCAAAAAGCTGCTGCTCTGTCCGTTCCAAACCCAGAGCAAATTGTTCAGGTGGTGGTACTCCGTCATGCGGGTGTACAGCAGCTTCCAGAGCCACTGGTAATTTTCTGCCCCGTCGGAGCCCCACCAGTACCAGCCGCCGCCAGCCTCCGGCAGCGGTCGCCACAGCACTGGTACATCGGCATCTGCCAGCGGCTGCAACGCCTCTGAGATGCTGTCGATGTCCGACACCAGAGCATAGCAGTTCTGCGAGATCTTGCCCTCTGTCACCATGGCAGACAATTCTTCCAGCGACTTTCCGGCAATGTCTTCCTCTGTCACTGCTGTTTTCAGGTCGTAGGAAGCATCTTTCTCGTAGATCGTTCCCGTTCCTGTGGGAGCGTTCCAGAGCCACGAAAGCCCCACCACGCCGCCGTCTTTCGCCCATGCCAGACTGTCCGCCACAGCGGTGGCATTCTGGGAATCTCCGCCGTTGGGAGAATAGGCGTTCATATCCGCAAACCGGATCAGCGGATATTTTCCGGTGATGTTATAGATCTCGTCCAGTTCCTTGCCGCTGCTGTCCGAGGCATACTGTCCGGTAATAATTTTGGAACCGTAGTTCTGCTGCAAAAATTGATACAGCTGCTGTGTCTTGGCAGTTGCCTTGCTGTTCACCGGCGTAGCGGAAATTTCGGAAGTCCCGTCGTACAGGCTGGTATTGTTCACCAGTTCGATGCAGTCAATGTCCACAATGCCGTCCACCGGAGCTACCGACAGTTCACACGCTCCTGCATTGAGGAAGATTCCCTGAATCTTGACTCGCATGAAATTGTTGGTGGCATCAGTTTTCATGGTATAGACAGTTTCGCCGTCCACCTGAATCTTACAGGTCGAAGCCGCACTTGCCCCCACCACAACGGTGATGTCATAGTGCTGTGTCGCCGGAATCTCGGCATTCAGCACCAGACTGCTGTTGTTCTTGGCATCTAGTCCACTCAGGTATCCGTTTCCGGAATAGCCCAGTCGGGGCATCATCGCCACGGAACAGCCGCTGGGAATGGCAGCATCTTCTGCCTCCAGCTTCATCGACACGTCCTGTCGGGTGATCTCCGGCACCTGCAATGCCACAGACGGGTGCTGCTGCACCGGAGTTGTTTCCGCTTCCGTTGCAAGCTGTGTTGTGGCAGTTGCCACCGGAGCAGACGGCTGGGGTTCTTCCTGTTCAATTTTTGCACACCCTGTCAGCAGCACACCTGCCGCCGCCAGAGCGAACACTTGTTCTTTCCTCAAAATTGCTCCATCTCCTAGAGGGATCGTCCGGAGAAACACGGCAGGCAGCACGCAGTCCGCCATGTGTTTCACCCGAATATTACGCTTTCAGACGATAGGTCATGCCCTTTTCCGTGGGGAACCGCAGCAGTGCACCGTCAATTTTGGCATCGACTGCCCCCGCATCACTGGACACACTGGTCACTGTGTTGGTGCGGACTGTACACATATTTCCGCTGAGAGAGCGAATCACCGCAGTTTCCAGCTTGCCGGCATGCCATGTCATATCCACTTCAAAGCCGCCCCGTGCCCGCAGACCGCTGATGCTGCCGTCCTGCCACGATTCCGGCAGTGCCGGCAGCAGATTGATCTCGCCGGAATGACTTTGCAGCAGGCACTCGGCAATTGCCGCCGTGCCGCCGAAGTTGCCGTCGATCTGGAACGGCGGGTGAGAATCCAGCAGGTTCGGGTTGGTAGACCACGCCAGAAGCTGCTGTAAGTTCTCGTATGCCATGCCGCTGTCTAACAGTCTTGCCCACAGATTGATGATCCATGCACGGCTCCAGCCGGTATGTCCGCCGCCGTGAATCAGCCGGCGGATCAAAGTCGCACGGGCAGCCTTGCCCAGTTCCGGCGTATAGTACGGCGTGATCAGGTCTGCCGGATACAGAGCGAACAGGTGCGAAATGTGGCGGTGTCCGATCTCCACTTCTTCGTAATCCTTTGCCCACTCCTGAATCTGCCCGTATTTGCCGATTTTCAGCGGCGGCAGTTTTTTCAGCAGGGTTTCCAGTTCGGCGGCAAACTCCCCGTCCCGTCCCAGCAGCTTGCTGCTTTCGATGACGTTCCGGAACAGCACCGTCAGGATTTCCGTATCCATAAACGGTCCGCTGCACAAACAGCCCTTGGCACCGCTTTCCGTTTTATAGGTGTTTTCCGGCGACACAGACGGGCAGGTCACCAGTTCGCCCTCGTCGTTTTCCGTGAGGTAGTCCACGAAGAACAGGGCAGCCTCCCGCATTGCCTCGTAGTGCTGGTCAAGAAATTCCAAGTCCTGTGTGAACTGGTAGTGCTCAAAGATGTGCAGGCAGAGCCATGCCGCACCCATAGGCCAGATCGTCGCCGGCATCCACAGATCCTGCGGAGCCGTATCGCCCCAGATGTCTGTGTTGTGGTGGCAGACAAAACCGCGGCAGCCGTACATTGCCTGTGCAGTTTCCCGTCCGTTTGCCCGCATGCGTTCGATCAGGTCGAACAGCGGCAGGTGGCATTCCGGCAGGTTGCAGACTTCCGCCGGCCAGTAGTTCATCTGAATATTGATGTTAATGGTATAGCGGCAGCCCCACGCCGGCCACATGTCCTGATTCCAGATGCCCTGCAAGTTCATGGGCTGTGTTCCCGGGCGGCTGGCGGACAACATCAGATACCGTCCGTAGTTGAAGTACAGCACCGCCAGCTTACTGTCGTGAATCTGTAGCTTACACTCCTTGTGGTCGCCCTCGTCGCCGCGAAGCCGCATCAGACGTTCATCTGTGGGCAGTTCGCTGCCGCCCTCGCTGTTGTCCGGCAGGGTAAACCGTACCCGACGGAACTTTTCCTGATACTCCGTCAGATGCCGGTACAGCAGTTCTTCATAGCTGCAATCTGCCGCATAGGACGCGTCCAGCTTGGCGGAATCCTCATACTGTTCCCCATGGTAAAAGCTGGTGCCGACGCTAAGCACCAATGTTACCTCGTTGGCATCTTTCACCTCCAGTGCACCGCCGACCGTGCGAAGCGTGCCGCCCTCGGCGAATCCAGTTAAAGCCGCGGCGAAGAAGATGCCGTCTTTGCTGCCGGTGCCGCCGTCATAGACCAGCATGTTGGGATAGTCCGTGCAGGGGCGGCAGTCATCGTAGTAGTCATCTCTGCCGTCCAAGGTTGCCCGCAGGTTGACCATTGCCGGCTCGCTGGCGGCAATGTGCATCACCAGCACCCGATCCGGTTCTGAAACGAACACTTCCCGCACATAGGTGATGTCATTGGCGGTAAAGCGTACTGTTGCCAGTGCGTGTTCCAAGTCCAGACTCCGCTGGTACTGCTTTGCCTTTCCGGCAAAATCCATATGTAAATTCAGGTTGCCCAAGGGCATGTAGTGTCTGGAATTCGGCGTCACACCCTGCAATTTTTCGAAAGCGACTTTTTCCGCTTCCGGAATGCGTTCCTCTTTCAGCAGTTTCCGGACTTCTTCCAGTCCCTCCCGTGCATCAGGATTGTTCCGGTTCCGCTTGCCGCCGGACCAGATAGAGTCCTCATTCAGCTTCAGCACTTCATCTGCTGCACCGCCAAAGATCATGGCTCCGATTCTGCCGTTTCCGACAGGCAGTGCATGGTCAAAATCTTCTGCCGGTTTTTCATACCAGAGCATCGTTTCTGCGTCCATGTCAAATCCTCCGTTTTTTCGGGTACTCCCGCCCCTGCATTTCCTCTGAAAGCTGCATCAGCCGCCCCAGCATTTTTCCGCACCGGATCCGGTCGGCGTTTTCCTGTGCCGCATTTTTGGACGGCGGGATCACGCGGACGGGGTACGGTGCTTTTGTATGTTTCTTGGATTCATTCTGCTGCATTGCCGTTTCCTCCTGAAACAGCATATGCGGCACAATGGTGTATTTTTCATTTGCACAGCTGCAAAGTAACACTGCACAAAGCACAAATAAGAGCCAGAGCCCATTTTGTATCCGGACATGCAAGCAAAATGCGTGCAAAAAGATACAAAACAGGCTCTTAAAAAAGCACGGTATAAATGCTGTGCTGTTTTTCCATGACCAGACCTGTAAGCCGAGTTCTGTCGTGTGTGATAATTTATCTGGTCTGTGAGTCGCCTCACAGCTCTAGCCGCCATTACGCCGCTGTCCACCGGACCGATGTTAAGACAGCGTGTACCAATAGACGTTGCACCGGATAAGGTTTACATAGCAGTACAGTCTCCTGCACTCTGGTGTGCTCTTACCACACCTTTCCACCCTTACCGCAGGAAACCTGCGGCGGTATCTCTCTGTTGCACTGGCTCTAAGGTCGCCCCCGGCTGCCGTTAGCAGCTATCCTGTCCTATGGTGCTCGGACTTTCCTCACAGCGAAACCGCTGTGCTATCACACAGTCTGCTCATGGACTTTTATTATACCGGATTTCAGAAGATTTGTCAAGTCTGGATTTTTTGTGCCGGTCCAACGTCCTAACAATCTGTTTTATTTCGGCAGCGTATCCTTATAATCTGCATATTTTTCGTCCGCAAGCAGTTTCTCATACGCAGCATATGCCTCATTTAAGCTATCATAGCATTTTCCATTTGTATGCGTTTTGAAAGCAGCTGAACTATTGATATGATCTGAAATGGCAATATATCGTTCACCTTTATTCACTCTTTCTGCTGTTGTCGTTTCAGAAATGTAAAAGCCGCCATCTCCCTTACTGATAATCACAGGGATTCTTTTTCCTGCACCAACTGCATTCGTATCCACTGACGTCCAAAACAAGTAACGTTCAGAAGAACTTTTTCCACTTTTGTCTGCCAGATATGCCCATGTACCGTATTTCAGCAAGCTGTTATCTCCGATTTGTTCCTGTACTTTCGGAATCATTGTAGAATTGGGACATTTAGAATCCAACTCAAAATAATAACTATTTTTCAAACCTGATGACAGCAGATTGGAGTTATTTAACGGATCGTGCAAGTTTTCGTTAAAATCAATATTAGGAATCGTGCTAGTTCCATTGCTCCCTTTCCAATAAAAAACGATGCCAGTCGAAGGCGTATAGGTAATCTCACACTCTCCGTTTGCGGTAGGAATGCCCTTCCAATAGTCTGTATCCCCTTCCCAATTGTAGTGTTTGATTCCTGCAATCGTTACAGGATTGAATGATTGCCAGTCATCTCGTTTTTGTTCCAGTTTTACTGTCTTGGATACACTTGTAGATTCATCGATCATTGATGCTGTTCTAACTTCAAGATACGCATCACGCACATTCGTAATATCAACTGTTTCATGACTTTGCTCAATATACCCTATCATGCTTGGCACCAGAATTGCAGCAAGGATTCCCATAATTGTAGAGGCAATCAAAAGTTCGACAAGAGTAAATCCATTGACTCGATTTTCAAATTTCTTCACGGCAAATTTCACGCTCCTTCAAATGCAATTTTCAGCAATCTACGGCAATACCGTACAAAGCACCGTCTGAACATGATTTCTATCAACAATACTGTACAAAAGTCAACAACTTACTTTGTATAGTATTACTTATATTTTACTACATTTTTCACCAAATTGCAAGCATAAAAAATCTTTTTCAGGCATCGGCTATGACGATTCTGCTTTCTGAAATGCTTGCATTTTTGTGAAATTTGTGGTATACTAAAGGCAACATCTTTTTTCTGAAAAAGAAGGAGGTATCACAGTTGAAACAGATCTATTTTATCTGCAATCTGCATTCCGGCAGAGCCTCGGCGGGGGCACATCTGGCAATGATCATTGACAAATTCACCGCTGCCGGATTTCAGGTAACCGTACACCCGACACAGGATCGCGGCGATGCCACCGCCTGTGCCAAGCTGGCGTGCGATGCCGGCTGTTATGATATTCTCGTCTGCTCCGGCGGTGACGGCACCTTGAACGAAGTCATTCAGGGCTGCATGAAAAGCCAGACACAATGCCCTATCGGTTACATTCCCTTTGGCTCCACCAACGATTTCGCCCGCGGTCTGGGAATCCCCAAGGATCCGGAACAAGCCGTAGACTGCATCATTCACGGTGAAGATCTGGTATGCGACGTGGGCAGCTTCAACGACAAATACTTCACCTATGTGGCAGCATTCGGGGCATTTACAGAGATCTCCTACGAAACGCCGCAGCATTTCAAAAACCTGCTGGGACACTCCGCCTACCTGCTCAACGCGATCTCCAAGCTGCCGAAAATTCGGGCGTACCGCATGCGGATCGAATATGACGGCGGCGTGATCGAGGACGAATTCCTCTACGGCATGGTGACCAATTCTTCCTCCGTTGCGAAGTTTCTGGCTCTGTCCGATGTCCGCTGGGACGACGGCTTGTTCGAAGTTACCCTGATCCACAAGCCCTCCAATCTGGTGGAATTCCACAAGCTGGTCATGGCGTTCTCCAAGATCCAGCTGGGACTGGCGAAACAGTATCTCCACTATTTCCGTACATCGCACCTGAAAGTCACTGCACTGGACGAGGAGCCGGTTTCATGGACCATTGACGGCGAATACGGCGGCTCGGAGCGTGTCAACGAAGTGTTCAACCGGAAACAGGCGGTAACGTTCCACGTAGATCCCGCCTGCCGCGAACAAGCAGAAGAAAACGCCGACAGCGGTTTTGCTGTGGTCAAGCCGCTGCCGGACGATGTCCAGCCATTCGGCATAGAAAAGCAAACCGATGACGACGCGGAAAACCATTCCCAACCGGAAAAACCCGATTTGGATTCTTCAGAATCAGAATCATAAAAAATAATGCAGATTGCGTGCAAAGCCGTCAGGCGAGCTTTGTGCGGTGATGCCATAAATCGCTGCGGGCGTGCCGGGGCCCTCAAAGAACTGAGGATTCGGCGGAGCCGGTACCATTTGATTTTCTTCATAGAGCATAATCACTGTCCGCAGGATCGTAATGCCCCAGTAAATACTGAAAAGTACACACACGACAATGCCGACGATCCCAAAAATGATGCCGCAGCGACGCATGCCGCGGCTGTAATTCCACTGCTGCTTTTTCGCCTTTGCCGCATAGACCAGTGCCATGATGCCCGTCACGATGGACAGCACCGGCAGCTGGCAAAACAAAAACGACACAATCCCAAAAATCAATGCCCTAAGATCGTAGTGATACTCCGGTCCCATAAACGGAGGTCGGTTGGAATATTGCTGCATGGCATTTTTCCTCCTGCCTTTAATGAGAACCTGTCTTCACAGAAGTCAGGTTCTGAAAAGGAACACTACACATTCCTGTGCGGCGTTGTCCCTGTATCAGTATCTTAGCAGAATTCTGGAATTTTGTCAAGAAGTGTGGCGAATTGTGGGAGAGGCAATCGTTCAGAAAGAAAACCGATTCAGAAAGGAGTTCCCTATGGCAGAACGTCAGTTTCACATTCAATGCACCGCGGAGGACATCGGACACTATGTCTTTCTCCCCGGCGATCCGGACCGCGTTCCGTGGATCGCGTCCTATCTTGAAAACGCCCAAAAGGTAGCACAGAGTCGGGAGTTTACCACCTACACCGGCACGCTGGACGGCACTCGCGTCAGCGTCACCTCCACCGGCATCGGCGGGCCTTCTGCCGCGATCGCCATGGAAGAATTGGCTGCTCTGGGGGCACATACCTTTCTGCGGATCGGCACCTGCGGCGGCATGCAGCCGGAACTGGTGCCGGGAGCGTTGATCATTCCCACAGGGGCGATTCGTATGGAGGGCACTTCGCAGGAATACATGCCGCTGGCATTTCCGGCGGTGCCGGATTTCGGATTGACGGAACATCTGGTCTGTGCGGCACGTGCTGCTGCATATGATTATCATACCGGCGTGGTGCAGTGCAAGGATTCTTTCTACGGACAGCACTCGCCGGAAACCATGCCGGTAGCTCCCACCCTGCTCCAGAACTGGCAGGCATGGAAAGCCGCCGGCACGCTGGCATCGGAAATGGAATCGGCTGCTCTGTTCACAGTCGCCGCCGCACGGCACGTCCGCTGTGCCACCATTTTGCAGATGCTGTGGAATCAGGAACGGCAGGCGGTGATACGGGACAAGGAACACGCCGCAAGCGACATGACACACGCCATTGAGGTCGCCGTGGCGGCAATGCGTGCTGTGATTCGGGAAAACAAGGAAACTGCTGTATAAAGGAAACACTGAATAAAGCCCGCCTGACGGCTTTGCACGCAATCTGCTTGC
>ERZ808240.5171-NODE-5171-length-10846-cov-5.650635_pt1 | contig 10846 bp, 8 predicted proteins | sample MGYA00521084_ERZ808240 | MGnify/ENA primary metagenome ERZ808240 (study PRJEB31516, sample SAMN03275571) | gut metagenome | biome: mammalia-associated habitat; material: feces | host: Papio cynocephalus | place: Kenya | collected 2012-08-06 ... | reverse complement strand
ACTGGTATTTTTTGATTCCGCCGTAGTAATGCGTTTTGAACAGAGCCATCTCCGTGTCTTCGTAGAGCGGATTGGGCTTTAAGTCAAGTCTCGGAGAGTCGATATGCGCCGCGGCGATTCTTACGCCCTCGGATACGCTTTTTTTGCCTATGACGGCGAGAATTATCGCCTTGCCTCTGTTGTTCATATAAACCTTTGTACCGCTCTTATAATCGGTACCGGGCACGAACTTTATAAATCCGTTTTCTTTCGCGAGCTTTTCGACGGACGCGACGGCTTCTCTCTCGGTTTTAGCCGAATTTAAAAACGCTTTGTAATTTTCGCAGTAGCTGTCAGCGGCGGAGATTTCCTCGTCCGAGAGCGTTTTAGACGCATGTTTGTTGTCGTAGAACAGTTTTTCTTTAAGAAGCTGTCCGGGTGTTTTTTCTTCCATATATTTATCCTCCTAATCAATAATCGTATAATTTATCATACATGGCTTTTGCCTTTGTAACCTTGTAAACGTAATGCCCCGTGTCGCGTATCGGAATCGAATCGAGCGTTTTTCCGTCGGACGAATACTCGGGATTTTTAAGCCACGAATTTACGCTTCCGCGCCCGGCGTGGTATGCGGAGAGAACCTCTCTGTCGGTGCCGAATTCCTCTGTCAGCATGCCGAGAAACAGCGCGCCGTATTTTATCGAAACGGACGAATCAAACAAATCGTCGAACGTATAGCTTTCGCCCTTTTTTGTCAAAAGCCAGTCGAACGTGTCCTCGGTTATCTGCGTAAGCCCTCTTGCGCCGAGGTAAGAGACCGCATCGGGGTCGAAGCCCGATTCCGTTTTTATTACCGCAAAGAGCATGGCGGGGTCGATTCCGTATTCGTCCGCCGCCGCGATTATCTCGTCTTTGTATTTATCGGGATAAATAAGACGGAGTACGGGATTTTTCAGCACCGCCGAAACGATAAGAACGATAACGAGGGCGGTTATTATTTTTTTAAATATTTTTTTCATACATTAATATACTCACCGACGAATTGTTTCAGCTCGTCCTCGATTTTGTACGGCGGATATGAGCGTACGGTAAAGTCCGATTTTGAAGTATAGAATTCGTCGTCATGCTGTGCGGACATCCTCATTTTAGCCTGTTCGGGGGTAATTGAATCGCGTTCGGTTATGCGTTTTAATCTGATATCCTCGGGCGCGGTCACGGCTATAATCGTATCGCATATTTTGTCCCCGCCCGCTTCGAAAAGCAGGGGAGCGTCTATCACTGCGGCTGAAAAACCCTCTTCGAGCGCAAAATCCGCTTTTTCCTTTGCGATGCGCATAATTTCCGTGTGCATTATCGAGTTTAATTTAAGCGTGTTTTCTTTTGTCGAAAATGCAATTGAAGCAAGCTTTGCCCTTATGACGTTTCCGCCCCTGTCGAGAATCGAGTTGCCGAACACGCTTACGAGTTCATTTATAATATCCGAACCCTTTTCGGTTATATTATGCGCGATTTCGTCCGTATCAATGACGGCGCAGTTTAATTTTTTAAGATATTCGCCGACATATCCCTTCCCCGCTCCCGTCTGACCCGTAAGTCCGACGATCGGGCGTTTTATTGCGTTTATGAATCTGAACGCCGCCGAGCGGTAAAGTCTGTTGCACACGGCGAGCCCCACGCCCTGCTTTGACGGCGCGCGGGAGTAAACTTTTTTAGCTCCCAGCTCGTCAAGCTCTCTTAACGCGTCGAAAAGACGGTGAGTCTGCGTCAGCGGTTCGCCGTATCTGCCCATGGTAACGCAGATTCTGTCTTTGAATAAATTTTCCTCGCCCTCGAAGCATAGTATGCCGTACTCGTTTTCAGGGTCGTTTTTCTTTATAAATTCATTGAATTCTTTAAGATTGCCTTTTATAATCGTGATTTCGGCGTTGGGCGCGTAGTGCTTATACTTCATTCCGGGCGAAGCCGCCGTTTTGTCCTTTGCAAGCGGATTTAAAACAGCCTCGTCAACGTCGACTCTGCCCAGTACGCTCCTTAACTGCTCGACGGTTATTCCGCCGGGACGGAGAAGTCTCGGCACGGGTGCGGCAAGCGTTATGACCGTAGACTCTACTCCCACGTCGCAGTCTCCGCCGTCGCATACCGCGTCTGCGCGTGTGTCCATGTCCGCAAGCGCGTATTCGTACGAACTCGGACTCGGAAATCCCGAAATGTTCGCCGACGGCGCGGCGAGGGGGCAGGAGAGGGCTATAATTTTATTGGCTATGGGATTTGACGGCATCCTTATTGCTACAGTGTCGAGATTTCCGCTCGTAACGGACGGGATTTCGTCACGCTTTGGCAGAATCATGGTTAACGGTCCCGGCCAGAATGCTTTGGCTAATTTCTTCGCTGACTCGGGAACCTCGCGCGCTATATTATAAATTTCATCAAAACGCGATATATGTACTATCAGCGGATTGTCGCTCGGTCTGCCCTTTGCTTTGAATATATTTTTAACGGCTTCGGGATTAAACGCGTCGGCGGCGAGTCCGTAGACCGTCTCCGTCGGAATGACCGCGATTCCGCCGTTTCTTAATATTTCGGCGCATTTTTTAATGTCTGCGATATCCTTATTTACGTCTTTTGTAACTAATTTAAGAGTTTGTTTCATTTTGTTCGCTTGCCTTTAATTTTTCGGCTGTGTCCGCCGTTATCAGAGCGTCGATCAGTTCGTCGAGATCGCCGTTCATTATTGATTCTATTTTATATAAAGTCAGTCCGATTCTGTGGTCGGTGACTCTGCCCTGCGGGAAGTTGTACGTCCTGATGCGTTCGCTCCTGTCGCCGGTGCCGACCTGAGATTTACGCTCGCCCGAAATTTCGGCGTGCTGTTTCTCCTGCTCCTTTTCGAGAAGCCTCGAACGAAGTACTTTCATGGCCTTGTCTTTGTTTTTATACTGGCTTCTCTCGTCCTGACATTCTACGACCATGCCGGTCGGAATATGCGTGATTCTGATTGCCGAACTTGTCTTGTTTATGTGCTGACCGCCCGCGCCCGAGGAACGGAACGTGTCTATTTTTAAGTCGTTCGCATCGATTTTAACGTCTACGTCTCTTGCTTCCGGCAAAACGGCGACCGTGACGGTCGAGGTCTGAATTCTGCCCTGCGACTCGGTGACGGGGACGCGCTGAACGCGGTGCACTCCGCTTTCGAATTTAAAACGCGAATACGCGCCGTCTCCGCTTACCATGAAGCTGATTTCCTTTATTCCGCCCAGCTGTGTTTCGTTTAAATTGAGAATCTCTGTTTTAAATCCTTTTTTATCCGAATACATCGAGTACATTCTGTACAATTCGTATGCAAACAGTGCGCTTTCCTCTCCGCCCGCCGAGGCTCTTATTTCAATTATAACGTTTTTATCGTCGTTTTCGTCCCTCGGAATAAGCAGAATTTTTATCTCGTTTTCAAGTTCCGATATTCTCTTTTTCGTATCGGCAAATTCGCTCTCCGCCATTTCGCGCAGTTCCGCGTCGGAATCGGGGTCGGACAGAATCGCCCGTGCCTCTTCGTTTTCCTTTACGGCGGACTTATACTCCCTGTATTTAAGCGCGATCGGAGTAATTTTATTTAGTTCCTTCATCAGAAGCGAATACTTCTCCGCGTTCGAAGCTATGCCGGGGTCGAAAAGCAGTGAGTTTATTTCGTCGTATCTGTCAGAGACTTTTTCGAGTTTTTCAAACATATATATTCTCCGTTTAATATAATACCATTATATAAGAATAACGCACAATTATAATATTGTCAACCGAGACGGCGGGACTTGACAAAAAAAATTAACGTGATATAATAAAGTCAGATAAAGTCAGACAATAAAGGAGGCGGGTAAAATGTCCTTAAGCGACGATATTTCGCAGTCGCTCTCTTCTGTCATAGAGCGCGACGGAGTTACGACGTTTTCGCGCAACGAGCTAGCCCGCCGGTTTAACTGTTCGACGGGACAGATAAATTACGTTTTATCCTCGCGGTTTACACCCGAACGCGGATTCTGCGTCGAGAGCCGTAAGGGAAACGGCGGATTCGTGCGTATTTCCAGACGCTGTTCGGGCGCGGAGGGTGAGTCGATTATGAACGTTATACGCTCTGTCGGCGGCGAGATAGATTCTGCGAGCGCGGAATATATAATCAGGGATTTATTCAAGCTCGGCGTGATAGACGAGAATTCGCAGAAAATAATGATATCCGCCTGCAAGGTAAACGCCCTGTCGGGTTCACAAAATAAAAATAAACTCAGAGCTTCGCTTTTAAAAAGCATGCTTCTGAGTATTGCGGAGTGATAAATATGCTGTGTCAGAATTGCGGAAAATATGAGGCTACGACTCATTTAAGACGAATTATAAACGGCGAAACCGCGGAGACTCATCTCTGCTCACGGTGCGCCGCCGCCATGGGATATTCGAGGGGCTTTTCACCGCTCGGACTCGGCTTCGGCGGACTTTTGGACGGGCTTTTCGGCGACATGCCCCTTAATATTGCTTCAAGCCGTGCCGTCAGATGCGAAAAATGCGGATGTTCGTTCGACGATATCGTAAAAAACGGCAGAGTCGGATGCCCCGAATGTTATAAATTATTTTACGATAAAATATCCGCGACGGTCAAAAAGGTTCACGGATCCGCCGTGTATGCGGGCGATACGAAAAAATCCGCGTCCGTAAAGCAGAGCGCGCAGGACAGACTTTCGGGGCTTAAAGAGAAGCTTAAAAAAGCTGTTGAGGAAGAGAATTTCGAATACGCCGTTAAATTAAGAGACGAAATCAGAGCTATGGAGGGATGAAAACTATGTGGTACGAAAAAGGAACAGACCCGACCGACGCAGTCATAGGCTGTGAGATAACCGCGGTCAGAAATATAAATTCAATCCCGTTTTCGTGGAGACTTTCACCCGACGCGAGACGTCAGGTTATCTCCGCAGTAAAAAATGCTATGACGGAGTATAAGGGCGATAAATTATATTTTTCGCTCATGGCGGATCTGACAAAAAAACAGGCGGTCGCTCTTGCCGAAAGACGCGTTATAACTCCCGAATTCTTAGGCTCCGACGATGTCCGCGCGCTTATTATGAGCGAGGACGAGCATCTGAGCATTATGATATGCTCTGACGACCATATAAGAATAAGGGTTGCCCGCGCTGGGCGCGATATAAACGCCGTTTTGGATGAATTTAAAAAGATTGACGAATTCCTTGATAATAAACTTCATTTTGCGTTTGACGAAAAGCTCGGATACCTCTGCCCCGACCCGACGGTATTGGGTACGGGAATGAACGTTACGGCTCTTGTTTCGCTCCCCGGGCTTACGAAGAGCGGAGGGCTTAAATCCATAGCTTCGTCCGCCGACAGGCTCGGTATTTCGTTAAGCGCAATGTTCGGCACGCAGATAAATCAGGTCGGCGACATCTATGCCGTTACGAACAGGATTACAATGGGCTTGTCCGAGGAAAAAGCCGTCGAAAATCTCGCGCAGTTTACCGACCAGCTGACGACCTCCGAGCGAAATGCGGCCGAGAGCTTTGCAGGCGACGTTAACGCCATTGATATGATTCGCAGGAGCGCGCAGATAGCGTCGGGCGCAAAATTCTTATCGACAAACGAAATGCTCGAAGCGTTTTCGTGGATAAGCCTCGGTATCTCCGTCGGAATTATAAAAGCGAGCAGGAGAGTTCTCGACCCGCTGATATTTACAATGCAGCCCGCGAGTCTGAACGTCGCGAACCGCGAAATGCTCGACGTCAGGGCGAGAGACGAATTGAGAGCGAAAATTTTGAGTTCGAAGCTTAAATTTGCATAATATTTTTTATACTGCCGTATCATTTATATGATACGGTCTTTTTTTTAGCCGTAAATGATTTTTAACGGTGAATGATGTATATGTATAAATTTACGGGGTTTAACGAAAAGGCGAACAACGCGCTCAACAACGCCATAAACATAGCCGAGGATATGGGACACACGTATATAGGAAGCGAGCATCTGCTTCTAGGGCTTTTAAAGGATCCGACGAATTCGGCTTCGGGGATTTTAAATTCAAAAAGAATATCGTCCGACGCTGTTTCAAAAGCCGTCAGAACGAGCGTGGGCGTGGGGATTCCGACCCGTCTTTCTCCCGACGATTTTACGCCAAAGGGCAGAAATATAATCGAAAATTCGATAGGATGCGCGAGAGCCGGCGGCGAAAAGCTCGTTACTACGGAGCATATTCTCCTCTCGCTCGTTCGTGACTCGCAGTGCGGAGCGTGCAGAATTATCTCGTCGCTCGGCTGTACTCCGAATGAGATTTCCTCCGATATTTCGCGTGATACTTCCGGGGAAACGCAGAGGAGAAAAAGCGATTTTGCCCGCGATTTGAAGCCTAAATTTTCGTCCAAAACGGACGTGAGCGAGAAGTTCGGGTTTGATTTGACACTCGCCGCCGCGCAGGGACGCGTTGACCCGGTTATCGGCAGGGACAGGGAGATTGAACGCGTTATCGAAATTCTTTCACGGCGAAAGAAAAACAATCCGTGCCTGATCGGCGAACCCGGAGTCGGAAAAACGGCTGTCGCAGAGGGGCTTGCACAGCGCATTGCCGACGGAGATGTGCCGGACGCGCTTAAAAATAAGCGGATTTTGAGTGTTGACCTTACCGGAATGGTCGCGGGAACGAAATACCGCGGGGATTTTGAAGAACGCATACGTTCACTTATAAACGAAGTCGTGTCGCGCGGGGACACAATATTATTTATAGACGAAATTCATACGATAGTCGGCGCGGGTTCTGCGGAGGGTGCAGTCGACGCTGCTAATATATTAAAGCCCGCTCTGACAAGGGGCGATCTGCGCGTAATAGGAGCCACGACGGCTGACGAATACAGAAAAAATATTGAAAAGGACGGCGCGCTCGCACGGCGTTTTCAGACGGTCGTAATCGAGGAACCCGACAGGGATTCCGCCGTTAAAATATTGGAAGGACTGCGAGACAGGTACGCTTCGCACCATAACGTCATCATAACCGATGAAGCCGTAAAACAGGCGGTCGATTTGTCCGCAAGGTATATATGCGACAGATTTCTGCCCGATAAAGCCGTTGACATTATGGACGAAACGGCGGCTCGGGTCAAACTTAAAAACAGCGCGGTTCCCGACGAAGTGACCCGGCTTGAAGATGAATTGAAAAGAATATCCGACGAAAAGGAAAATGCCGTCTGTTCGCGTGATTTCGATTCGGCGCAGGCTCTGCGTGACGAGCAGAAAGAAATTCTTAAAAAGCTGTCGCAGGAGAAAGCTAAGTGGGAGGATTTCGGACATGAAAATATAAGCGAGGTCACGGGTGAGGATATCGCCGAGACAGTCAGCGGACTTACGGGGATTCCCTTGACTCAAATAACGCAGAGCGAATCGGCGCGCCTGCTGACTCTCGGGGACGAACTGAAAAAGTGCGTTATCGGGCAGGACGACGCGATCGACGCGGTTGTCAGGGCGGTCAGACTTTCCCGCACGGGGCTTAAAGACCCGAACAGACCCGCGGGTGTTCTGCTGTTCGCGGGGCCTACGGGAGTGGGAAAAACACAGCTGTGCAAGGCTTTGGCAAAGTGTGTTTACGGCAGTGAAAACGCGCTCATTCGTTTTGACATGTCGGAATATATGGAGAAGCACAACGCATCTAAATTAATCGGTTCCCCGCCGGGCTACGTCGGCTACGAGGAGGGCGGAATTCTTACGAAAAAGATAAGGGCGCGCCCGTACAGCGTAATTCTTTTTGACGAGACGGAAAAGGCTCACCCGGATGTTTTTAATATGATGCTTCAGATTTTCGACGACGGAATTCTGACCGATTCCGACGGCAGAACCGTCAGTTTTAAAAATTCGCTTATAATAATGACTTCGAATATCGGAGCGAAAACGATATCCAATCAGGACGGCTCGGTGGGCTTCGGCAATCCCGACAAAGTCAGCGAAAATAAAAATATCGAAAAAGCCGTCCGCGCCGAGATAAAACGCCTGTTCCGCCCCGAATTTATAAACAGAATCGATGATATAATAGTATTTAATAAGCTTGACAGGTTAAGCGTGCTCAAAATCGCGCGGACAATGCTCTCGGATATAGAGAAACGGTGTGCGCGCTTGGGAATTGAAATTTCGTTTGACGAATCGGTTGTTGACATGACGGCTCAAAAAGGCTTCGACCCCGTTTACGGAGCAAGACCCCTGCGCCGTGCGATACGTGTAAATGTCGAGGATAAACTCGCGTCCGCGCTGATTTCCGGGGAGATAAAACCCGGCGGGGAGTATCGGTGCGATTATGACGAGGGGCTTAAAATAACCGAGGTGATTTAAATCGTAATTCTTTTTATATATTTATGACATTTTTTTGTTGTATTTGCTTGAAATGATGTTGTTATAAGTCTATAATTGAAATCATACGGTGATATAAACCATATGTACCGTTGTAAAAACAACACAATATGAATTATGTTGTAAAGGTAAATTTTCGGAGGCTGTTTTATGAAAACATTGGGACGGCGGACAATATTAATAATAATGTCTGTAATTATGATTTTGTCATGCTTTGCGGGGATGACATTTTCTGTTGGTGCGGAGATAAGCGGAGATTATGAATACCGCGTGCTTAGCGACGGCACTGCGGCTATAACGAAGTATAACGGAAATGAAAAAAATGTTGTTATTCCGTCTGAAATCGACGGGTATTCTGCAGTTGTTGTAGACATGTATGCATTTATGAATTGTAAAATGATAAAAAGTATAGAAATTCCGGATAATATAACAACTATAGTGACGAATGCTTTTTCTAATTGTTTAAGTCTTGAAAGTATTAAATTGCCGAAAAAACTACAAAAAATAGGAGCTGGAGCTTTTTCCGGATGTAGTAGTTTAACAGAAGTTGTAATTGGAAGTGATGATGCGGTTATAGCTTCGTCGGCGTTTGCAAATTGTTATAATCTAAATAGAATAATAGTGAATGATTCTAATAATAACTATAAGACCGTAAACGGCGTATTGTATAATAAAGCGATGACGGAATTGATTATTTGTCCGGGAGGAGTTAATGATGGGTTTGTAATCCCTGAAACAGTGACGAAAATTTGCAGTAATGCTTTTGCAGGATGTAAAAAAATTACAAATATAATTATTCCTAAGACTGTTGTGGAGATTGGCTCGTCTGTATTTGAAAATTGTATAAATCTAACCAGTATTAAATTGCCGGAAAATTTAACGAGGTTGCCGTATGGTTTGTTTGAGAATTGTTTAAAACTGAAAAACATTGAAATTCCGAATGGTGTAAAAACAATAGAAGGAAAAGTATTTTGTAATTGTAGTATGCTTGAAAATATGAAGATCCCAGATGGCGTAACGATTATTGGATCATTTGCATTTTATGGTTGTTCTCAGTTTACAAGTGTAGTGATTCCAAATAGTGTAACAGAGATTGGTAAATACGCTTTTGACTCTTGTGTTAATTTAAAAAATATAGTTTTGCCTAATACTATAAAAAAAATTGATGATGGCATTTTTAGCGGATGTCGCAATCTTGACAATATTGTAATTCCTGACAGTGTTGAGAAAATAGGAATAAATGCTTTTAAGTGGTGTTCAATAACTGATATTACGCTTCCAAATAATCTTGTTGTTATAGATGATGGGGCATTTCAGAGTTGTTGTTTGAAACATATTGAACTACCCGAATCTGTTTCATATGTTGGGGATGAGGCATTCCTTGATTGTTCAAACTTAAAAAATATTACAATAAAAAATTCGGAAGTTAATATAGGTGAAAAGGCATTTGGATATTATAGTTCCTCATTGATAGAAGGGATTGTTGTTCATGGTTATTTAGGAAGCACTGCTGAAGAGTACGCAAAAGATAACGGGATTAGATTTATTGATCTATTATGTAAACATGCTGATACAGAAATTCGAAATGCGAAATCCGCAACATGCACAGAACAAGGATATACAGGAGATTTGTGCTGTAAAAACTGTGATACTGTAATAAGTACCGGTGAGAAAACTCCCATTTTAAGTCACAATGAAGTCAGAATTGACGGAAAAAATGCAACTTGTACTGAAAAAGGACTTACTGATGGCGTCAAGTGTTCTGTTTGCGGTAAGATTCTTACCGCGCAGAAAGAGATTCCTGCTTTAGGCCATAAAGAGATTAAGATTAGCGGAAAAAGTGCAACTTGTACTGAAAAAGGACTTACCGATGGTATAAAATGTTCTGTTTGCGGTAAAGTTATAAAAGTACAGAAAGAGATTCCTGCTTTAGGGCATAAAGAAATTGCGATTATCGGTAAACCTGCGACTTGTACCGAAGCGGGATTTACTGACGGTGCAAAATGTGCCGTTTGCGGTAAAATTCTTGTTGCACAGCGTGAAATTCCTATATTAGATCATGTTGATGACGATGATGATTATATTTGTGATATATGCGGTTCGAGAATTTCTATGACTCTCAGCGAGAAAATGAGAAATATTATGAATGATATTGAGAGATTGATTATTCATATATTGGATTTTTTACGGTCATTATTTCAGCGCTGATAATAAAAACAAATGAATTATTAATCAATCGCTTTATTTTGAATATTTAATATCAGGTGTTTGGTTTAAAAAAATCGAGAGCTTGCATTAATTGTTAAGCTCTCGATTTTTTCTTGACAACTCCATATATTTATTTTAAAATATAATACATATTATATACGCTCATGTACACCTAATGAAACTGCGGAAGTGCGGTTTATTTATTTGTAAAATATCAACAATAATTAATTCAAATTTTATATTATATTAGTGCAAACAACAAAATTTTAAAAAACCGTTAAAACGCCGAAAT
>ERZ808240.5170-NODE-5170-length-10848-cov-4.727972_pt1 | contig 10848 bp, 10 predicted proteins | sample MGYA00521084_ERZ808240 | MGnify/ENA primary metagenome ERZ808240 (study PRJEB31516, sample SAMN03275571) | gut metagenome | biome: mammalia-associated habitat; material: feces | host: Papio cynocephalus | place: Kenya | collected 2012-08-06 ... | reverse complement strand
GGAGTACGTTTCCCAAATACTCTTTGGCAGCCCGCCGAGAGCTTTCTTAGCCTCAATTCGGTTGTTTTCCCGATACTGCTCGATTTTGGAAAAGTCGATCATCTTTCTCCTCCTTTGCGGATTCCATCATCCCGCAAGCAGCCATTGCAGCCAAAACGCGGGTTTAAGCGAATTCAATCTCCCCGTTTTCAAGCTTGGACACCGACGCCAGTGTCTCGACACGGTAGCCTTTCTCTTCCAGCGCAGCCTTGCCGCCTTGGAAGTCCTTGCTTATGACAATCCCGACGCCCGCTACCTGCGCACCGGCCTCTTCAATGATCTTGCAGAGTGCCAGCGATGCTTCGCCGTGCGCCAGAAAATCGTCGATGATCAGGACACGTTCGCCTGCTTCCAGATGCTTTTTCGCCACACGCAGCAAATTGTTCGTCTGTTTCGTAAAGGAAAAAGCGTCTGCCGTATAGCAATCTTCGACCATGGTGTTCGGCGCAGCCTTTTTGGCAAAGACCACCGGCACAAAGTCAAAATATCTGGCCGCCGCGAGCGCGATCGCGATCCCGCTCGCCTCCACGGTCAGGATCTTATCGACCGGTACGTCTGCGAAGCGTCTGCCAAACTCCGCGCCGATCTCGTCCATAAAACGGGTGTCGATCTTGTGGTTGATAAAGCCGTCCACATTGATGCGATCCGAGCCGACTGCTACGCCCTCTGTTTTGATTCGTTGTTTCAGTGATTCCATGATACTGCCTCGTTTCTACTCTGCCGGTTCTTCGCAGGTCTTCATGGCTTCCAGCGTTTCATTGAGCAGTTCATCGAGTTCCCAACCGAGCATTTCGGCGCCTTTTTTGATGACTTCCCGATCGCAGCCGGCAGCAAAATGCTTGTCCTTGAATTTCTTCTTCAAGGACTTGAGCTCCATATCCTGTACGCTCTTAGACGGGCGCATCAGTGCCGCGGCGCCGATCAGACCGGTCAGCTCGTCACAGGCAAAGAGCACCTTTTCCATTTCCTTTTCCGGTTCCACATTGACGCACAGGCCATAGCCATGCGATACGATGGCATGGATCATATCCTCGTCCACGCCTGCTTCGCGCAGAAGCTCCGGTGCTTTCTTGCAGTGTTCTTCCGGCCACATTTCAAAGTCGATGTCATGCAGCAGGCCGACGATACCCCAGAATTCTTCCTCGTCCGCATAGCCGAGTTTCTTTGCGAAATAGCGCATCGTGCCTTCTACCATTCTGCCGTGATGCAGATGGAAATCTTCCTTGTTGTACTTTTTCAGCAATTCATATGCTTCGTCTCTTGTGATCATGTTCTTGCCCCCTAGCATAAATTTTTTATTCTTTTTTCTTCATAACTTTTATCATTCTTTGCGCTGCTTCCCGCGCTGCCGCCGCAGTTTCCTGCTTATCTCGCCTCGTCCGGAAGTTTCTCTTTCCGCTCCGGCAGATTGGAAATGATTACGGCCAGGAAAATGACCGCGCAGCCCGAGAGTTCACGCAGGCTCATCGATTCGTGCAGGATGATCGCCCCGGAGATCACTGCAAAAACAGATTCCAGGCACAGGATCAGGGACGCCGCCGTCGGATCCGCATCTTTCTGCGCTACGATCTGCAGCGTGTAGCCGACGCCGCTGGACAAAAGACCCGCGTAGAGGATCGGCAGCCAGCAGGCGAGGATATTGTCAAGATCCGGTGTCTCGAAAAGAAACATGCAGAGGATGCCGAGCGCGCCCGCGAACAGGAACTGGACGCAGGAGATCTTCACGCCGTCCGCTTTCGGCGCGAAATAGTCGATCACCAGAATGTGAATCGCAAACGCGACCGCACACAGCAGGACGAGCGTATCGCCGCGCTGCAGCTTGAAGGACGCGTCGGTCATGCACAGCAGATACAGTCCCGCCGCGCCGAGCGCCACGCAGATCCACATGACCGGACGGACACGTTTTCTTAAAAAAAGACTCAGGATCGGAACAAACACCACATAAAGAGTCGTGATGAATCCGGCTTTTCCGGCCGTCGTGTAGAGCATGCCGAACTGCTGCAGGCTAGATGCCACGAACAGCGCCGCGCCGCAGCAAAGGCCGCCGATGAACGCGGTCTTGTCTTTTTTCGGATCAAACGCTTTTGTCGGTTCTTCTCTGCCTGCTTTTTTGCTGCTTCGGCTATTCATAAACAGGATCAACGGGATCAGGGCCAGACCGCCGATAAAGGTTCGGATGCCGCCGTAGGTGAACGGTCCGATATAGTCCATGCCGCTCTTTTGCGCAACGAACGCGGAACCCCAGATGATCGCCGTGAACAAAAGCATGATATTGCTTAACATTTTTTTACTCATCTGCTTCATTTCCTTTTCTCTTAGTTACACAGTATTCTAACAAAAAATACTGAAACCCGCAAGGCGGAGCACATGGAAATCTTTGTTTTTTGGAATTGTTTTTTGAAATTACAAAAAGAAAGAGGGCTTCCGCCTTAACCGTTATTTTTGTCAATGCGGCAGCCCTGTTTCTCTAGGTGCTAATGTAGTGTTTATGTTACAGTAAGCTTTCTCTTTTAAAAAGAAACCCTGTCCGGATCGCAGGATCCCTCTTTCGAAATTTTTTTAATCATCTTCGCACATTTTGTAAATACCGGCCGCGCCCATTCCGCCGCCGATACACATGGTGACCAGTCCGTACTTTCCGTTCGTCCGTTTGAGTTCATCAAGCGCCTTGCAGGTAAGGAACGCTCCCGTTGCCCCTTGCGGATGACCCAAAGCCATCGCGCCACCGTTTGGATTGGTTTTTTGCGGATCAAGCCCAAGTTCCCGCATGCAAGGGATCGCCTGCGCGGCAAAGGCTTCGTTTAACTCGATAACGTCCATGTCTGCGATATGAAGACCTGTTTTTTCCATAACCTTTGGTACAGCGTATATTGGTCCCAGACCCATATAGTCAGGTTCCAGACCTGCCACTGCATATCCTTCCAATGTTGCGATGGCTGGAATTCCAAGGGATTTTGCTTTTTCCGCAGACATCAGAACCACGAAAGCCGCGGCATCACTGGTCTGTGATGAGGTTGCCGCTGTTACCAGTCCGTCTTCCTTAAAGCACGGCTTTAACTTAGCCAGTGTTTCCATGCTGGTATCTCTTCTGATTCCCTGATCCTTATCAAAAGTAATCTTGTTGCCTTCGATGTCAACACCCGGAACAGGAATAATGCTGTGCGCAAATCTTCCTTCATCCTGTGCCTTCGCGGCTCTTCTATGGCTTTCTACCGCGAGTTCTTCCATTTCTTTTCTGGTAATCCCATATCTTTGCGCGACGTTTTCTGCGGTTAATCCCATCGGCATATACTCTTCCGGTCTTGTTTTTAAAAGATCCGGATCAAAGGTCCATGAAATATCAAGGTTCACAGGATTCGATGTCATAGATTCAACTCCGCCGGCAACGATCACATCACATACCCCTGTTTCGATCTGAGACGCAGCGAGCGCGATGGCCTGAAGGCCGGAGGAACAGAATCGATTAACTGTCATACCGCATGCGGAATCAGGAAGTCCTGCTCTTGCCGAAATCAAACGCGCGAAATTGAATCCCTGCTTCCCGTCAGGAATGGCGCATCCTACGATAACATCTTCAATTTGTGTCGGTTCAAGATTCGGCACTTTTTCTATCACACCTTTTAAGACAATTCCACCCAGGGTAACAGGATGTAATTCTCTTAAGGCACCCTTTTTACCTGATTTTGCTACAGCGGATCTTCCATATCCGACTACTACAACACGATTAAAAAGTCCCATCTGTTTATTCTCCTATTCTATCTGCAATGCCTTTCCGGCACTATAGTTCCATCTCTTTCAGATCATCCGAAATGATCAATTCCGGTTCTGTACGCTCCTGCACATATTCTGCTGTAATTCCGGGGAACAGTTCTTTTAATACAAGTCCTGCGTCTGTTACATCAATGACACAAAGCTCTGTGATAATGTGATCAACGCAGTGACGCCCTGTATACGGCAGGCTGCATTCCCTTACGATTTTAGGCTTCCCGTCTTTCGTGCAGTGCTCCATCGTTACGATTACAAGCTTCGCGCCATTTACAAGATCCATCGCACCGCCCATTCCGAATTCTCTGCCCGGCGTGGACCAGTTTGACAGATCGCCCTTTTCGGAAACCTGCAGGCCGCCTAAGACGGTTGCGTCCATTCTGCCCGAGCGAATCATGCCAAATGACATTTCAGAGGTTAGCGCAGCACCGCCCAGTACAGGGATATAAGGTACGCCGCCGGCGTTGTACAATCTCTCACTGACGCTGATTCCCTTAGCGATTTCACCGACTCCGACAAATCCGTTCTCGGATTGAAACATAACGCCAGGCTCCGCGTAATCACAGCAAAGGCTTGGAATGCCGATCCCGAGATTTACGGTATCGCCGCTCTTAAAATATCCGGCGGCACGTTTTGCGATCATTCTTCTCATTTCTTTATCCATATGTACCACCTCATTTCAGTATCATGTCGATAAACATTCCCGGGATTTCTACTTCATCCGGAGTAATTTCGCCAAGATCGCAGAAGTGGTCACATTCTATAATGGACAGCTTGCCGCACGTGGAAACCACCGGATGAGAAGCGCGTCCTGTACTTCCTCGAAAAGTCAGATTTCCTATGGGATCCGCTCTCCGTGCTCTCGCGATGGATATATCCGCTTTTAGTGCAGTCTCCAAGATGTATTTTTCACCATTTACCTCAACGATCTGCTTGCCTTGCTCCACAACAGTACCAAGGCCTGTTTTAGTAAGCACGCCGCCGAGACCCATTCCACCGCATCGCAGACGTTCCACAAAGCTTCCCATCGGACAGAACTCTGCAAGCAGAGTTCTGTCCTGAAGCTGCGCGTTGGTTTCCGGATTCGTTCCCACATGACATGTCACGATCCGGTCTATAACCTTTTCGTGAATCAGTCTTCCAACGCCAACTCCCGGGTCACTTGTATCAATAGAATAAACCGTCAGATGTTTCGCTCCGCTTTCGAGAATACAGTCAATGAGTTTTTCCGGCATGTTCTGCCCTGTTTGACCACCGATTGCAATGATCTGTCCATCATGAAACCGGGATATGATTTCTTCTTTTGTACGTACTTTGCTTTCTAACATTTATTCTTCCTCATCTTAAAGCTTTCTATAAAGTTTCAAAATTCCCACAAGCATTTATCCTTCTCTGCTCTTTTGTCCTTCATGTTTTTGACTCCAAATTAAAGTTTGTGATGAATCTTGAGGATCTCGATCAATGCCTGATCCCGGAACTTCGCGCAGGAATCATGGTCGTTGCCCTTGAATGCCGGGAAATGCTTCATTTCCTCTTTGACACCTTCGTCAAAGCAACGGATGTCCGGCATTTCTGTCCATCTTGCCATATCAGCCAGCCATACGTCTCCGCCTTTGCCAAGCATATCGACCATTCCGATGAAGCCTTTCGGGTTACCTAATTCCATAATCATGTTATGACCAAAGATCGCCCAGCGGATGCCCGGTCCGTATACCAGTGCCTTGTCGACATCCTCTACTGTGCAGACGCCGCGCATGACAAGATCGATCATTTCCCGGTAAAGCGCGAGCTGCAGGCGGTTTGCGATATATCCCGGGCATTCTTTTTTCAGATGCACCGCTTCTTTACCGATGGACTGATAGAAAGCATATACTAGGTCAACGACCTTTTCGTCTGTCTTTTCGCCTTTTGTGATTTCTACCAGCGGAATCAGATGCGGTGGATTATAGGGATGTGCGCCGACGCATCTTTCCGGATGTGCCGATTCTGCCGCAATGTCGGTCACCAGCAGACCGGAGGTGCTACTTGCATAAATCGCATCCGGTGCGTACTGATCGACTTCTGCTAAAATACTGCGTTTAATTTCCAGTCTTTCCGGTCCGTTTTCCTGTACAAAATGTGCATCTGTTAAGGCTTCTTCCATGGAAGTTGTCATGTGGATGCGCGCGAGGATTTCGGCTCTTTTTTCTTTGTCGATCGCCTGATATTCTTCTAAGGCGTCCAGGCTTTTATTCATTAGAGTTTTCGCCTTTTCCAAAAGCTCTTCGTTCAAATCGCGCAGCACAACCTCCAGGCCGTGCATCGCAAAGGTGATCGCCCAACTGGAGCCGATTACGCCACCGCCAAGGCAAACAACTTTTTTGATATCTTTTACATTTTCGACTGTCATGGCTGTTTCTCCCTTCCTCTTAGCGAACCAACGGCTTGATGCCTAAAATTTCTCTTGCCTGTGCGGAAGTTGCCGGCTTCTTGCCAAAGGTTTCGACGGCTCTGACGGCTCTTTCCACTAGCATAAGGTTTGTTGCCAAAATCTTATTGCCTTCTTCGTCCTTGCCGTATACAACATTGTCTTCCAGGCCAACGCGAATGTTGCCGCCTAATGCCAGCGCTGCATACATGATCGGAAGATGGCCTGCACCGACACCGAAAGCAGACCAGGTGGATCCTTCCGGAATGTGTTTGGTTAAGTACAGCAGGTTCTCAACCGTTGCAGGCATGCCGCCAAGTACACCCAGGCAGAATTGATAATGGCAAGGTGTCGGCAGATGTCCTTTCTTAACGAAATAATTGGAAACGCCCAGCATGCCGGTATCAAAGATCTCCAGCTCCGGCTTGATGCCTCTTTCCATATACACATCGCCCAATTCCTGCAGGAACTGCGGGGTATTCATGAACACGCCACCCGGCATCCAGTTGAAGGAACCCGCATCATAGGAGCCCATCTCGATACCGTCTACCGTTCTCATGTGTTTCATTCTGATGGCATTGCCTGCTGCATCGCCGCCGGAGACACGATTGTCGCCGGAGGAAGTACAGTTAATGACAACATCACAGTCTTCATGCGCACGAATCAGTTCAATCGTTTTTTTGAATCTCTCCGCGTCCATGGTGCCAAGACCCTGTTCGTCTCTCATATGAAGATGTACAACCGCAGCGCCTGCCTTCCAGCAGCGGTAAGCGTCTTCCGCGATCTGCTCCGGGGTCTCCGGGATATGATAACCGGCAGGTGTCACCGCACCGGTCAATGCTGCTGTAATAATAACCTTGTTCTGTAAATTGCTCATGGTAAAACCCTCCTGTTATTTTTTATAGATATACCAACAGATCTAACAGATCTTCTGTTTTTGTTTATTTTTGTTCTAGCAAAGTCCGATACTTGCCAGGAATCCTGCCAAAATCGTACAGATGATCGGAATGACCGTGTTCAGCCAAAAGACATGCATATAGCCTTCTTTATGTGTCAGCTGCGCAACGCCCAATGCCGATGCGGTTCCGCTGGAATGCGGCAGACTGTCCAGGCCGCCGGAAGACATAACCGACAAACGGTGGACGATGTCCGGAGAAAGTCCCGCGTCAATAAATCTTTGTCCGAAGAGATTCAGGCCGATGGATAAGCCGCCGGAAGCACTGCCGCAGATACCTGCTGCCAGGTTGACTGCGATAATCAGCTGTACAATCGGAGATCCCGGAATGCTGTCTAATCCACTCATAATGACATCATAGCCTTTGGTCGCCGCAACGACGCTACCAAAGCCGACGATAACGCAGACGTTCAAAAGCACCATGATCGCGTTTTTAATACCTTCTGTTCCCACGGTAAACAGATTGACTTTATTCTTGATCAGCTGCTTTCCATATACAATGATCGCTGCCAGAATTGCAACGAGCAGGGATTCGACGGCGCTGAGTTTCACGCCGTTTAAGGCGATCAACAGCGCAACGGACGGAAGTAGACTTACGATAATGTTCATATCCGGTTCTTCCAAGCTCTCCGACTGCGTACCTGCGATACGGCTGCCGGTCGGCAGGAAGTGTTCATCCCGCTTCTCAGTCTTGGCGATTGCATACTTGACATAAATGACGCTGAGGATGATACATACGACGGCACTGATGCTGCCGATCACAGGCGCTGCAGCCGCAGAGGTACCTAAGATCTCCGTCGGAATCAGGTTCTGAATGGACGGCGTGCCCGGGAGCATGGTCATCGTGAAAGACCCGGAACCTAAAGAACTCGCCATATATAAGTGCCATGGAATATCGAATTCCTCAAACAGGTCTTTGCCGATAGAAACGAGTACAAATACACAGCAGTACAGATTGATTCCTCCGTATGTCAGAATCGCTGTCATAATGCCGACGGATAATACGGCAAACAGCTTTTGATACTTCGCAGGTGACTTTTTGACCAGTCCCGCGATTTTCAGCGCGATGAGCTTCGCCGCACCCGAGTCACTCATGAGCTTCGCGAAAATCGAGCTGAGCGCAAACATTAAAAAGTAACTCTGCATAAAGCCGGCAAACCCGGTCATATACTCTCCGGTCAGCAAACCGATGACATTCTTGCCGGAAAAAATCGCAACAACGGCTGCTGCCAGTGGCGCCGAGATATACAGGGATACCCCTTTCATCGCAAGCACGATCAGTGCTGCCAGACCAACTAAAATTCCAATAATACTAATAATTTCTGGACTCATTTTTCTTCTCCTTCCTGTTACCTATTGGTTTTGCAGTTTTGCCCTTATCTATAGCAAAAACCTTGCCAACTTTTATTTTCGTTGAAATTTCAACGTTTCTTCTCTCTTTCAAAAAAAACACGAGGGCAGATAATGCTTTTTTGCATTACCCGCCCTCGTTTCAATAATGTTACGGTGCATTATCATGCCAATCCGCATTATAGTCCATACCTTTGCTTTTTCCGAAAGACCGTTGATTGGTTCACCTTCAAAAGCTCTGCCGCCTTATACGTGCTGCCTCCCTCCTGCAGCGCCTTGGCAATCACATTTTTTTCGCACTGCTGCATATAATCTTCCAGTGAAAAATGCTCCCAGTCTGTATGCTCACGCGAAAGCCAGTGCATCGCCTCCTCGTCAGGCTCGTATTGGTTCTGCACAGCTCGTCTTGGCTGCGTTTGTTCGCCATAAAGAACCGTTTCCGCAAGCTGTTCAATTTCCATCACGCTCGGCTGACCGGTCACGACGACTCGTTCGATTACATTCCGCAATTCTCTCACATTGCCGGGCCAGCTGTAGTCCATCAGCTGCTGCACCGCCTTTGGCCCAAAGGTCTTAACAATCCCATATTGCTGACAAAAATAATGCAGAAAATATTCTGTCAGCGGCAGAATGTCTTCTTTTCGCTCACGCAGTGGCGGCACCTGAACCGGCACGACCGAAATGCGATAAAAAAGATCTTCGCGGAACGTCCCTTCCTTGACGCACTCGCGTAAATCCCTGTTTGTTGCAGTAATCAAACGAAAGTCAATATATTTTTCGTCCAACGCGCCAATGCGCTTGACCTTATGTGTCTCAAGGACTCGCAGCAGCTTGCTCTGCAGCGCCAATGGCATAGAATTGATTTCATCCAAGAAAAGGGTGCCGCCGTTTGCTTTTTCGATCAGACCAATTTTTCCCTCCGCGCTTGCGCCGGTGAAGGAACCCTTTACATAGCCATACAACTCCGCTTCCAGTAGGTTCTCCGGGAACGCCGCGCAGTTGATCTCCACCATTTCTTTCGCCTTGCGCCTGCTGTGGGAATGGATATACTGCGTCACCACTTCTTTTCCGGTTCCGGTCTCTCCGGTAATTAAAATTGTCGTATCCGTTTTGGCTAGGATCCCAAGCTCCTGCTCCAGCCTCTCCATGATGCCACCCTTGCCATGGATCATAGCCGCCTGCTTTGTCTCTTCGCTCGGTAACTGCACAGGGCTGATTTTGCTACCGCCGTTCTTGATTGCGCTCACTGCCGCGATTGCCTGTTGATATCTTCTTTGCAGCAAATCGATCCGAAAGGTTTCTGCGACGACGTATTCAAGTTCTCCGGTTTCATCAAAGGTTGGTGTTGCCGTGATCAACTGTCTGTACTTGAACTTTCGAGGTGTCACAACTTCATTGACAAAGGTGATCGTACGTTTTTGTTTCAATGCTTCGACGCCTGCGCTGATGGTTACATGACCGGCCTTATCATGATCCTGCAAAAGATCATAGGCATTGATCTTTAGAATATCTTCACGGCTTCCGCCCGTCATACTCAAAAATGCGTTATTGCAATAAATATAGTTTCCATCCTTATCCAGTACATAGACCCCTTCATGCAAATTATTGATGATCAGGCTTTTCAGTAAGCTTTTTTCCATGACACGCTCCCTTTTTGTTTTGCTTTGCGACCATTTTATTCATTATACCTTCTCAGCGCAATTCTTTCAATCTATTTTCCTGATAGCCTGCGATCTCCTCTTGGCTCACGCACCTTCGGAAAGTTTTGCATCCGCTTCCCTCACGTGGCCGTGAGCATGAAAAAACAGCGGCACCTCGCCATCTTATCAGGAATGCGAGGCACCGCCTTGTCTGATCATTTTCAATTTATTTTTCGCATACATCCGCGACATCTGCAGAAGCCCTGTTCAGCCCGCGCCTCGCCGCATGATCCGTCGTTTTATACCTGTTTCTTTATGAATCTTGATAGCACCAGTCCGATCACCGCAAGTACGGCTGCCGTAAGGAAAGCTCCCGCATAGCTGCCCATTCCCTTAAAGTAGGATGCCATGACCGGTCCGACCAGGCTTGCAATGCCAAAGACAACATACATCGCGCCATAATTTTCTGTAATATATTTCGCTCCGAATACATCCGCGGTCAATGGTGTCAGGACGGACGCAAAGCCTCCGTAGCATGCAGCCGCAACGCCCATAGCCGCAACAACGCAGGCGCTGCCGACGCCGAGCGCAAGAATCGCCATTGACGCAGCGCACAGAACGAAGACGATCGTCATGGTTTTGGGAATTCCGATTTTATCGGAAATGCTTCCGAAGAGGAATCTTCCGGCCAT
>ERZ808240.5169-NODE-5169-length-10851-cov-11.407836_pt1 | contig 10851 bp, 10 predicted proteins | sample MGYA00521084_ERZ808240 | MGnify/ENA primary metagenome ERZ808240 (study PRJEB31516, sample SAMN03275571) | gut metagenome | biome: mammalia-associated habitat; material: feces | host: Papio cynocephalus | place: Kenya | collected 2012-08-06 ... | reverse complement strand
AGCGTGAGAACGCTTTCGTCAAGGAGAACGGCACCACCTTCCTGATGAAGATCGGCGCACCGCTCAAGAGCGGCAAGCCCCACGATGGCCGCGCACCCGACTACGATGACTGGGATCTGAACGGTGACCTGCTGTTCTGGAACAATCCGCTCCAATGCAGCTATGAGCTGAGCAGCATGGGCATCCGTGTCAGCCCTGAGAGCATGGACAAACAGCTGACGATGGCCGGCTGTGACGACCGCCGGGAGCTGCCCTTCCACAAGGCTGTCCTGTCCGGCGAGCTGCCTTATACTATCGGCGGCGGCATCGGCCAGAGCCGCCTGTGTATGCTCCTGCTCGGCAGCGCGCACATCGGCGAGGTTCAGGCCAGTGTCTGGGATGAAGCTACCCGTGAAGCCTGCGAGAAGGCTGGCATTCCGCTGCTGTAATCATCTGTAAAAAATAACAGCCTGTCGACCGACAAGCTGTTATTTTTTACTTTCACCCTCGGAGTTCCAGAGCCGGGTGATGCTTTTTATGGCCGCCGCCGGCTTTCCAGACGAGCCAGGCGTAGAAGAGGTTCAGGCAGACGATGGCGACCAGCCATTCCAACGACTGCTGCACCGTTTGCTCATAGACCATCAGGAACGGATAAGGCCCAACAATGAGCCGCTGAATATTCGCCCAGACTGCAATCGAGCCATAGAGCAGGGTCGGGATCAGGGCACAGAAAACATTTTTGCCGGACAGCTGCGGCTCCCGTTCCAGAAACACGAATGACACAAAAGCGCAGAGCGGATTGAGCAGGTGATGGTAAAACATCGAACTTGCCGTCAGCAGGAAGACCACACCGCCCTCATCCTTATAATAGGGCGCAAGGATGAACACAACGGTCAGGAAGGTCATTGTCAGGCAGCATGTCGCAATATACTTGAGCCGTTTGACCCAGAGCGGAATCTCCCGTCCGGTCAGCAGGGCTCTCAGCTGGAAACCTGCCATCAGCAGGCAGACAAAAGCCGTAAAGAAGTTGGAATTTTCGGTGTAAAAGGAAAACATCTGTACACCGACTGCCTCCCAGCTGAGCCGGGCAGCGATGGGTTCCATATAAACGACCGCAAGGTTGAGGACGATAGACAACACCCTGCGGAGGATGTTCCAGAGTTTTTTCTTCATGAAAGAATCTCCGATTCGTTATAATTTGCAGAAATATCAGAAAACGAGCGGTTTTTGCCGCTCGTTTTCATTTTATGCTCTTTATTTTGCGGTATTGATGAAGCTGCGGTTATCCCACAGGTATTTGATGCCGGAAATCGCTGTGACTGCCGCCACCAGCCAGCAGAGGCAGGAAGCGATAAACCCGACATCGCCCTTGCCGACTACACCCGGGATCAAAGCAGTGCTGAAGAAGTAGAAGATAATGGACAGCATCTGAAGCACGGTCTTGACCTTACCCCACATATTCGCTGCAATGACCTTGCCATCTTTTGCACCGGCTGCGACCATCCGCAGACCGGAAACTGCAAACTCACGGGCAAGGATGATGCACAGCACCACCGGAGAGCAGACACCATCACGCATCATGTAAATAAAGGCGACTGTTGTCAGAAGTTTGTCGGCCAGAGGGTCGGCGAACTTACCAAAGTCCGTTACCATGTGCCACTTGCGAGCCAGATGTCCGTCCAGAAAATCGGTGAAGCTTGCCACTGCAAAGATGATACCGGCCAGCAGGTACATAGTCGGGTTGAAATCACCGGTTCCGAACTGGGTCAGTGAGACGAAGATCATAAAGACCGGAACCAGAATAATACGGGTCAGCGTCAGTTTATTGGGCAGATTCATAAAGATTCCCCTCCAATTTTGTTATTTTACAACAGTACCATACAAATCGTAAAGATCACTGTCATTCACCAGAATATCATAGAACTCGCCGGGATAGAGCGGCTCTTCGCTGGACACGCAGACATTGCCGTCCACCTCAGGGGCGTCGCCCATCGTGCGGCAGAGATACAGGCCGCTCTCCTCGTCGATGCCGTCGCAGATGACCCGAACCGTCTGGCCGACCTTATCCGCCTGCTTCTGTGCCATGATGCCGGTCTGGATCTGCATCACCAGCTCGGCACGGCGGTCTTTGACCTCCTGCTCGATCTGGCCGTCCATTTTAGCGGCAACTGTGTTCTCCTCAGCGGAATAAGCAAAGCAGCCCAGACGGTCGAACTTGACCTCCTTGACGAAGTTGCACAGGTCGTCGAACTGTTCTTCTGTCTCACCCGGGAAGCCTGCGATTAGAGTCGTGCGTAGTGTGATGCCCGGAATGGACTTCCGCAGCTTGCCGATGACTTCCAGCAGTTCAGCACGGTTGGAACGGCGGTTCATGTTTTTCAAAATCTCATCGTTGCAATGCTGGATGGGCAGGTCAAGATACGGCACGACCTTCTCATTCCGCTGCATGGCGGCAATAAACTCATCGGTAATGCGCTCCGGATAAGCGTACATGATACGGATCCACTCGATGCCGTTGATCTTATTCAGCTTGTCCAGCAGTTCGCAGATGCTGCCCGGCTTGCCCCAGTCCTCACCGTAAGCGGTGGGGTCCTGCGCCACGATGATAAGCTCTTTCACGCCTTCACCGGCCAGCCAGCGTGCTTCTGCCACGCAGTCGGCCATGTCACGGCTGCGCAGTGGGCCACGGATGGCCGGAATTGCGCAGTAGTGGCAGCGATTGTTGCAGCCCTCAGCAATTTTCAGATAAGCGTAGTGTGCCGGTGTGCCGATAACACGCTTACCGCCCAGAGGGAAGTCTTTCTTCATGCCGTAGCTTTCGAGGTGATCCTCACCGTTGAACAGGCGAGCTACGATGGAGTCGATGGCCTTGTTGGAAGCACAGCCGACAACGGCATCGACCTCGGGGATCTCTTCCTCGATCTGGCTGCGGTAACGCTCGGCCAGACAACCGGTAACGATGACTTTCAGGTTCGGGTTGGCCTGCTTATAGGAGCAGGCCTCCAGAATGTTCTCGATGGCCTCGGTCTTTGCGCTCTCGATAAAGCCACAGGTGTTGACGAGAATGACATCCGCTTCGCCCAGCTCTGCCACTGTCTCGTGGCCTGCCGAAAGCAGGATATGTACCATGCCGTCCAAATCGACCTGATTCTTCGGACAGCCAAGGGAAATACATGCAATTTTCATAAGGGGATAATACTCTCTTTCTGTTACTCTTGTTCTTCTACTCTCCGGACAGCCTCTTTGATGACCGGGTAAGCAAATCCACGGCGCATCAATGCCGCCACCACAAGGTCACGGCGTCCTGCGGCCAGTTTGGAGCGGTAGCGGCTCTCGACCAGGGATGCCGCTGCTTCCAGCTCCGGGTCTTCGCCCTCTTCGTCGGGGGTGTAGACCTGTTCCAATGCCTGCTGGATCTGATTTTGGTTCAGACCTTTCTGCCGAAGATTCTGGGCGGCTGCACGGCGGCTCTTTCGTGCCGCCAGCAGACCTCTCGCCCGTACCTCGGCATAACGGTCATCGTCCAGATACTGCCGCTCGACCATTTCCGCCACGACCTGTGCGGCGGTCTGCTCGGTGAACTTCCGGCAGAGCCGCTCATACAGCTGGCCGGAGGAGATTTCCTGCGACGCCAGCGTTTCCAGCGCACGGGCTCGTGCTTTGGCAACATCGTTCGATTTTTCTTCCTCGCTCAGCGGACGGCGGCTTCTCTGCGAAAAGGCCATTTAGTCCTCCACCATGATATCCAGTTCGCTCTCACTGCTGCGTGCCGGAGCCTTGACGACCGGTTCCTTTGCAGCTGCACTCTCCGCCGCCGGGGATTCCTCAGCCGCTGCCGCCGCTGCCGCTTTGCCGACCGGACGGCGAGTCGCATAGAGCTTATCGGCATTCGCGCGAATCTGACCCTCAATATCATTCGCGATTTCGGGGTTATCCTTGAGGAACTGCTTTGCGTTGTCACGGCCCTGACCCAGACGGATATCACCGTAGTTGAACCATGCGCCGCTCTTCTGGACGATGCCCAGCTTGACACCCACATCAATGAGTTCGCTCATCTTAGAGATACCCTCGCCGAACATGATATCGAATTCTGCCTCACGGAACGGAGGTGCAACCTTGTTCTTGACGATCTTTGCGCGAGTGTGGTTGCCGATGAACTGGCCGGAAGAATCCTTCAGACCCTCCACACGGCGGATGTCGATACGCACCGAGGCATAATATTTCAGCGCACGGCCGCCGGTGGTGACTTCGGGGTTGCCGTAGACAATGCCGACCTTTTCACGCAGCTGGTTGATGAAAACACAGACAGTGTTGGTCTTGCCGATGACGCTGGTCAGCTTGCGCATGGCCTGACTCATCAGACGTGCCTGCAGACCAACATGGCTGTCGCCCATCTCTCCCTCGATCTCGGCACGGGGAACCATTGCGGCGACCGAGTCCACAACGATGGCGTCGATCGCACCGGAGCGCACCAGTGCCTCGCAGATCTCCATCGCCTGTTCACCGGTATCCGGCTGGCTGACGAGCAGCTCGTTGATATTGACACCCAGAGCCTCAGCATATGCCGGGTCCAAAGCGTGCTCGACGTCGATAAAGGCGACTTCGCCGCCCTTCTTCTGTGCCTCGGCCAGAATGTGCAGAGCCAGCGTGGTCTTACCACTGGATTCCGGTCCGAACACCTCGATGATACGGCCGCGCGGCACACCGCCCACGCCCAGAGCGAGATCAAGGCCAAGGCTGCCAGTCGAGATTGCATCCACCTGCATGGCGGTATTGTCGCCCAGCTTCATGATCGCGCCTTTACCGAACTGCTTTTCGATCTGCGCCAGCGCAGTTGCCAGCGCATCCTTCTTTGCTGCCGGCTCTGTCTTCTGGGTCGCAGGCGTGACGTTGTTGTTCTGATTTTTTGCCATAAGTTGTTGCTCCTTTTGTTCGCAATTCCCGGCATCCTGCGTTCCGCGCAGGTGCGGAGGGTTCGATTTCTCTTTCCCTAATAGTATATCACAAAATCCAAAATTTACAACAAGAAGTTGTTTGATTTTTCAACTTTTTCTTGCCAAAATGCAGCGGTCGTTTCCACCGAAGTCTTTTTTACAAACTATATCGACCCAGCCATTCTCATTCAGCAGAGCGGTTACAGCTTCTCGCTGCTGCCAGCCGATCTCCAATGCCAGCGCACCGCCGAATTTCAATACCTTCTGATAGTGTTCCGCGATCGCGCGGTAAAATACCAGCCCATCTTCTCCGGCTTCCAGAGCCATCGCCGGTTCCTGTGCTACTTCCGGCTGCAAGTTCTGCATCTCGGCAGCAGTCAGGTAGGGTGGATTGGACACGATGAGGTCAAGCTCTCCCTCGGGCAATGTTTCCCAATAGGTGAACAAATCCCCCATCACCGGTATTGCCGCCTGCTGATGCAGGGCATTTTTGGCATTTTGTTCGAGATAGTGGAACGCCTCCGGACTTTTTTCAAGGCTTGTTACCTCAGCATCCGGGCAGAACCGTTTCACGCCCAGACCCAGACAGCCGGTTCCGGCGCAGAGATCCAGCACCTTCGGATGTCTAATCCCTGCCAGCATTCCGGCAGCGGCTTCGGCCACTACTTCCGTATCTCCGCGAGGGCAAAGCACCCCCGGCCCAACCGCCAGCTCAAAATCCAGAAACGGCCAGCTGCCGCAGAGATATTGCAGCGGTTCCCGGTTCATGCGTCGGACAGTCAGCTCTTCCAGCCGATCCGCTTCCCCAGCAGAGAGCGGACGGTCTGCCAGCCGGACATCCTGCCCGGTCACCAGACAAAACAGTTCCTGCGCATCGAAATCCGCATCCGGACAGCCTGCTTCGGTCAGGCGGCTTTCCACTTCCTGCACCGCTTTCCGCGGCAGCATCCCTTCGCTTACCATTTTCCGTCCTCCGGGTTCTCGGGCAGGACCGGCGTGACCGCTGCAATTGCAACTTCGATCATGCTGTCATCTGGCTCAAAGACGGTCAGATGCTGCACCCAGATACCGGGCTGACGAATGATGCGCGTCGCAATGTTGTCCGACCGGCCGCACCATTTGAGCAGCTCATAGCTGATGCCCATCACCAGCGGCAGGAGCAGCAGCTTGAACAGCACACGCAGACTTGTGCTGCTCCACGGCAGGACACTGTACAAAAACACGCTGACGATGACGACAAGGATCAGAAAACTGGTGCCGCACCGGGGATGGAACCGGGTATATTTCCGGACATTCTCCACGGTCAGCTCGTCACCGGCCTCATAGCAGGCGATGGTCTTATGCTCTGCACCGTGATACTCAAAGACCCGGTGGATCTCTTTCATCTTAGAGATGGCGACCATATAAATCAGAAAAATCGCGACTTTCAGCACTGCTTCCAGCACCACTTTTCCCCAGCGGCCCAGCGGAACCAGATGGCTCAGTCCGCCGACCAGCACCGTTGGCAGAACGGTAAACAGCAGGATTGCGAACAGTCCGCCCAGCACAGCGGCAAACACCAGCAGTGCGTCCTCGGCCTTTTTGCCGAAGTGGTCACCGATCCATTTTTCAAAGGCCGACTCCTCTTCCTCTGGGTCATAATCATCGCCCATGCTGACCTGTGCCGAGTACATCATATACCGATATCCCATGATGAGGCTTTCAATCATCGAGATGGCACCGCGCACCAGCGGAATTTTTGTCCAGACGCCGTGCGTCGGGGTCGGTTCGATCTTTGTCTCAATGGTTCCGTCCGGCTTGCGCACCGCACAGCAGATCTGCTTGGGGCCGCGCATCATGATGCCTTCCATCAGAGCCTGACCGCCTACGCTGGTCTTGAAACGTTCGGTTTTGGGTTGATTCATTGGGTGGTTCTCCTTTTCAGCGGTGGTAAAGCGGCAGACCAAGGGTGACGACGGTTCCTCGCCCCAAGGTACTCTTGATATCCAATGTGCCGTCCAACGCTGTCATGATGGAATCGACCAGTGCGAGGCCTATGCCGCTGCCACGCACCGAGTTGCTTCCTTTATAGAATTTGGTTTTGACGTTTTCCAGATCCTCCGGCGGAATTCCGCGTCCCTGATCAATAATTTCGATAAAGGCTTTATACTCGCCTTTCCAGATCTTGACCGTGATGCGTCCGCCCAGTGCCGAATATTTGATGGCATTATCCAGAATATTGATAAACACCTGCCGCAGACGGTCGGGGTCTGCATAGACCGGTATCATCTCCTCAGGTTCGGTGTAGGAAAGGATGAGTCCCTCTCGCTGAATACGAGGTTCACAGAACAGCACCGCATCGGTCAGCTCGGCCACCAAGTCCAGCGGAACGCTGTTCATCTTGAGCCGTCCGTTCTGTAGACGGCTGAAATCCAGCAGTTCCTCTACCATATTATAGAGACGAGCCGTCTCGTTGTTGATGATCTCCAAACCTTTTCGGTATGTCTCATCAGCTGGGTCATCCAGCGTCCGCATCGTTTCGACCCAGCCTCGTATCGAGGTCAGCGGTGTCCGCAGCTCATGGGAGATGGAACTGATGAATTCATTTTTCATCTTTTCCGTCTCTTCCAGTCCTTCCGCCATCTGGTTGATGGTTCCGCGCAGACGGTCGACTTCATCTCTCTGGTCGCCCTTGACCGGCAGGCGGACATCCAGCTCACCGCGCGCTATGCCTGCCGCGATCCGCTCTACCTGCCCCAGCGGTACGACGATGCTTCGGATGAAGAAAACACCGGACAAGATCGTAAAGGTCAGTATGACCGCCACGATCAGCAGGCTTAAAATCAGCGCGTGCCGGAGTTGTTCTTCTACCAGAGACAGGCTTGTGACGAGCCGCATCGCTGCAACATCCTCAGCTGCATAGGGTACCAGACAGCAGACCGACATGACCTGTTCGCCTGTCTCAGTCTGATAAGTCGCGACACCCATACCATCCGCTGCATCCTGCGCCTGCTCGAAATCGTCCCAGAGCACGATGCCTTCCGCATCGGTACCGCTCGAAGACGCAATGACACCGCCGTAGCTGTCCAGCAGCATAAACTCGTATTTGTCCTTATCGGAGAACTGCTCCACCATCCGGCGGAGGGCAACGCTTCGGTTCGACGCCGCACGCTGCGCAGTATCGCCGGTGTACATTTTCAGCTGACCGGTAATGGACGAGAACCGTCGATACATGGTCTGCTGTACGCCATTGTAATAGCTGTGGGTCACGCTGAACAGGAACATGCCTTCCACGACCAGCAGCAGCAATACTGTGATGAGCAGGTTGCCGCACAGCCATCGTTTTGTAATTCCGCTTCTCGTAGCGTTTCCCCCTTTCGCTTATTTTCCTACTTAACCTCGATAACAAGGCCCACTATCTCTTGTTTTTCGTACTTGTTTCCCGGCCTGCCAATGGCTCTCCCTACGGGAGAGCTGGCAAAGCCGAAGGCTTTGACTGAGAGGGCTACTCTTCCCACCGGTAGCCGTAGCCCCAGACGGTCAGGATATGGGTCGGGTGGCTTGGCTCGTCTTCTACCTTCATCCGCAGGCGGCGGATGTTGACATCAACGATCTTGACATCGCCATAGTAGTTTTCGCCCCAGACGCCTTTCAGAATCTTCTCACGCACCATTGCGATGCCCGGGTTCCGGAAGAACAATTCCATGATCTGAAACTCCACCTGCGTCAATTCAATAGGCTTTCCTGCTTTCAGCAGGACACGGCGGTTTTCATCCAGCACAAAATCACCGCTGACAAGAGAGGCCGATGCTGATTTTTCTTCGGTGCTGCCCGAAGTGCGGATGACACGGCGGCAGAGAGCCTCGACCCGGGCCATCAGTTCACTGACGCTGAACGGCTTCGTCATGTAATCATCGGCACCAATGGACAAGCCGCGGATCTTATCCTGTTCCTGACCTTTCGCACTCAGGATGATGATACCAATCTTCTGGTCGGTACGGCGGATCGTTTCGCAGAGCGAGAATCCGTTCATGCCCGGCAGCATCACATCCAGAATCGCCGCATCGCAGCCCGGTTTCTCTTCCAGCAGCGGCAGAGCAGCCTCCGCACTATCTGCTTCCAGCACTTCCATTCCGGCACGGCGCAGATTGAATGCGATCATCTCGCGGATACTGGTTTCATCTTCCACGACAAGTACTTTAACCATCCGGTTGTCCTCCATTTCTTTATGCTCCTGCCCACTTTCCAAAAAGCACGCGGCGAAGCATCTGAAGTTCGAGTTTTATACTTTTCCCGACTGCCAATGGCTCCCCCTATGGGGGAGCTGGCACCGATAGGTGACTGAGAGGGCTAGTTCAAACGATACAGCGATCGAGCCAGCCGATAGTTCGGGTCATTGATTTTGACATCCGGGCCAAGCTTTGCCTGCATCTGCCGGGATGCCACCACTCCCAGACGAGTCCATCCTGCAGCACTCTCGCTGGAATTCACCAGCCTCAGGGTCAGCACCAGTTTATTTTCGTCCACCGTCCGCAGTTCTACGGCGTCTTCCACCTCAGTGGAGTCAGTCAGCATCAGGTTCCCTTCCCACTCGGTCGGGAGTTCGATATAGCAGTTCGTTTCCTCATCCATCAGGCCGAAGCTTTTCTTCGGTTCCGGGCTGGTATAGTCCATCCAGACGATGAAATCCATCCGGCGGCTCTGGCTCATGTTCAGCAGGCCGGCCTCATCCGGCTGCGTCGGAATCTCTACCGTTCCATCCTCATCGAGGTCACGGCTGACAAGCCCCGGTACATTCCGAAGCGTCTCCTGATAGAGCTGGTCTGCCTTGATCTGTTTTGCCGGCACCATCTGCTGCGTCTCTTCATCGAAATAAAGAAGGACTGTTGCGAGGTTGTTGCCCGAAATACCCGTCCAGCCATCCAGTACCAGATAATGTTTGCCGTCAGCACCCAGACCAGCCGCCACTGAAGCGCAGCCCGAGAACTTATCCGCCGACAGGCCCATGACGGCGACCTGCTGGAAAGACCCATCCCGGTCAACGGTCAGCAGTTCGATCTGAACCCCACCGTCTTCCAGCGTCGACATCAGGATCAGATCCTGACTGCCGCCGCCGGTGATGTCCTCTACCAGATACTGCTCGTAGGGCTGTTCCAGAATGGCCGATATCTCCTCGTTTTCATAAGAATAGACTGCCAGATACCGGTCACCCTGCGATGCCATGTAACCCACGACCAACTGGGAAGATTCTCCATCCTGCAGCTGTGCCAGCCGGACATTTTCCACCGTATCGGCAAGACCTTCCACACTCTGCCGCACCTGCCAGGTTCCCTCGCCGTCTTTTTGAAGAATCGCGATGCAGACATTGGAAGTCTGTCCACTGGTATAGAGGACTGCGGCATCCTGTTCTCCGTCGCCGTCCAAATCCTGCAAGAGGAAGGGCGAAAGCAGGTCGCCCTGCATCGGGTACTTGAGCTGTGCGCTTTCTCCCAGCCAGTCGTTCAATGCCGATTGCAGCGCGCCGTAATCGCCCATCAGCCGGGGCGCACGGAGAAGCTCCTCGACCTGCAAATTCCCGAAATCGCCAAAGCTGCATCCAGCCAGCAGAACGCAGACCAGAAGCGTCATCAATCCCAGCCGCAGCCGGTTCCGCAGGGTTTTCAACCGTCTTTCCTCCTCTCTGTGGAAATAACAATACGCAGTAATTATATCACGTCCGGACGGTGATTCCAAGTAGCATTCCAAAAGCTTCCATTCCAACGTTCTGAAATACAAAAACGCCCCTTCCCATTTCTGGGAAAGAGCGTTCAGATACTGTTTATACAGTCAGGAACGGATTAGACGAGCTCCAGAACTGCCATCTCAGCAGCGTCGCCACGACGTGCGCCGATCTTGATGATGCGAGTGTAGCCGCCGTTGCGGTCAGCGTACTTGGGGCTGATCTCATCAAACAGCTTCT
>ERZ808240.5167-NODE-5167-length-10853-cov-4.037507_pt1 | contig 10853 bp, 6 predicted proteins | sample MGYA00521084_ERZ808240 | MGnify/ENA primary metagenome ERZ808240 (study PRJEB31516, sample SAMN03275571) | gut metagenome | biome: mammalia-associated habitat; material: feces | host: Papio cynocephalus | place: Kenya | collected 2012-08-06 ... | reverse complement strand
CGAATGGGGGGGGAAGCGACGGGTACCCGGCGGTGCCCCCATTGGCCATGCGGCACGCCCCGAGAGCGAAACCAGAGGACTTCTCTTCACCATTCCTCCTTAACGTTGCGTTGACGATTTGTCGGGTTTAATTGCTTTGGCGTACAATACCGCCTGTTGTATTGCACCTGTTTGCGCGGGTGCCTGGCCGTTGCGCTTGATTTTGCGGCCCGCGTTATTGCGGCAAGCGCCTGGTCTTTCGAACGCGCACGCGTTCCCCGAATGTGAAACGTTACGCGGCGCTGGCGCGCATGGGCGCTGCCTAGCCGCGTTCCAATTGAAGAGATGAAGCGCGGCCGGGCGCATGCCTTGGGCTTGCGTTGCGCTGTGCTTCTCGCACTTAAGGAGCGAAGGAAACTTGACGAACGAACAGAACGCGCCGGAGCAGACTTCCGGTACCCTTGGCGGCGCTATCGCGGCTGCCAAATCGGCCGTTGCCGAACACGGCAACGACAAGCAGGGCGGCGAGGCGAAAGATGGCGGCAAATCGCGCAGCCGCTCCCGCGGTTCTCGCGGCGGCCGCAACCGTCGCGGCGGCCAGGGTTCGCAAGCCCAGGATGTTCAGCAGAACAAGGCTGCCTCTGAAGAAAAAGGGCAGGGCGGCAACGGCGGCAATCGCCGTCGCACGACGCGCACGAAACATGTGCAGCTCGACCACAATCGCCCGCAAATCACGCCCGATTCCGAACTTGAGCCTGAAACCTTCAAAAGGCCCCGCACGCGCAAGCAGCGCGGCGGCAACAACCAGCGCCGCGCGGTGAAGCACAATCCCGACGTTACGCTAAAGATCATCCCGCTGGGCGGCTTGGACGGCATCGGCAAGAACATGACCGTCATCGAGTGCGGCGACGACATGATTCTCGACGACGCCGGCCTGATGTTCCCCGACGACGACCATCCCGGCATCGACCTGATTCTGCCCGACTACACGTATGTGCTTGAAAACGAGCACAAGCTGCGCGGCATTATCATCACGCACGGCCACGAAGACCACACGGGCAGCCTGCCGTATTTGATGAAAGACCTCACCAAGAAGGTTCCCATTTATGGCACGAAGATGACGTTGGGCCTTATCGAGGGCAAGTTCAAGGAGCATCGCATCAAGGCGAAGCTGTGCGAAGTGAACCCCGGCGACGAGATGAAGATCGGCAACTTCGTGGTCGATTTCTTCGCCGTGAACCATTCCATCCCGGGCGCTTTGGGCGTGTTCTTCCAGTCTCCGGCCGGCAACGTGCTGCATACGGGCGACTTCAAACTCGATCAGAGCCCCATCGATGGCGTGCATACCGACTTCGGCGCGCTTGCCCGCTTCTCGAAGATGGGCGTCGACCTTATGATGAGTGACTCCACGAACGCCACCAACCCCACGTTCACCCCGTCCGAGGCCGAGGTTGGCAAGGTGCTGCGCCCCATTATCAAGAACGCCACGGGCCGCGTGATTATCGCGAGCTTCGCGAGCCACATCCATCGTCTGCAGCAGGTATGCGATGCCGCGGTGGCCAATGGTCGCAAGGTTGTGGTGACGGGACGTTCCATGATTCAGAACACCGATATCGCGCGCCGCTTGGGCTACCTGAAAATCCAGGACGTGGATTTGATTGATGCCTACGATTTGAAGGGCATCCCGCCCGAGAAGGTCGTCATTTTGTGCACAGGCAGCCAGGGCGAGCCGCTTTCGGCATTGGCCCGCATCGCGAACGGCGAGCACAAGACCATCCAGATCGACCCGGGCGACACGGTCATCATCTCGGCCACGCCGGTCCCCGGCAACGAGAAGGCCGTCACGCGCGTCACGAACCAGCTGGCGAAAATCGGCTGCGACGTGTGGGACAAGCATCGCGCGATGGTGCACGTGTCGGGCCACGCGAGCGCCGAGGAATTGAAGCTCGTGCTGTCCATCGTGCAGCCCAAATACTTCATGCCGGTGCACGGCGAGTCCATGCATCTGCGCGCGCATGCGAACCTGGCCGAGGCTACGGGCGTCGACCCGAAGCATATTTTCCTGTGCGAGAACGGCGACACGCTCGAGATGCGCGACGGCCAGGTGCGTTTCGGCGAACCGGTCGAAAGCGGCATCGTGTACGTCGACGGCCTGTCGGTCGGCGATACGTCCAAGGACGTGCTTGACGAGCGCACCACGCTTTCGAACTGCGGCTTCGCGTGCATTTGCGCGGCCGTCGACCCGAAAAAGCGCCAAATTCTTGGCAATGTCCGCATCGAGATGCACGGCATTACTGGAGGGGATGTGGCCGAATTGCGCCGCGAGGCGACCGACGGCGTGAAATGCACGTTGCGCCGCTCGCTCGAGCGCGGCGTGAAGGGTCGCGACCTCGAGAAAGCCTGCCGCGATTCGCTGCGCTCACTTCTGTGGGATCGCACGCAGCAGCGCCCCATGGTCATCGCCTCTATCATCGAGGTGTAGGCGCTTCGCGGAATGCACATTCGCCTGCGCTATAATTCAAGCTTCGCGCGCAAGCGCAAAGCCGTATGACGTACACGGCCGGGTCGCCTTGGGGCGGCTCGGCCGCTGATGGATAAACGCACTACGAAAACGCATCACAACGAAGGAGCATGCAATTGGCTCGCGGTTCAAAGAAGAACGCCGCACAATCGAATACCTCCAAGCCCGTCAAAGGCTCGAAGGGCAGGGGAAAGGCCGAATCTGAGGGACGCGTTCCCTTGAAGGACGCGCCGGCCCGCGGCCGGGCGCGCGCACGTGCGGCCGAGCAGGAAGAGATTCCCTTCGACGAATTCGAGCGCGAGCCGCGCATCTTCGATGACCGCACGAAGCGAGACATCGCGGGCGTGGTCGTTGCCGTAGTCGCTGTGGTGTTGTTTTTGGCCGTGGTGCTGACGCCTTCGGGCTTTATTACCAGCGCCTTGGCCGAGGCGCTGCACCTTACGTTGGGCATCGGCGCTTACGTGTTGCCTTTCATTCTGATAATCGTGGGCGCCAGCCTGCTCGTGCGGCTCGAGCGCACCGATTTGCCGCTGCGTTTGGGCGTAGGCTTGGCGCTGTTGTTCTTCGCATTCATGTCGGCCCTTTCTCTGTTCACGCCCGGTGCGGCTGAAAACGGAGCACTGCTGTTCGAGCCGGTGGCCCTTTCCGGCCGAGGCGGATATGTGGGCGCGGGCATCGCGTGGGCGCTGCTGCAGCTGTTCGGCGAGGCCGTGAGCGTGGTGCTTCTTCTGGGCGTCGCGTTGGCGGGTGCGGTGATCATCGGGTTCTCGCTCACGGGCGCGTTGGAATCGTTGCGCGAAAAAGGCGCCGAGCTGCGCGTTTCCCATAGGAAGCGTGCAGAATCTGACGATGCCGACGAGCTGCCGGGCATTCCGTACCAGGCTGTCGAAGACATCGACAATCCCTATGCGGCCTTGGAGGACGAAGCTCATGAGGCGTCTGAAGGGCCTGCTGTCCTCGCGCGAAAGCGTGAAGAGCGTGGGCTTTTGGCCGGTTTCGGCATGACGAAGAAGGAACGTGAGGCTGCCGCCGCGGAAAAGGCCGCGAAAGCCGCCGAGGAAGTTCCCCCGGCGCGTATCCGCCGTGCCGAGCCCGTGCGCGTACCGCGCGACCTGTCGCGCCCGCGCCGTGCATCGGAATCGCTTTCGACCCAGCTGCTCGAGGGGCGCCGCCCGGGCCAAGTGCCCCAAACTACGCCCGATACTTATTGGCCTGCCGAATACGCGTTCAACGAGCCCGCAACGGGCGCGGCACCGGGCGCGAAAAAACAGGGTGCGCTTGATGAGGTGGCGAGCGCCGCCGATGCCCCGATCGACGAGACTGTAACTCAGCTTTTGGGTGACAAGCCCGCTCGAAAGGCCGCCAAACCGGTATCGCGTGTTGATGCGGCGACGGGAGCCGCCATCGCCGCCGTGGCCGGCGGTAGCGCTGCGGCGGTGGCCGATGCCGCCTCCGCGAAAGGCGCGTCCGCGAAAACTCGCATGCTGAAGCCCAAGCACGAACCGCTTCCGTGGGAAGACGGGCCGCTCGGCGACGCTTCGCTCGAACCCGTGTCTGAATCCTCGGCAACAAAGGCCATGACGGGTCGCTTGGGCGATGCAAAAGCCGTCGAGGCCCCCGTGCCCCAGACGCGCGCGTTGAAAAAACCGAAAACCACGCCGATTGACACGTCGGCGTTCACCGCTGCGGGCGAGACGCGCGGCGATTTCACGCTGCCCGCGTTCGGGCTCATCCATCATACCGAGGTGGCGACCGAGGCCGACGAGGCCGAGCTGCGCACGTTGGCCGAAGAGCTGCAAGCCACGCTGGAAGACTTCAGCATCATGGCGAAGGTCGTGGGCTGGGTCGCTGGCCCCACGGTTACGCTGTTCAAGGTCGATTTGCCTTCCGGCGTGCGCGTGAGCCGCATCATGAGCCTGACCGACGACATCGCGCTGGCACTGGCCGCGCCGGGCGTGCGCATCTTCGCGCCCATTCCCGGTACGAACCACGTGGGCATCGAGGTGCCGAACCGCACGCGCCAGAACGTGCTTCTGGGCGATGTGCTGAAAGACGCGCATGGCGCCCCGCTCGAAATGGCTATCGGCAAAGACGTCGAGGGGCACTCCATTGTGGTGGATTTGGCGAAAATGCCGCACTTGCTGATCGGCGGCACTACGGGTTCGGGCAAATCGGTGGCCATCAACGCCATGATCATGTCCATCCTGATGCGCGCCACGCCCGATGAGGTGCGTTTCATCATGATCGACCCGAAGCGCGTTGAGTTCACGCCCTACAATGGCATTCCGCACCTGTACGTGCCCGTGGTGACCGAGAACAAAGAGGCCGCCAGCGCGCTTTCGTGGGGCGTGGCCGAAATGGAGCGTCGTCTGAAGGTGATGTCGAAGGCCGGCGTGCGCAACATCTCGCAGTACAACAAGAAGGTCGACGACGGCCTGCTGAGCGATGAGGATACGCCCGAAGGCGAGTGGCCCAAGAAGATGCCCTACATCGTCATCATTATCGACGAGCTCGCCGATTTGATGATGAACGTGGGCAAGGAAGTGGAACTTTCCATCAGCCGCATCGCGCAGCTCGCGCGCGCGGCGGGCATCCACATGATCGTGGCCACGCAGCGCCCGTCGACCAATGTGGTTACGGGCCTCATCAAGGCGAACATCACGAACCGCATCGCGTTCAACGTGGCGTCGGGCATCGACTCGCGCGTCATTTTGGACACGCCGGGCGCCGAGAATCTCATTGGTCTGGGCGACATGCTGTTCAGTAAGCCCGAATGGCCCAAGCCCCAGCGTTTGCAGGGCTGCTTCGTCTCGGAAGAAGAGATCGAGGCTGTGGTGGAGCACTTGAAATCGCAGGGCGAACCCGAGTACCACAGCGAGATTCTGCAGACCAACGTCATCAGCCTGGGCTCGACGATGCCCGACGGATCGGGCGGCTCTTCGACCGCCGACGACCCGCTTTTGTGGGAAGCCGCAGACATCGTGGTGGCCAGCGGCTTGGGCTCAACTTCGAACATTCAGCGCAAATTGAGCGTGGGGTATTCCCGCGCGGGGCGCATCATGGATATGCTAGAAGAGAAAGGCGTCGTGGGCCCGCCGAACGGCAGCAAGCCGCGCGAGGTGCTCGTCGACGACATGGAACTCGAATCTCTGAAGGCCTTCGAGGCGCGTGACGCCGCCGACGGTGGATTCTAGGAGCTAACGTGGAAGATTTGAATTTCGGCGATATTTTGCGCGAGGCGCGCGAGCGGTCGGGCGAAGACTTGGTGTCGGTTGCGCGCAAGCTGCGCATCCGCCCCGACATTCTGGAGCGCATCGAGGCGAGCGATTTGAAGAATATGCCGCCTCGGGGCTATTCGCGCAACATGATCAACGCTTATGCCCGCTATTTGGGCTTGAATTCAACCAATGTGGTGAAGAACTACCTCGACGCCCAGTACCGCTCGCAGGTTGAAAGCGCGCGCAAGAATATTCGACCGACGGGTTTCGACATGTCGGGTGCGAAGCGCCATCACGGCCTTCGCGAGGAAGTGCATGTCGATGAGCGCTCGAAGGCCCGTGCGGCTGCGGCCGAGCGCGTCTCGAGGGCGGAGTCGGAAGAGGACGAATATGCGGCGATGCAGGCAGAGAGTTCCCGCAACCGTGCGAAGCGTTTAGGGCTGAGCAGCACGCGCGGCGACCGTTCTTCGCGCAATTCGTCGCGCCCGTCTCAGGCGCGCTCGCATGGCGGCTCGTCGTTCGACGAGGGGTTGTTCGACGACATCGATCGCGGAGCCGAAGGCTCGCGCGAGCTTTCGTCGGCTGAGCGAGCCATCGCGTCTCGGCCCGCCTCGGCTTCGCATTCGCGTCGCGCCGGCGCCGTGCACGTGGGTTCCTACAACGGCTATGGCCAGGGCCTGTATTACCATACGCGTCAGCAGCAGGCCTCTTCCGATGACGCCGGACGCACCCGCAGGCTCGACGATGCCCCCGAGCGTCCTTCTTCGCGTCGCTCCAATCCGGCGGCTCCAGGGTCTACCCGCAGGCTGCGCCGCGGCGAGGAAGAACAGAAAGACACCTACATGCCGCGCCAGTCGCGCCGTTCGGCGTTGCCCGAGGAGCATTCCATCAGCGTGTATGCCGCGCCGCGCAACCTGGGCACGAACCAGGGCGGCCTGCGCGACAAGCTTCCGTTCCTCATTGCGGGCGTAATCATCTTACTTCTGGTGGTCGTCATCGCGTTCTTGGCGAATGGCATCGGCTCGAAAGCCACTTCGAGTGCCCAACAGAGCGCTCCTATGAACATCACCGGCTTGCCAGAAACCGGCACGTCGGGCTCGTCTTCGAACGATTCGTCTTCGTCGTCTTCCGAGTCGAGCGACGATTCGACGAAGCAGCAGGCCACCACGAAGAAGACCGAGACGGCTCCCACGAAGACAACCATCGCGTATTCGGTTGCGAGCGGCAAAACGCCGTATGTCGAGATTTACGACGGCGATACGTGTGTCGTCGCGCAAAGCCTGTCGGGCGGCTCTTCCGACAGCTATGACGTCACCGATTCGCTCACCATCGTCGCGAGCCCCTATGACGGCTTGACCATCACACAAGACGGCCAGGCGGTCGACCTCACCCAATACGTGAGCAACGGCATCTTGCGCTTCGAGGTGAACTTCGCCGATGTGCTGGCCGCTTGGAACGAGGCGCATCCCGACTCTGCGACTGCGTCGGCTTCGACGTCTGCTTCAACCACGGGAACGACGTCCGCGCAATCGAGCGGTTCGATTACCGGCTCAACCGCAACTTCAACGTCGACGGCTAACACGGTGTCGACGGCTCAATAGCAAGCCTGCACGTTCCAACTCCTACAGAAAGGCTCATCATGGCTAAAGAATCCAGCTTCGACGTGGTATCCACCGTCGATATGCAAGAAGTCGATAACGCGTACGGCCAGGCAAAGCGTGAAATCGCGCAGCGCTATGACCTGAAAGGCTCGGGCGCCGAAATCGCTTTGGACAAGGGCGCGCGCAAGCTTACCGTGTCGGCGCCGGCCGAGTTTGTGGCCAAGCAGGTCATCGACGTGCTGGGAAGCAAGCTCATCAAGCGCGGCATCGATTTGTCGGCGGTGAAGTGGGGCGACCCCATTCCCGCTGCCGGCCAAAGCGTGCGACAGGTTGCCGAAATCGTCGAGGGCATCGACAAGGAAACCGCCAGCAAAATCTCGAAGGACATTCGCGGCACGAAGCTAAAGTGCAAGGTGACCATCGAGGGCGACAAGCTGCGCGTGGCCTCCGCCTCGCGCGATACGCTGCAAGACGTGATCGCATTCCTGAAGGGCCAAGACTACGGCCAGCCTCTTCAGTACGTGAACTACCGATAGGGTGGGCTCGCATGTCGAACATTGATGTGAACGCGCTCGAATGCGTGGCGCCGCGCGTGTGCTTCGTGACGCTGGGCTGCGCCAAAAACGAAGTGGATACCGCGGAAATGACCAAGCGGCTCGCTTCCGCGGGCTATGCCGTGTGCGATGATGCCGCCGCGGCCGACGTGGTGGTCGTGAACACGTGCTCGTTCATCCAGGCCGCGACCGAAGAAAGCCTCGAGGCTATTTTCGAGGTATGCGGCCTGCCGAACTTCGTCGATGGCCAGGCGAAACTCGTGGTGGCGGGCTGCATGCCGGCTCGTTACGGCGACGATTTGTCTGCCGAGTTGGGCGAGGCCCAGGCATTTGTGCCGTGCAGCAAGGAAGACGACATCGTCGAGGTGCTCGGCCGTGTTCTGGGCGAAGCCGCGCCGAAGGGCGGGTCGGTCGATGCTTCCTCGCCGTGGGCCGCGTCGCCCGCGTCGTACGTGAAGATTTCCGATGGTTGCGACCGCTTTTGCGCGTTCTGTGCCATTCCCTACATTCGTGGGCGCTATCACAGCTTCCCGCTTGAACAGGTGCGTGCCGCCGTCGCCGAGCGCGTGGCCGCCGGCGTGCGCGAGATCACGCTTATCGCGCAGGACACGGGCCGTTGGGGCGACGATTTCGACGAGCCGTCGAGCACGGCCGCCCTTCTGGCGACGTTGGCCGACGAATTCCCCGATACGTGGTTCCGTTTGATGTATATCGAGCCGCAGGGCGTGACCGACGAGCTGCTCGACGTAATTGCCAGCAAGCCCAACGTGTGCACATACCTCGATGTGCCGCTGCAGCATGCCAGCAAGCAGGTGCTGCGCGCCATGAACCGCCGCGGCGATGCCGAGAAGCATCGCGCGTTGGTGCGGCGCATCCGCGAACGCGTGCCGGGCATCACGCTGCGCACCACGCTTATCGCGGGCTTCCCAGGCGAAACCGAGGAAGATCTCGAAGTGCTGCAAGATTTCCTGGAAGACGTGGAGTTCGACTACGTGGGCGTGTTCCCTTATTCCCAAGAGGAAGGCACCAAGGCTGCCGAAATGGATGGCCAGATCGACGAGGACGTGAAAATCGAGCGCGCGCAGAGCCTGCGCGATATCGCTGACGCCATTGGCGAGGCGCATGTGTCGGCACGCATAGGCCGCGAGATGGACGTGCTGGTGCTCGGCCGCGAAGAAGACGGCCAGCTATACGGCCGCGCCATGTGCCAGGCGCCCGAAGTCGATGGCGTGGTGTATTTGGAGGAAGGCGAGATCGGCGACATCGTGCGCGTGCGCATAACCGACACGCTGGTCTACGAAATGGAAGGCGATGTGCTGCATGGCTAGCGAGCCGAACAACTCGTACGCTTCGGGAAAACCAACGCCGGCGGGGCAGGGCACGGTCGACAAGATTCTCACGCCCGCGAACGTCGTCACGATGATTCGCATCTGCCTGGTGCCGGTGTTCGTGGTGGCGCTCATCAGCCCGTGGCCCGATTGGATTGGCTTCGAGTCGCTCGACCCGTGGAAGGCATGGATTGCCGCCATCATCTTCGTGGCAATCTCGTGCACCGATTGGCTTGACGGCTACCTGGCGCGCTCGCGCGGGGAAGTGACCGACTTCGGCAAATTCATGGATCCCCTTGCCGACAAGGTGCTTGTGGTGGCGGCGCTGCTCGTGCTCGTGGAGCTTGGATCGCTGCCGTCGTGGCCCGTGATCATTATCATCGCGCGCGAGTTCATCGTGAGCGGCGTGCGCATGGTGGCCGCCAGCAAAGGCGAGGTCATCGCCGCAAGCTGGTACGGAAAATTCAAAACCGTGTTCCAAATGATCGCCATCGTGCTGTTCGTCGTGAAGGAGAGCCCCGCTGTGTTGGGCCTGCTTACGCCGCAGCTGGCGTTTGGGCTGTATCTGCTGAGCTGGCTCGTGATGGCCATCGCGCTTGTGCTCACTATCGTGTCGATGATGGATTACATCTGGAAGGCGCGCCACCTTATTGGCTTCAAGCCCAAGGGCGGCCAGGCTCGCGTGGTCGACAATGCCACGCTTGCCAAGCAGTGTGGCGTGGATGATTTTTCGGACGAGATTCGCATCGAGGCAGCGCGTGCCGTGGTCGAGAAGGCGCGGGCCGCGGGCAAAACCGTGGGTACGGCCGAAAGCTGCACGGGCGGCCTTATTGCGACGTCGCTTACCGAGATTGCGGGATCGTCGGCCGTGGTGCGCGGCGGCATCGTGAGCTATGTGAACGCCGTGAAAAAAGCGCAGCTCGACGTTCCCGATGTCGCGTTCGACGGCGAAAGCGCCGTGTGCGAGTCGGTGGCGGTTGCCATGGCCCAGGGCGCGCGGCGAGCTTTGGATGTGGATGTGGCGTGCTCGGTCACGGGAATCGCAGGCCCTGGCGGCGCCGAGCCCGGCAAGCCCGTCGGCACGGTATGGGTGGGCGTCGCCTCTACAGGCGTGGCGTTTGCCAAGGAATGCCATTTCGAGGGAGATCGCGCTTCGGTAAGGGCTCAGGCGGCTCAAACGGCTCTTGAGATGCTGAAAGACGTTTTGTAGGAACCGCCGGCAAGGTTTTGCGTGCTTGCGGGCAAACTTTCGGCAAGATTTCATTGCTTTGATGGCCACGCAGCGTTCTTGCGCAATATCGAAAAAATGTTCCCTTTCGCTTGACGCAAGAACATCTGTTCGTAATAATGGGCACGTTCAGAAAAACCGGCACCACGCCGGCAGCAAGGAGATGCAATGGCTCAGACCCAGACCCAAGACAAAGACAAGATGCTCGAACTCACCACCGAGCAGATCGAGAAGAAGTTCGGCAAGGGCGCCATCATGAAGCTCGGCAAGAACGCCGAACATCTTGAGGTCGCCGCCATCCCCACGGGCGCGTTGCCGCTCGATGCGGCACTCGGCATCGGTGGCGTTCCGCGCGGTCGCATCGTGGAGATTTACGGTCCCGAGTCCAGCGGCAAAACCACGCTGGCGTTGCAGGTGCTCGCCG
>ERZ808240.5166-NODE-5166-length-10856-cov-4.019813_pt1 | contig 10856 bp, 13 predicted proteins | sample MGYA00521084_ERZ808240 | MGnify/ENA primary metagenome ERZ808240 (study PRJEB31516, sample SAMN03275571) | gut metagenome | biome: mammalia-associated habitat; material: feces | host: Papio cynocephalus | place: Kenya | collected 2012-08-06 ... | reverse complement strand
ATTCTTATTTTCAATAAATACACTTGTTTTTCTCGTCAAAAAGCAATCCTACTTAAAAAAAGAACAGAAAGCGTTATTTTTTAACCACTTTTCGTTCTTTTTCCACTGTACCTATAACTATATTCTATAACTATTTTTATCTGTCATGGCATCATGACTTTGTAAATGTTGTTGTCACGACATCATGACTTTGCAAATGCTGTCGCTGTTACAGATATGAGAATCAAAATGCATCCGACCATAGATGATAAGCTTGCGCTCTCATGTAAAATCAGAATTCCCACAATCATGCTCGTCACCGGCTCGAATGTGCTTAAAATCGCCGCATCCTGTGCTCCTACATACTGCACTCCATATTGAAAGAATCCAACTCCGATAAATGCCGCACCAAGTGACAATACAATTGCCGCAATCCAGGCTGCTCCATCCATATGAAGTATGAAGCTCCCCGTTACTTTTCCAAACAAAAATACCATGACCGAGCCAATTGTATTCATGTAAAAGATCATTTTCATTGCCGGAATATCCTGTAGTCCACCAACTTCCAGATACAAGATGTAAAACGCATAGGTCATTCCGGATATGAGGGCAAATACAAATCCAAGGGGCTTTGCCACCCCGCCGCTTCCTGCATAGGACAGGAAAATACCAATCATACACAGGCCGACACACACAATCTTCAGCTTCGGTACCCGTCTCCGCAAAAATATCAGACTGCCCAGCAGTACAAAAACCGGATATCCAAAATGAATGACGGTCGCCATACCAGATGGCATATAATTGTAAGCACTGTACAGCAAAAGTGCAGTGATTCCATAGCCACATAATGTCAAAAGTAAAATCTTCTTTCCTTCTTCCACAGATATCCTCATCGGAACTTTCCGTATCTTAAGATAAAGATACAACGGAATAATCGCAAGCGAAAATCTCAAAAATAAAGCTCCGACAATGGTTCCTCCGTCTGAACAGATCACTTTCACAAGCAATGGCATAAATCCAAAATATACCGCCGACAGCAATAAATATAGAAAGCCTTTTACTCTCGTGTTCATTATCCCAGTTTCTGTTCCTTTTCATTGTATTGTGCCAGCTTACTGTCATCCATTTCCCACAGCCAGCGTCCACCGTCACACATAGACAGATCCGGACAGTCACCTTTTACATACGCATAAATCGGCGGCTCGTCTTTATATTTTTCAATTGCCTCCGTCAGCTTCACCATCATACGCGGTGCATCTTTCGGCACTTTGCCTTTCACACGAAGCTCCAGGAAATCATTGAATCCATCGTAGACCATCTGATGTCCATCCGGTCCTTCTTTCAAAAGCCCAATCAGCGTGCGCTCTTCTTCCATATTCTCCACTTCATCAGCCGGTACGAATGCCCCTGACTTAATATCTTCATAAAGTGCAACCTGGTTATGAAGGAACAAAGAAAAATTCACAATGCGGTCCGGCTGGGTCTTATTCAAAAACTCTGCCAGAGCGACTGCATTTTCCTGGCCTCTGCCTTTTCCGGCAACACCGGACATAATATGTGCATCAAAAATCAAGCCGGCCTTTTGAATTCTCGCGATTTCCGTATATGCCTGCTCCTGTGTATGCTCTTTTCGCATAAACTTCAGCACATCATCCAGACCACATTCAATTCCCAGATACAGATGTCTTACCTTGCGGTCATATAATTCCTGAAGCTCTTCATCACTTTTCTGGCGGATGCTTGTGATTGTCGCGTCCATATTGATCATTTCGCAATCCGGGAAGTATTTATCGATTAAATCCAAAACTGCACGCAGTCTCTCCATTTTCAATCCAAATGCATTCCCGTCTCCAAGGAAAATCTTTTTCGGATTTCCTCCCAGATTCTTTACCCTCTGTAATTCCTCCTCGACCTGCTCCAGTGGCAGCTCGCGATACTTTATATCTCGGAACAGATTACAGAATTTACATTTATTATAAGAACAACCGACCATGACCGGCAGCATATAAGATGCACGCTCCATCGGTGCACGACAAATTCTACCTTCGTATTCCATACCATTACCTCCAATTCAAATCACTGCTTACAAATCTTTATAATTTTTTCTGGTTTCCTATGTATACATTGTACTTTTCCACAGGTAATTATATTATAGCACAGTTTTCCCCAAATCACTTCCTCGTTCTCACCCATTTTCCACAATTTCTAAAGATTTCCTTATGACTTCGTGAAGATTGTGTGACATCTCTTGAGTCCTCATCGCATTCATTATAGAATAAGACTTGCACATAGGGAGGGTATCAATCATTATGGGACATAAAAAGAAAGTGAAAAATGAATACGATGATTACTTCGATGATGATTTCGAAGTTGTATATGAAGACTTAGACGATCTGGGGAGCTATTCGAACGAAGACAGTTCTGATGATTATGATGACGATGATTACGACGACGATTACGACGATGATTACGATGACGATTACGACGATGATTACGACGACGATTACGACGATTACGACGATGATGATTACGACGATGATTATGGCAACAGGAACAGAAATTCGAAAAAGAAAAAGCGCAACAATAAGCAGGATTCTGATTCCGAAAAATCCAAAAAGAAAAAGCGCCGCCACGGATTGCCGAATGTAGGAAAACCGGTTGCGGCCGTTGCCAGAACCGGCGTAAATGCAACTAAGAAATTAGTCGGCACCATTCTCCGGGCTGCTACGCTAATTTTAATTGCAATCATTATCCTGCTGTTATTGAAAACATTTTTAACTCACGCAAGTACGTACGGAAAGATTCTACTTCTTGGACAGACAAAAGACGCTACACTCATTGCTTACCTGGCTGTCGGCGGTATTTTAATCGGATATGAGCTTATCAACTTTTTCTGGGCTTCCAGCCGTACCCGCGCCAGAAGCAGAAGCAACAACCGACTGGATACCGGACGAGGTCTTCTGTCTTTCGTGGTCATCTATGCCGGCTCTTACCTGGCTGCGATGTTCAGCCATTTGATTCCGGGCTCTCCAAGCTGGCTTGCCGGTGTACAGGGAGGCTTGTCAGTCTATGGTGATCTGAAATCCACATTACTGCCACTTTGTATCGCGGGAATCGTAAGCTGCGTGGTCAGAAAAGTGATAGTAAGATAAGATTCAAAAAACATTGAAATCAGAAAAGAACAACCGCCACAAGGGTGGTTGTTCTTAGTTTAAGTATATCATTTAAATCTATTTCATTTACTTATTCTTTATCTTCCGCACAATTTTTCTGACCAGCAATACAAGCAAAACAATCAGTACAATTATGAGCACGAAAATTCCTGCTATAATAACTGAGAATTTATTCGGGTGCTTGACCAGATTCACGATATTCCAACTGTCTTCTACAACCTTACGGTCGTGCTTTTCATTGTAGTATTCCGGTACATTTGCAATGCCATCTCCATCTGTATCATCAAAGGACTGCATATATCTTGCAATGGCATCCCACGCCTTCAGCTCTTGATCACCTTCCATAATTGCCTGGTCTTCCAGGCTCTTAATTGGATTGCCATCTTTATCTTTCGGCGTAATAGACAGCAATCCGTAAGAGGTGTCCATGACGGCACCGAGCATCTGCCCCGTGTACAGATCTGTCACTACATGGTACAGCTTGTCGTCTTCTATCTCTTCTCGTTTTCCTTCCTCTCCCGCTTTCGTCAGATAGCAGTCCGTCACTTTATTCAATATCATACGATGCGGATTGTAGGTAAAGTTAAGTCCGCTGCAATAAAGTCTTGCAATATTCATAAAATCTGAAACAGATGCATCAATCTCTGCCACCAGTTTCAATTCTTTACCCGTCAGATACACGCCAATCAGCGGATAACCCGCCAGCCCGTCTTTTCCGATTCCAAGGGAAAATGAATTGTAGACCTGTTCGACTGTAACATCGCCTTTTGTGTATGTATCGCGCACCGTTCCGCTCGGAACAACCGCCACGTCAACCGGATTACCGTCATAGTACTTGGAATTTTCTACCGCATATACATAGGAATCCGACATGATATCCCCAAGATTCAGTTCTTCATGTTTGTTGTACATATCCTCAACACTGCTGAATTTAATATCATTTTCCGCAAGGACCTGATCTTTTGTATATCCAAAATGTGACAGATAATTTGTATCAACCGTTGCCATCAGCGCATCGATCCGCTCCTGCGTTGCAGAATCTGCTTTAATCTTATCTGTAACCGGAATTAATTCATAGGTATCCATATTCCAGCGTCCGTCAGATTTCTGTGTCATGGAAAGGGTGCCCAGATTTCTTCCATATTCACCGCAGGATACAATATAAGTATCTCCATGCTGAATTGGTTCATCCAGCTGGGTGTGAGTATGACCACTGATGATGAGATCAATATCCGGTACATTTTTCGCAAGAATCTCATCTTCTGATTTATCCTCGTCCTCCGCAGTACCGCTGTGAGACACACAGGCAATCATATCGACATCTTCATTTTTCTTGATTTCTTCAACCGTCTTCTTAGAAGCCTCGACCGGATCTTTAAAAAGCAATTCGCAAGTCGGTGCACAATCAAGGGCATCCTTTCCAAACACACCGAACACCGCAATCTTGACGTCACCTTTCTTTACAACTACATAATCTTTTTCTCCGTAATTTTCAAATGCTTCTTTGATCTGTTTCTGTCCGTCGGTCAGACCAGCCTTTTCCATAGCCTCCCAGTCTACATTGCATACGACCAGAGCCGGTATCGTTTCACCGGAAGCTTTGGCTGTATTTAACATATTTGCAAGGCCGCTGGAGCGATAATCAAATTCATGATTTCCCAGAGTTGTCACATCACATCCAAGGTATCCTAACATACGAAGTTCTGCCGCTTCCGTCTCGTACACTGTCTGAATCAGCGTTCCCATAGCAAAATCGCCACCATCCAGGTAGAGCGTATCCGGATTCTTCGCTTTCTGCTCATCAATCAAAGTCTTCAGCCTTGCAAATCCTCCGACCTCTTCCTGTTTTCCATCAACAATCGTAGAATAACTATTCAGATGTGAATGGGTATCATGCGTAAACAACACCTCCAAATGCTTTGCCTCATCTGCCGCTTTTACCTGAAATCCCGGCAGCATACCTATAATAAATGCAGCCACAAGCATAAGCGAAATTACTTTTCTAACTTTTTTCATAACCGTCTCCTTCCACCGGAAATCTGTAATATAATTTTTCGGCTTATTTTCTCATTTTCAACTATTTTAGTAATCATACTATATTTCTCACGGACGCGTCAATGCAAAAGAAAAAGCTCTTGAAACATTAACGTCTCAAGAGCCTTTGTCTGTACTGCGGATAACAGGACTTGAACCTGCACGTCGGGGACACTAGATCCTAAGTCTAGCGCGTCTGCCAATTCCGCCACATCCGCAAAATAAAGAATAACGCAACACCTAATTTTCATTAAGTTTGCGTTACAATTCAGTGAGCGTGCGGGGATTCGAACCCCGGACAACTTGATTAAAAGTCACATAATCTAAATCTCTCTAACGCCTGAATTTACGCCATTTTTCAAATGTGTCTGAGACACTTTTGAGACATCTTGATTTTATATTCATTTGCGGATTACGGAACAGCGTCTACTCTCTCTTATCCTTTCGACCGACCAGATAATCTATTGTTACATTGTAATAATCTGCCAACCGAATCAACATGTTAATGTCCGGTTCTCTTCCCTTAGTTTCATATCCGGCCACAGTAGACCTCGATATTCCTAATTCTATGCCTGCTGCCGCCTGCGAGATTCCTTTTTCTTTTCTTAATCCCCGTAGTCGCTTCTGAAGTACTTCCATATGTATCACCTCTTCCTATTTAATATATATCACTTTTCTTATAATAAGGAAGAGGTAATATCTTCCAACCTATCCTACATATTTCTTTCCATCATAATACGCAATACTACAGTCCCAGCAAAGCTTTCCATGTGTTCTGACCAACAATACCATCAACGCGAAGATTGTGATCGCGCTGGAATCCTTTGATTGCTTCCTGTGTGAGCTTACCATTTATTCCATCTACTTCTCCACGGTAATAACCGAGAGCTTTTAAATACTCCTGTACAAGAGCTGTAACATTACCTTTTGAAGTTCTGCCAAGCTCCGGACAACCGGCAAGCGTGTTCTTCCCGGCAATGCCATCAACACGCTGATTCGAGAAACCCTGTTTATTACACTCAGACTGCAGTCTGCGGATCCAGTTTTCTCTATCAAATACATTTGTTGTTGCCGGCTTAGATGCTGGCACTGCTGCCGGTGCACTTCCTGCAGAAGCTGTACCAGATGCAGTCTTTCCGGCAATGGCAGAAGCAATTGCATCTCCGCACTTATCAGCATTCCATCTGTCAGCATCATCTTTATCATCGACGAATGCGCATTCTACCAAAATAGCTGGAGCATTGGTCTTTCTCAGCACAAACAGCGCCTGCGAATATTTTACACCTCTGTTTGTGATTCCAAGTGCACTTGACACGCTTGCACAGATAGCTGCTGCAATAGCTTTTGTTTTTTCGTTGTAACACCATACTTCTACTCCGCCTGTCTTGGAATCTCCGGAGTAATCATTTCTTCCAGAATTCAAATGGATAGAAACGTCTAGATCTACTGAATGAGCATTGCATTTCGCAACGATTTTTTTCAGGCAGTCAGGAGCTGTAGTTTTTTCGTCGCACGTACAATCATAGACTGTATGGCCAGCTCCTTTTAATGCTGATATCACTCTGTTCTTGACCTTTCTGTCTTCTACAGATTCCTGCAGAATTCCAACTGCTCCGCTGGCTCCCTGTCCCTGCGGGCAATGTCCAGCATGAATATTATATGTTCCCATGTTCTACTCCTCCTTACCGATCTGCTTAATAATCTGATTTACATAGTTACTCAATCCCGCAACCAGTATTCCTTGTGTAATTGCTGCAAAGATTGCCGACAGAATATCCTGTGCCGTGGCAAATGCCACTACAGATGCCACATAGATTCCACATACAAAGATTCCAACAATACCAAGGACAAGCGGAATGTATTTATCTTTGATGAATGCTGCCTGTTTCAGCCACATTCCAAGGAAATACAATGCCACTGCAACAACTAATAACTCTGGTCTTACATAACTCATAATATCCATAATCAATGCCCCTCTCTTTCTTCAATCAATTCGTCCAGCCTATGATGCGCTGATTTTGTAGATTGTTCCACTACTACCATACGCTCCACAAGGTTGTTGTGTTTCTTAACTTTTTCTTCCAACTGCTCAATTCGATATGTGGTCAATCTATTAGCCGTCATGATTCCAGCTAAACTTCCAACCAATGTTCCAATCAGTGAGCAGATGGCAACTGCTACTTCTGGTACCATATATTTGTTCCTTTCCTGCTTTTCAAGATAAAAAAATAAGACCTCTCGGTCTTGCACGTATCTCCATATTTGTTCCTTACTCTTCCTCCATCAACATTTTGCGCTCTTCCTCTGTCAGCTTTTTATGTTCTTTTGCCTGATCGACCATTTTTAGCCATGCTTTTTGGCTAATTCCTCGACCTATTCTACTCTTCATTTTCTTCAGTGTTTCGTACATCTCCGTTGTCCTCCTCTCCTGGAATATAGATGTCATTCATGAGTGCTACATACTGCATTGTGAGTTTCTGTGTCTCCAACTGCTCTTTTTGCTGTTCAATGTCAGCCTTCATGTTTTCAAGTTCTTTTTCTCTTCTTGGCGAAAAAATTTTTCTTAAAATCTGCACGGTTATCACCTCCATAAATCTTTGTAATATTTTATATAGCTGTCTTCCATCTTCCTGGAATTTCCTTTTTTCACGTGATTTAAATATCCGTTAAAATGATCATCAGCTCTTTTTCTGCTTTCTTTCCCTTCTTTTACATCTCTTACGAGTTTTCTTAAATATCGTCTTTCCTCTTTTATTTTCTTTGAATTTACTACCATGATTACTTTTCCACTTTCAGTGAGTCTGTAATCAAAGCCTAGGAATGTAAATTTCTTTGTAAGAGAGATGATTTTTGTTTTCTTTTGGTTCAGCTCGAATCCTTTCTCATTTAATTTTCTTTCTATTTCTGCTTTTGTACATAGAAGTTCTTCTTTGCTTTCCCCTAATATGTCCATGTCGTCCATATATCTTGTATAGTTCTTGCGCTGGAGCTTTTCCTTTATATAATGGTCGATATCGTTTAATACTGTGATTCCGGCAATCTGTATCATTTGGCTTCCTGGGTAATATCCAATATCTCCTACATATTGTTCTTCCAGTGCCTCTATAACCATTTCGTAGTTCTCTGCAGATAAATGCTTTTGGAATGCTTCTTTTACCGCTTTGTGTGGCATATTCGGATAATACCCTTTTATATCGAGTTGCAGAATCCACCCTTCTCTTCCATTGTTTATGTAATAGTTCCGTAGCATCTTTTTCATCTTATCTCTTGCAAAGTCTGTGCCTTTTCCAGTTTGGCATGCACAATTATTTACGATGAATGACTTTGTCGTATCTGGATATAATGTATTGTCATTGATACTTCTCTGGTACACACGGTCTTTGAATGGTATTGCCATTCCTTCTCGTTTCTTTGGATACAAGATTTTTACCGGTCTTGGTTTTCCATTTTTCCACGTTCCATTCTTGAGCTGTTCTTCCATTCTTGAAATATTTCTCAAATCGCTAAGCCAAAAAGATTTCGTGGAAGGTTTCCACATCACTCCACGTTTGCACTTCATCATAGAATCATATAATTGGTCAAAGTCAATAATTTCTTCTCTGTTCATGTTTCTGCTATGTCATAGTGCTGACAGGCTCCCTTAGAGTCACGCACATCATAACAGCGGTGTTCGTCTTTTCAGACAGGATCACAGCTCCTTGTCTAGACTATCCGGCGCGTTCACACTATGTGTGAATTTTTGTACCTTTTCGCAGACAATCGGCTGGCACCTATTCGCATTGTACGCGCTGTTGTTGTTAACGTTGCCATTGCTATTCACATACCACGCATTATACGCATTGCCTCGATTCGCCGACCGCAATCGACGGTTCTGATAATAGCCGTGTCCTATATATTATTCAAATCTCTTTCTGTCTGACTCTCTCCAGTGCTTTAATAGATTTTGAGTTTCGAATATCATATTTTTCCAATATTTCACTTTCTTCCCACGCAGATGAAAAAGTGCTTTTGCTATGCTCAACAAGTCTTCCAATTCTGAAAGTTGTTGTGCTGCTTTTCCCTGAAATTCTTTTCGTGCTTCTCTTCTTTCCGGAATAATTATTCCAGTTTTTTCATTTTTTACTCGTATCTTATTCGCCCGTTGAATATTCAGAAATATTTCTACTGAGGTGCTTATTATTTTATTTGTAAGCGCCTCTTGGTATTCTGGGTTGAAAATGTTTTTATTGGAACAGTTTCTGATTGTATGGAGCGATAATTCCTTTGCTTTCACCGCCGTATTTAAGTAGGCGTTTGATGGAGTATCTGGTACATTTCTCTCCCCTACCCTCTTTGCCATGCTACTACTTTTCCTTTCTTTCTCCGCATCCGTTGGTGCGGAGATTAATTGATTTTTCCGATGCAGACAAGCGGCTGGCACCTATTCGCATAGTACGCGCTGTAGTTGTAAACGCTGCCAGAGCTACTCACATACCACGCATAACACGCATAGCCTCGATTCGCCGACCGCAATCGACGGGCCTGCGGCGCGAAGTGCGATTCTGCACCGTAAGATTTTAAAAGCTCTATTGCCTTGTACCATTCGTATGGTGTATCTGTACCATTAAGCATCTTATAATACTCATGGGCTTCTTCTTCTCCAACGCCTTGATTTTTTGTATACATTTGTTCTAATGATATAAGTGTAACTTTGTCGTAAGTTACATCTTTTGCTTGTTTGATACAATCTGGTGCTACTGTGTTGCATAATGTTGTGCATTTTACTGGCAGCATTGCTTCTATGAGCTCCTTGTCCACTCCTCTTAAGTATCCGTCTTTCTGTGTCAGTAAATCTGGCGCAACGTCATACTTGCTCTGTGCTGTCCACCACTCTCCTTTTGGTTTGTCAGAATTGAGCCATTGCCTCAGCGCAGATGTGGCATATCTGTTATCTCCATAGGCTGTCTGCTGTAATCCATTTGACGTATCGTCTCCGTAGTTTGTTAGTGTACACAGAAATGTACCATCGCTTCCAGATGTTACTCCTACCTGTTCAATTATTGTTTTTCCGTCTGCTGTATATGTGTATATTTTCCATTTTGTGCTATCCTGTCCGTTTTCTGCAATTAGCCGGAATCCCGCGATTTTTCCACCTTCTGGCACTGCTTTCGTAAGTGTAAAACTCCAACAATCATCTTTTTTCGCATTGCCCCAAGTCACTCCAAACTTAACGTAATAAGTTCCCGCCGGCATCTCCTTTTTCGTCACGTAGAACGCCTGGTATTGGCTAAACTGAATATTTAACGGTGTTGTATATTTTGATTCTAACCACATTCCATGGACCGTAGCTCCCCCTTCAATTTCCACATCTTCAAAATGATTTACTCTTAGTGGGAAGTCATACTCTTTTTGTCCTGCAGTGTCAATCCATGTGTTAGATATTTCGTCTCCTACTTCTACCACTTCTTTTGCCAACCCATTTTTTACTGCTTCTTGCATTTGTCTCCATGTAGTTGGGTATATTGCAGAATTTAATTTCTCGTTAATCTTTTTCGTTTCCTTAAGAGCCTTCGCGGCCATTAGCATTTCTATGCTCATTAAATCCACGCTCCCCATTTTCCATTATTTCCCATTACGCACATGTCTAATGCCGGAGTAATAATGATACTACCTGGAGTAACCCACCCAGCA
>ERZ808240.5164-NODE-5164-length-10865-cov-22.341721_pt1 | contig 10865 bp, 8 predicted proteins | sample MGYA00521084_ERZ808240 | MGnify/ENA primary metagenome ERZ808240 (study PRJEB31516, sample SAMN03275571) | gut metagenome | biome: mammalia-associated habitat; material: feces | host: Papio cynocephalus | place: Kenya | collected 2012-08-06 ... | reverse complement strand
ATAATTTTTGTATCTTTCTTGTAATTGTCCCATTATTAATAGGTGTACTTTATTTCTTTTTTATTAATATTCTAAGTTTCAGGGTGCAAAGATACAAAAAAAGACTAACATAACTACATTTTTCTATAAGAAAGTTTACTTTTAGCGTTTTTTTAGGAGATATTTCTTGGTTTTCAAGGTATTTTTACTACTTTTGCAGTATAAATATTACATTTTCTTGACTAAGATATGAAAAAGAAGATAGTTTTCATCATGAACCCGATTTCTGGAACCAGCAGTAAAGCTGCTGTTCCCAGTTTGATAGATTCGACTTTGGACAAGGAGCAGTTCGAGTACGAGATAAAAATGACAGAACGAGCAGGGCACGCCTCCGAGCTTGCCGCCGAAGCCAGAGACAACCATGCCGACATCGTGGTTGCCGTGGGCGGCGATGGCACCGTCAACGAGGTGGCGCGCTCCATCACTCACTCAGACACCGCGCTGGGCATCTTGCCTTGTGGCTCGGGCAATGGGTTGGCACGCCACCTACTCTTGCCCCTGAACCTGAAGAAGAGCATCGAGGTAATCAATGCTTGCGAGATTCGTCCACTGGACTATGGTGTCATCAATGGCTACCCATTCTTCTGCACCTGCGGCATGGGGTTCGACGCTTTCGTCAGCATGAAGTTTGCCGAGAGTGGGAAACGCGGTCCCATCAGCTATGCAGAAAACATATTAAAAGAAGGACTTAAATATAAGCCGGAGACATACACGCTAGAAGACGAAACTGGCACCAAGCAATACAAGGCTTTCCTCATTTCGTGCGCCAATGCCTCGCAATATGGCAACAACGCCTACATAGCTCCACAAGCCTCTATGAGCGACGGACTTATGGACGTTGTCATCATGGAGCCATTTGATGTCATCGAGGCGCCGCAGGTAAGCTTCGACATGTTCAACAAGACGCTCGACAAGAACTCCAAGATCAAGTCGTTCCGTTGCAAGAAGCTTCACATCACACGCAGCCAACCAGGACTCATCCACTACGATGGCGACCCCGTGATGACAGGAGCCGACATCGACGTACACCTAGAGGAGAAGGGCATCAAGATGGTAGTCAACCCATTCGCCGACAAGAGCGTACGCAAGCCCAACATGATTCAATCAGCATTCGCCGACTTCTTCAACGACCTCAACATTGTACGCGACGACATCCACAAGGACATCCAGCGACAAAGCCGAAGAGTAGAAGCCATCAGCAAGCTTGTGCAGCGAAAGCTGAACATCTAATCGAGATAAAAATCTTCAGTAATTTTCGCATACCACGATGACCGTTTCCCAAGCGAATCGGTCATCGTTTTTATTTCATCCACCATCCCCTCTTTGCGATGACGGGCAAAGGACAAGAGATAGCGCTTGGGCTGCTTCCGCTCCACCGTTTTCACCCCGCACTTCCCTATCAGATAAAATCCTAGCATACAGGCCTCTGAAGTGAAATTATCCAAAACTTCCGATGGCACGATGGCTGAGAATATGCCATCATCCGACAAGAGCCTTTTCACCCCAACGAACAAATCCCTAAACGGCAAGCTATCCGAGTGGCGAGCCATGGCACGCTTACTGTCAGGATTTTTCAAGCTATTCAAGAAGAAAGGAGGATTACTCACTATCGCATCAAACGGTTCGGCACTCTCATAATCCTGTAATCTGCAGCATCGGACAGCGACACGATTGGCAAAAGGGCTAGCCGCAACATTCTCGCTTGCCTCCTCGCACGCCTCCTCGTCTAGATCGATGCCTAGCACTTGCGCATCCGGGAAACGCTGCGCCATCATCAGGGAAATAAGTCCCGTACCCGAACCGATGTCCAAGATTCTTTTACCTCCTGGAGCCCAAGCCCCCAGCAACACACCATCAGTACCTACCTTCATCGCACATCGGTCCTGGCTTATCTCAAAATGCTTAAATTTAAATCCTGCCATAAATTATTTTTATTTACTATGACAATAACGTCATTACTATGACAATAACGTCATAATTGCCCATTTATTACATCCCAATTTGCCCACTACTACGATTTTGCCTTATAAAAGAGGTGATTTTCGAAAAAAAAGATGGGATTCTCAACAAAAATTACTATCTTTGCAAACTAAAAAAGTATTTAAAGGGGATTTGCACTTGACCAGTGGTTACACATACTCCCTTGAAATGTATTTACAAGATAAAATATGAACAGAGATTCAAATACACAAATCCAAATGATTGCCGACTTCGAGGGCGACGCTACTGCACTGATAAAAGAGAGGGAACCAGGAATCTACCCTACTCTCTGCACCCGCGACTTGGTGGTATTCCCATCAGTGCTCACACCGATTTTGGTGGGCAGAAGGGAAAGCCAAGAGCTGGCTAACATGTTGGAACAAAATCCAGAGACCGTGTTCTGCATTTTCTGCCAAAAGTCTTCTAACACGGAATCTCCAACTCAGGAAGACCTGTACGAGACAGGAACATTCGCCAAGCTGATAAGAGTCATCAACATGCCTAACGAAGAACAGCAGAAGACAATCATCGTGCAAGGTCTGGGAAGATGCGAACTGAAGAAACTCATGGGCAAAGAGCCTTATTTCTCTGCGGAAGTAGAAAGCTTACCAGAGATTTGGCCATCGGAAGAAGAAGCCAACAAAGACCAAGTTTTCAAGGCTTTGGCCAAGACATTCTTCGAGGAATCCATCAGATTCATTCAGTATAACGAAAACATCCCAAACGAAGCTGTCTATGCCATCAATGAGATTTCCAATCGTTTTGTGAAATGTAACTTCATCTGCACATCGCTGCCATTCTCCACCGACGACAAGATTAAGATGCTGGAGCAGGCGAAGCTGTCAGAGCGCATTATCGAAGCTCTCAGAGCCTTGCATAAAGAGCAAAAGTTGCTCTACCTGCAAAACGAAATCAGAAACAAGACCCAGTTCGACCTGGACGAGCAGCAGAAGGAATACTACCTGAAGCAGCAAATCAAGAACATCAAGGAAGAACTTGGCGAGGGAGAAGGCAGTCCGGAAAAAAAGGAACTCCTGACAAAAGCCAAGACCAAGAAATGGAACGAGGCAATCCAAAAGGTATTCCAGAAGGAAATGGCCAAGCTCGACAACATCCATCCTCAAAGTCCAGACTACCCGATACAGCTCACTTACCTGCAGACCTTGGTTGATTTGCCATGGGAAGAATATACCCAAGACGACCTGAGCCTCAGCCATGCCAAAAGAATCCTCAACCAAGACCACTATGGAATGGAAAAGGTAAAGGAACGTATCTTGGAGTATCTTGCAGTGAGAAGCCTCAAGGGCGGAATGCAGAGTCCGATTCTCTGCCTTTATGGACCTCCGGGAGTTGGAAAGACCAGTTTGGGCAAGAGCATTGCCAAGGCGATGAAGCGAAAATATGTGAGAATGTCGCTAGGCGGATTACACGATGAAGCGGAGATTCGTGGCCATCGCCGCACCTATATCGGAGCCATGCCAGGACGTATCATCAAGAACATCCTCAAGGCTGGCAGCAGCAACCCGGTGTTCATCCTGGATGAAATCGACAAAGTCTCCACCAACAATTACCAAGGAGACCCAGCATCGGCACTGCTCGAAGTACTCGACCCGGAACAGAACAACACATTCCACGACAACTATCTGGATGTGGATTACGACCTATCAAAGGTGTTGTTCATTGCCACCGCCAATGATGTAAGCTCCATACCTCGTCCTCTGCTCGACCGAATGGAACTCATCGAAGTAGGCGGCTATATCACCGAGGAGAAGATAGAGATCGCCAAACGCCATCTGGTTCCGAAGGAATTGGAGAACACGGGACTCGACAAGCTCACCCCGAAAGTAAGTTTCAACAAGGCAGCCCTGGAGGCCATCATCGAGCACTACACCCGAGAGAGTGGCGTAAGACAGCTCAAGAAACAAATCAACAAGGGACTCCGCAAGATGGCTTACAAGTTGGCTTACTCCAACGAACTGGAGAAGACCACCATCGCCCCCTCGGACCTCAAAGACATCTTGGGCACAGCTCCCTTCAATCGAGACATCTACCAAGGCAACGACTATGCCGGTGTCGTAACAGGACTGGCCTGGACCTCCGTGGGCGGCGAGATTCTCTTCATCGAAACCTCATTGAGCAAAGGTAAGCAAGGGAAACTGACCCTTACCGGAAACTTGGGCTCGGTGATGAAGGAATCGGCGGTTATCGCCCTAGAATACATCAAGGCGCACATCGACCTGCTCGGCGTGGATTATCGCATCTTCGAAAACTGGAACATCCATATCCACGTACCAGAGGGAGCCACGCCAAAGGATGGTCCTTCAGCGGGCATCACCATCGCCACCAGCATTGCCTCCGCCATCACCCAGCGCAAAGTGCGCAAGAACACAGCCATGACGGGCGAGATAACCCTACGAGGCAAAGTCTTGCCAGTAGGCGGCATCAAAGAGAAGATCCTGGCTGCCAAGCGTGCGGGAATCACCGACATATTGATTTGCAAAGACAACGAGAAAGACATCCTCGACATTCCGGAGAAATATCTCAAGGGAGTAGAGTTCCACTATGTAGAGGACGTGGCTGACGTATGGGAGTTTGCACTCACCGACGAAAAAGTGAAACACCCCATCGACTTCACCATTCCAGACAATGATAAAAAAGAAGAAACAAAATGAAATTCGAATTACAAGTAACAGATAAGGCAAGCGATGCACGCACAGGCATCATCACCACCGACCACGGACAAATCAAGACTCCAATCTTTATGCCCGTGGGAACTGTGGGCAGCGTAAAGGGCGTACACTTCGAAGAGCTGAAGAAGCAAGTGAAGGCACAGATCATCCTGGGCAACACCTATCACCTCTACTTGCGCCCAGGACTTGAGGTTATCAAAGCCGCAGGAGGACTGCACAAGTTCAACGGATGGGATCGTCCCATCCTCACCGACAGCGGTGGCTTCCAGGTATTCTCGCTCACGGGCATTCGCAAGCTGAAGGAAGAAGGCTGTGAGTTCCGCTCACACATAGACGGCAGCAAGCACTTCTTCACCCCCGAGAACGTGATGGACACGGAGCGTATCATCGGAGCCGACATCATGATGGCATTCGACGAGTGCCCCCCAGGGCAAAGCGACTTCCAATATGCCAAAAAGAGCTTGGAGCTTACCCAACGATGGCTGGATCGCTGCTTCAAGCGATTCAACGAGACAGAACCACTCTATGGGTACCAACAGAGCCTTTTCCCTATCGTGCAAGGCTGTACCTTCCCAGAGTTACGCCGCGAAGCTGCCAAGTTTGTTGCAGACAAAGGCGCTGACGGAAATGCCATCGGCGGTCTTGCCGTGGGCGAACCAACCGAAGTGATGTACGAAATGATAGAGGTAGTCAACGAAATCCTGCCAAAGGACAAGCCTAGATACCTCATGGGCGTAGGTACACCTCAGAACATCCTGGAGGCCATCGAACGAGGCGTGGATATGTTCGACTGCGTGATGCCTACCCGAAATGGCCGCAACGCCATGCTCTTCACCTATAACGGAACGATGAACATGCGCAACAAGAAATGGGAGATGGACTTCAGTCCTGTGGATCCAGACGGATGCGAGATCGACCAAATCACCAGCAAAGCCTACCTGCATCACCTTTTCAAGGCCCAGGAGCTTCTGGCGATGCAGATTGCGAGCATCCACAACCTCTCGTTCTACCTCCGTCTCGTAACAGATGCTCGCCATCACATCGAACAGGGGGATTTCGTGGAATGGAAACGTTCCATCATCGACCAACTAGGAAGAAGAATATAAAAGACAATGAAGGATTTTAAAACAATCAGGAAACATCGCAGAATACTCAAGATGGGGAGAGCCATCAGCCGCAAGGCTGGTTGGCTCACCAAGTTCCTGGCATGGCTTGGGAACAAACTGCGTTTTCTACGTGTGCTGCGAGCCATCAATCCCCTGCGGCACATCAAGCGACTGGACTGGTACATCATCAAGAAATTCGTAGGCTACTACTTCTTCTCGATAGCACTTATCATCTCCATCGCCATCGTGTTCGACTTCAACGAGAAGCTTGCCAAATTCACGGAGTATCATGCTCCAGCCAAGGCGATCATCTTCGACTATTACGCCAACTTCGTGCCATATTTCGCCAATTTGTTTAGCGCATTGTTCGTATTTGTGGCGGTCATCCTCTTCACCTCAAAAATGGCAGGCAACTCTGAGATTATCGCCATCATGGCATCAGGCGTCTCTTTCAAACGCCTCTTGCGTCCTTACCTCATCACCTGCGTGATGCTCTCATCATTGAGCTATGTTCTCTCGGCTTATGTCATCCCCCACGGCACGGTGGTCAGACAGAACTTCGAGAACCTATACTTGAACAAGAAGAAGAATACATCTGCGGAGAATGTACAACTCCAGGTTGACAAAGGCGTGATAGCTTACATGCAACACTACGACAACAACTCCAAGCGAGGCTATGGGTTCTGTCTCGACAAGTTTCAAGACAAAAAATTGGTAAGCCACCTCACCGCGATGGACATACAGTATGACACCATCTCCGACAGTAAGTACCACTGGAAGCTGAGCAACTGGAAAGTGCGCCAGCTGAAAGGAATGAAGGAGCACATCACAAGTGGAGCGCAGAAAGATACGCTTATCATGATGGAGCCTACCGACCTGGTATATTCCAAGGGACAGCAAGAAACCTTCACGAGTCCCGAGCTAAAGGAATACATCTCAAAGCAGATAAACCGCGGTTCGGGCAATGTGGTGCAATACCAGGTGGAATACTACAAGCGTATCGCCTCATCCTTCGCCTCCTTCATCCTTACCATCATCGGTGCATCACTCTCGTCTCGCAAGCGCAAGGGCGGAATGGGAATGGCACTGGGCCTAGGATTGGCGCTCAGTTTCGGCTACATCATGCTTCAAACAGTTTCGGCCACCTTTGCCATCCAAGCGAACTTTCCTCCACTGCTCGCAGCGTGGCTGCCAAACTTCATCTTCGCCTTTGTTGCCTACTTCTGCTATCGCAAGGCACCGAGGTAAAACTTTACATTTTAACATTCAACACTTAAAATTTAAAAAGAATGTATTTCGACGAATTAGATTTAAATGACAACGTGCTCGACGCATTGTATGACATGCGATTCGACACCTGCACCCCTGTACAAGAAAAATGTATCCCAGAGATATTGGAAGGCCACGACGTGCTCGGCGTAGCCCAAACAGGTACTGGTAAGACAGCAGCCTACTTGCTTCCTGTGCTAAGCAAGCTCGATGACGGTGGTTATCCAAAGGATGCCATCAACTGTGTCATCATGTCGCCAACCCGCGAACTTGCTCAGCAGATAGACCAGGCTATGCAAGGTTTCGGTTACTACCTTGAGGGTGTAAGCAGTGTAGCAGTGTATGGTGGAAACGACGGCAATCGTTACGACCAGGAGCTCAAGAGTCTCCGTATGGGTGCCGATGTGGTTATTGCCACCCCTGGTCGCCTCATCACCCATATTTCTTTGGGCAATGTAGATCTCAGCAAGGTAAGCTTCTTCATCCTCGACGAGGCAGACCGTATGCTCGACATGGGTTTCTCAGAAGACATTAACACCATTGCCTCCAAGTTGCCAAAGACTTGCCAAACCATTATGTTCTCTGCCACCATGCCACAGAAAATCGAGGAGCTTGCCAAGAACTTGCTCAAGGATCCTGTGGAAATCAAACTTGCCGTAAGCAAACCTGCGGAAAAAATCAAACAGGAAGCTTATGTTTGCTATGAGACCCAAAAGATGGCCATCATTAAGGACATCTTCAAAGCTGGAGACTTGAAACGCGTCATCGTGTTCAGTGGCAGCAAGATGAAGGTGAAGCAACTGGCAGCCGCTCTCCAACAAATGGGCGTAAACTGCGGAGCCATGCACTCAGACCTAGAACAGGCTGAACGCGACGACGTGATGTTCAAGTTCAAGAGCGGACAATATGATGTGCTCGTGGCTACCGACATCGTGGCTCGTGGCATCGACATCGACGACATCGAGATGGTAATCAATTATGATGTTCCGCACGACACAGAGGATTACGTACACCGCATCGGTCGTACAGCCCGTGCCAACCGTGACGGTGTTGCCATCACCTTTGTCAACGAAGAAGACCAATACTGGTTCCAGCAAATTGAGAAGTTCCTGGAGAAGGTGGTAGAAAAGGTACCTTTGCCAGAGGGCTGCGGCGAAGGCCCTGAGTACATCAAGCTCAACAAGCCGAGAAAGGGCAATGGCCGTGGCAACAAGGGCGGAAACCAAAATAGAAGAGGTCGCACAAATGGCGAGCGCAAAGACAAAGGCAACAACACTGAGAACAGCCAAAATGGGGCAAAAGAAAAGACCAATGCCAAGAACCGCCGTCAAAAAGACCGCGACCAGACCGCACACAAGCGCAAGCCAAACAAGACCAACGAGCGCCAGGAAAAGATGCCTCGTAACAATGGCGAGAATGCACAACAAAAAGTCAATGGCGAGAATGCACAACAAAAAGTTAACGGCGAGAATGCACAACAAAAGGCTAACGGCGAGAATGCTCAGCAAAAGGTTGTTGCACAAAATGGCGAGCAGAAGAACCGAAACAATTCAAAACGCCGTAACAACAAGCGTCGCAACAAAGAGAACGCCGGTCAGCCAAATGGTGCCCCTGCCACCAACAAGCAACAGAACGGAAGTCAACGCCCTGGAGCCGAGAACAATGTCCGCCCTGGCAGCAATGGACGCGGAAGAGGAGTTGCGCAAAAGAAGCAAGAATCCACACAATCGAAAAGAGGAGCCGAAGGCACAACATCTCGCAAGTATGCCCCAGTGGTAAATCCACAGAAGAAAGAAAGCACCGTGAAGAAGTTCATCAAGCGCATCTTCGGATTTGGAAAATAAGTTGCTTTGTTTCTAAAAGAAGAGCAACTCGATTGGAAACAATGTTTCATACATTTATGCTCATCAAGAAAAGCCCGATAAGAGAATTGGACTATCATCCAGCTCTTATCGGGCTTCTTTATCAAAAAGCCACTGAAGGCTTCCTGGCAAATACAATGAAAAAGGGTTAGATATGGGTAAATATCGTAAACTACAAATCACTCCCCTTATGTCCTTCTGCCTGCCCCTGACAGCAAGCATTATCATAGCCAAATATGGCTACGATTATCTTAGCACGCACATTTGGCTGATAGCAGCAGTCTTGGCATTGGGCTTTTCCATGAGTTGCTATGTACTAACAGAATTCGACCATCACTCCGACCTTTTTAGCAAGAAAATAACCCGCCTCATCAATTGCCAGTGCCTCAGCCTTTATGTTTGTATTTTTGCCATCGGCGGTTACCTAACGTCCCACAATATAACCAAACAGAACGTACCCGCCCAAATCGTGAGCTACCAGTCTCTCTCCTCCATCGACCGTACCATCCTAAAAGCCCAATCATTCAAACAGCAACTAGAGCAGCAATTAAAATCCTATTCCATCGATCAGCAAGACTTAGCCCTTATTTCGGCGATGGCAATGGGCGACAAGGCTCCACTCGATAAAAATACGAAAGAGGCCTTTTCGATTTCTGGCACCAGCCATATCCTAGCAGTTAGCGGTTTACATATCGGCATCATTTTCCAGCTTATCATGCTGTTATTAGGCGGAAAGCGCCGTTCTAAGCTCACCATTGCAGTATCTCTAACAATCGTATGGATTTACGTCGTTTTCATTGGGCTACCCCCCAGTGCCGTGAGAGCTGCCACGATGCTTAGCATCTATAGTTTCTGCTTACTAGCCATGCGCCCCGACCCGACACTCAACACACTAGCATTTGCCTACATCATCATGATATTTGTAAACCCTCTCAACATATTCGAGGTAAGTTTCCAAATGTCATTCATCGCTGTCGGTTCCATTATTATGTTTTACCCTCTATTCTTCGGCTTGCTGAAATCTCACAACAAGCTCATCCGCGGTATATACAGCTTGTTCTGTGTATCCTTGGCAGCCCAAATAGGTACTCTTCCTATCATAGTCTATTATTTCGGAAGAATATCTTGTTATTCCCTGCTTACCACTTTTGTTGCTATTCCGGCAGCCACACTCATTCTCTATCTTTGTGCGTTTCTGCTCATATTCTCCGTCTTCGCCCATATTTCCGGCTTGGCTTTTATCTTCACATGGTTGACGAATACTACAGCCAAAATTCTCAGCTTCATCACCCATGCCACCAATGCCACTTTCAAGTTCACAAGTATGTTGCCAGGAGCAAGCATCGAGCACATCCATCTATCCCTTCTCCAACTTACACTTTGCTACATAGCCATCCTTTGTCTCTTTTTAGCCCTCACCAAATGGAACAACATGAGGAATAAAGAGGTGAAAATACATCCCGTCAGCGGCTTGCCATTCTAATTTACCCCTCCTATCTGGTAGTTATCCCATAACATTCATCGCTTGCACCTTTTCATCAACAAAGGCTCTTTCCTTTTCTGACAAGTGATATTTATCGTAAAGTAGAGAGTTTATCTCATCTATAGAGAGCGACCAATCAATATCCGATTGGTCCGAAAAGTCTTGCTGAGGCACAAACTTCCAGGTTTCAGGAGTCAGATGATGAGTAGATTTCATACCTCCCAACAATGCACGGACAAACTTGGTAGCTACATATTTTCCAACGGCATCTGCCTCGAAAGCCTTCGCAAACTTACCTATACTGATAAAAGTCTCGGTATTGCCGACACCAGGATTACCGACAATAGGAGGTGTCAATGTTTCGCCAAATACGCCATTAGCATTAGCACTAGCCATAAATACCTTGTAATCATCCAAATTTCTAACCTCTCTAATA
>ERZ808240.5163-NODE-5163-length-10868-cov-3.380006_pt1 | contig 10868 bp, 9 predicted proteins | sample MGYA00521084_ERZ808240 | MGnify/ENA primary metagenome ERZ808240 (study PRJEB31516, sample SAMN03275571) | gut metagenome | biome: mammalia-associated habitat; material: feces | host: Papio cynocephalus | place: Kenya | collected 2012-08-06 ... | reverse complement strand
TCCTGCTGCATAAATCCGTTCTGGAAATGATGATCGTCAATGCCCAGCACGTAATCCAGAATTTCGCGGCCATACTGACCCTGGAACTGAATGTTGTGAATCGTGAATACGGTCTTGATGCCGCCGTACCACGGACGGCAATTGTAGTCCAGTCCGTAATATACCGGAATCAGCGCGGTCTGCCAGTCGTTGCAGTTGATGACATCCGGATGGAAGTCAATGGCAGGCAGCATATCCAGCACAGCACGGGAGAAGAACGCAAAGCGCTCTGCATCATCATATTCGCCATATACGCCGTTGCGCGCGAAATAATACTCATTGTCCAAGAAATAGTACTTGACGCCGTCTGCTTCGTACACAAAAATGCCGCAGTACTGGCTGCGCCATGCCACCTGCACGTACAGATTGCGCAGATAATACATCTTGTCGCGCCATTCCGGCTTAATCTGGCAGTACAGTGGGCAGACAACGGCTACCTCATGTCCTTTTGCTGCCAGTGCCTTTGGCAGGGAGCCTGCCACATCGCCCAGACCGCCGGTCTTAATAAACGGTGCCACCTCGCTTGCAGCGTATAATATCTTCATCTTTCGTGTCCTCCAAAAATTAAAAAAGAGAACCGGGAGAACGATACCATCCGTTCCCCCGGCTGGTCCCGGAGCAATGATTCGTTTTTTCCATCCGCATCCGAGAGTTCATCTCTGTATCGTTTTTGCTTATACTGTAGCGTTCTTTGCGATAGCTACCGGATAGGTTGCGCTGCCCATCATCTTGCGGTTCTCGCGCACGGTAACGCCCTTATCGGTTACGACATACGACAGCTCAACGCCCTGATCGATTTTGCTGTTCGGCAGCACGATGCTGTCCTTGATGACAGCGTCCTTGGCGATGGTGCAGCCGCGGAATACGATCGAATTCTCAACCGTGCCCTCGATGCGGGAGCCGTCTGCAATCAAGCTGTCGCTGACTTCTGCATTCTCGCCGTAATAGGTCGGTGCTTCGTCATAAATCTTGGTCAGAATCGGACGATTCTTCAAGAATACCTGATCGCGGATGTCCTTATCCAGCATATCCATAGATGCGGTGAAGTATCCCTTGACATTTTCAATCTTTGCGGAATACTTATCAAATACATAGCCGTGGATCTTGTCGCCGCGGCCGAATACATGCTGCATCGCATCGCGCTCGAAGGAACGCAGGTTATGAGTTACGCAGTCAGACAGCAGATTCTGCAAATATGTACGCTTCATGATGTAAATGCCCATGCTCTTGTACTTGCACTTGCCGCCCATGTTGTCGCCGTTGCGGATGTCCTCTACCTCATGACGCGGAGACAGGTCGAGGAACATATCAAATGCACCGCCCTCTGTGTTCTTGGTGCAAACGATGGTGACATCTGCTTCCGACTTCTTGTGCTCCTTCATGACCTCATCCAGCGGGATGTTTGCCACGATGTCTGCGCTGCAAATCAGCACGTGCTCGCTCTTGTTCTTGTTGAGCATATCGCTGATGGAGCCGAGAGCTTCCAGAGAGGTGTGATAGTTCTCTGTTACCAGCGGAGAGGACTTCGGTGCGAAGGCATTCGGCGGGAGCAGGAACATGCCGCCGCGCTTACGGGACAGATCCCAATCCTTGCCGGAGCCGAGATGGTCAAGCAGCGACTGATACTTATCGCGCATCAGAACGGCTACCTGATAACAGCCGGAGTTCACGAGATTGGACATCATAAAGTCAATCACGCGATAGCGTCCGCCGAACGGCACCGACGCTACCGGTCGGTGCTCAGACAGCTCGCGCAGGTCATTATTGCTATCAAATCCAATGATAATTCCCAGTGTATTTTTCATTCTTGTTCTTCCCCTTACTCTGCGTCCGGAATGTCCTTATCCGGCATTTCCTTTGCCGCTACAACGGCATTCTTGCCGACAGTGACGTCCGGTCCTACAACTGCGACGCCCCAGTTGTCTCCTGCCTCAGCTGGTGTGTTGCCGATCTTTGCGCCTGCACGGATGTGCGCGCCCTCTGCAACAATGGCATACTGTACCACAGCGCCCTTGTCTACGACTGCACCCGGCATCAGAATCGAATACTCGATGGTTGCATCGGAATCAACCGTAACATTCGGGAACAGAACAGAATTGGTGACATTGCCCTCAATTTCGCAGCCCTCAGATACCAGAGAGTGCTTTACCTTGGCATGTTTGCCGGTAAAGTGCGGTGGTGCAGCGGTGGTGCGGCCATAGATGCGCCAGTCGTCGTCCTCCAGATCCAAGCCGGAATTCGGGGACAGCAGATCCATGTTTGCTTCCCACAGAGACTCGATGGTGCCTACGTCCTTCCAGTAACCATCAAACTGATAGGTCTGGAGGTTCTCGCCGTTTGCAAGCATTGCCGGAATGATGTTCTTGCCGAAGTCGTTGGAAGAATTCGGGTCGTTCTCATCGTCAATCAGGTACTTGCGCAGCTTGGACCAAGTAAAGATGTAAATACCCATCGAAGCGAGGGTGCTCTTCGGCTGTGCCGGCTTCTCCTCGAACTCATAGATCGAGCCGTCCGGATTACAGTTCATGATACCGAAGCGCTTTGCCTCTTCCAGCGTAACATTGAGGACAGCGATGGTCGCAGCAGCGTTCTTTTCCTTGTGCTGGTCGAGCATCTTGTCATAGTCCATCTTATAGATGTGGTCGCCGGACAGAATCAGGACGTACTCCGGATCGTACTCGTCAATAAAACCGATGTTCTGATAAATTGCGTTTGCTGTGCCCTTGTACCACTCGGAACCCTTGCCGTTTTCATACGGAGACAGGACAGAGACACCGCCATACAGGCGGTCGAGATCCCATGTCTGACCGTTTGCCAGGTATACATTGAGTTCGTGCGGCTCATACTGTGTCAGAACACCAACGGTATCAATACCGGAGTTTACACAGTTGGACAGCGGGAAGTCAATGATGCGGTATTTTCCGCCAAACGGAACCGCTGGCTTTGCAACCTTTGTCGTCAGTACATACAGTCTGCTTCCGCGGCCGCCGGCCAGCAGCATTGCGACACATTCTTTCTTCCTTACCATTTTTCTGCTCCAATCTTTGTTAGATTTTGACTGTTCTCTGCACGCGAAACCTTCACTTGCAGAGTCGTCTCAAAAGAACTTTCGCTCTTTTGCGTAATAATTCCCACTCTATCAAAAACTGCCTTGCGGCAATGTTTGTTGGCTTATTTTTCCTTGTATTTATCTTTTTTTATCTGTTATTTCTTTTGCTCAAAGAAACGAATGCAAAATGGCGGCATCTGCATGGTCAGACGGCATGTCCCGTCCTCCTGCGGTTTGCACGCCACAGTACCGGCTTCTCCTGTGCCGCCATATGCCACGGCATCCGAACAGAAGGCTTCCCGCCACTCCTCGGAATCGCGCAGCGTCAATCGGCAGCCGGACAGCTTGTGTGCGGTCAGGTTCATCACGGCAAGCAGCCGCTCGCCGTTCGGACTCCTGCGCTCCAGCGCAAGCAGCCCCGCATGACTGGTGCCGCGATCCACCCATACAATTTGTTCGGTGTTGTCGCCCGTCCAAAGCGCCGGATTATCTCGATAAAATCGGTTGAGTGCCTGTACATAGGTCTGCATCTGCCGGTTGGCCTCGCAGTCCAAGTCCTGCCAGTCCAGCGCGTGATGACACGCCCATTCTGTGTACTGCGCAAATTCGCAGCCCATAAACAGCAGTTTATCGCCCGGATGCATCATGACAAAGCCATACAGCAGCCGCAGCGGGGCAAATTTCTCATGATACTCTCCCGGCATCCGCGCCAGCAGAGAGCCTGCGCCGTGCGACACCGCATCGTGCGACAGCGGCAGCACAAACCGTTCTCCTGTGCTATTGAGCAAAGACAATGACAGCCAATCCGCCAGTGCCTCCGGATCATCGGTGTGTTCCAAATGCGTCAGTGCTTCCTGCACCCACGTATCCCGCCACATGGCAGTGAATCCCAGTCCGCCAAGCTCGGTCGGTTTGGTCACAGAGGACCATTTTCCCGTGCTGCTTGCAATCATACGCACCGTCGGTTCCTGCTGCTTCACGGTATCACACAGCGTGCGCAAAAACCGCGCACCGTCTGTATTCCAGTTTTCTCCAAACTGATTGGCCTTCCACTCGCCCTCTGTGCGCTGATAGTTCAGATACAGCATCGGCTGCACCGAGCTGACGCGCAGACCGTCCGCATGGAACTGGGTGATCCAGAACATCGCAGACGACAGCAGGAACGACTGCACCTCGCCGCGTCCGAGATCAAACTTCTGTACGCCGTACACCATGTCCTTCGGGTCGGACTCACACGCCTCATAGCACGGCTGTCCGTCAAACATAAACAGACCGTGTGCATCGGTCGGAAAACCTGCGGCCGTCCAATCCAGAATGACACCGATGCCCGCCTGATGGCACCGATCAATCAGATACATCAGATCATGTGGCGCACCGTATCGGCTGGTCGCGGCAAAAAAGCCAAGCGGTTGATAGCCCCACGAGCCGTCATACGGGTGTTCCATCAGCGGCAACAATTCCAAATGGGTATAACCCATTTTGCACAAATACGGAACCAGCCGATCGGCTATCACGCGATAATTGAAAAACGAGCAGTCCTCCTTGGTCTGCCAGGAACCGAGATGTACCTCGTAGATATTGACCGGTTCCGGCGCAAGGCTTCTGCGCTTGATCCAATCGGCATCGCTCCACACATATCCATCCAGCGGATAGTAGCGCGATGCATTGGCCGGACGCACTTCCGCATAGAAAGCAAATGGATCAGATTTATCAAAAACCTGACCATCGTTTGTCCGAATGCTGTATTTATAGCAATCGTAGCGTTCGATGTCTGGCAGGAAGCAAGTCCAAAACGCCGCGTCCTCCGCCATGCGGGTCATCGGTGAAAGCTCACGCAGCCATCCGTTTTTCTCGTAAATCACAGAGACATCGGCGGCATGTGGTGCCCAAAGGCAAAACTGCACGCCTTCCTGTCCGTCCTTCACGACGCGATGCGCGCCCATCCACTCCCAAGCGCGGAGTTCCGTTCCGTTGTGAAATGCCTGTAGACGGCTTGCCAGATCCTGTGTTTTTTGGATTTCCATTGGCGCCATCTCCCTTCTCAGAATCATCAATTACACATGCGAATGCACGAAAAAGGTCTTCTCCTTTGCCGTCGATGTTCTCGTTCCGCGCAAAACAAGATGTTCCTTTCTCGTTTGTAGGAATATTATACAACATTTGTAAAAACAAGTCCAGAAAAAATGTTAATTTTTACAGAGATTTTCCAGTTTGCTTATTCTATGTTCAGTCTTTGTCTCGCATGGCACACAAAATCATACGCAGGGCTTCGTCGGCAGCATCCTGCCGCGCCTGCGGCCGTCCATGCGGAGAGACGATTTTATGCACCTGCGTCTGTCCCTTGCAGAACAGACCGATGTAAATCGTTCCCACCGGCGTGCCGTCCTCGCCGCCGTCCGGGCCTGCATAGCCGGTAATCCCGACGCCAAGATCGGTTTCATAGACGCGCGCAATGCCCTGTGCCATTTCTGCCGCCGTCTGCTGTGACACGGCTGTATATCGCTCCAAGGTCTCTGTGCGCACACCGAGAATCTTATGCTTGATTTCGTTGCAGTAGGTGCAGGCACCGCCTTTATAGAATTTTGAAGCACCTGCAACATCTGTGATTCGCTTGGACAACAGACCGCCTGTGCAGCTTTCTGCCACAGACAGCGTCAGCCCGCGCTCCGTCAAAGCCTTTGCCACGGTTTGTTCCAGTTCCGGCTGTGTCATACGCTCGCTCCCTTCTGTTTTCTCCCTACCAATCCTTCCAATATTTTCATGATAGCATATTTTTTTTCAATCTGCAAGAATCGAAACGGCGCGAAAAAAGGCGCATGTGGAAAAATTTCCACATGCGCCTGTGTATTCGACAAATTATCCGATAGAGGACAGTGCGGAACCCGGAATGATGCGGCCGAGCTCGTTGTACTCGTAGAAGCCCTTGCCGGACTTCTGACCCAGATGCTTCGCACGAACCATCTTCTTGAGCAGACGAGCCGGACGATACTTCGGGTCCAACGTCTCATGGTACATAACTTCCATGATAGCAAGGCAAACATCCAGACCGATCAGGTCGCCCAGAGCCAGCGGACCCATCGGATGGTTTGCGCCCAGCTTCATTGCGGTGTCAATGCCTTCTACAGAAGCCAGACCCTCTTCAAAGATCTGAATGGCATCGTTAATCAGCGGGATCAGCAGACGGTTTACAACGAAGCCCGGACCCTCGATAACTTCTACCGGCACCTTGCCGATGTCCTCAGAAATCTTCTTGACCTTATCGACCATATCGCGTGTCGTTGTCATGCCCGGAATAACTTCGACCAGCTTCATGACAGCAGCCGGGTTGAAGAAGTGCATACCGATGATCGGGCGAGTCAGCTCGCCGCTGATCTCTGTGATGGACAGGGACGATGTATTGGAAGCAATCAGTGCATCCGGCTTTGCGATTTCCTCGATTTCCTTCAGCAGCTTTTCCTTTGCCTGCAGGTTCTCAATGGCGGACTCGACAATCAGGTCAGCCTCTTTACATCCGTTGATGTCACAGATGGTGATCTTTCCCATGATCTCGTCCATGCGCTCCTGCGTGATCTTTTCCTTTGCAACCTGACGCTTGAGCGGCTTCTCCAGCAGCGCGCGCTTGTGGTCGAATCCCTTACCGGAAACGACGCAAAGATTGACTTCATATCCTTCAGACTGTGCGAATGCCTGGGTGATGCCCAGACCCATAACGCCAGAACCAACAACTGCTACTTTCATACAAAATACCTCATTTCTTAACGCGCAGGCTCCATACCTGTTTCCTGTTATCAAAACGCCTGCCGCTCCATTTATAGAGTTGTTATTTTTTTAACAATCTATCATGGTTAAAGTATACCATAGTCCGCCGCATAATGCAACTACTTTTTTGTATATTTTTGATGAATTAACCAAATTTTTTCAAATCCAGCCAAAAAAGAGCACACCTGTGCATTTGCCGGTGTGCTCTTGCATAACTCTTCGTAATTTGATGAATATTTCCTGATGATATTGTTACAGCGTCACGCATTCTACGCCAGCCAGTGCTTTTTCCACCAGCGCATCGACGTCCAGTACCTTTTCTGCCGCCTCGACCTTGAACTTCTTCGGGCGGGTCAGCGGATGCTTCGGCGTAAAGACGGTGCAGCAATCCTCATACGGCAGGATAGAGGTCTCGAATGTGCCGATTTTTCTGGAAATCTGCACGATTTCTTCCTTATCCATACCGATAACCGGGCGGAATACCGGCATCGAGCAGACCGCACCTGTGACGTTCATTGCCTCCATGGTCTGCGAAGCGACCTGACCCAAGCTCTCGCCGGTAATCAGGGCGCCGGCATCATGCTCCTGTGCCACGCGCTCTGCCAAACGCATCATGAAGCGGCGCATAATCAGCGTGAACATATCCTCCGGACCATTGTCGCGGATCGCTTCCTGAATCTCCGTGAACGGAACAACATAGACCTCCATGCGGCCGGCATAGTGCGTCAGCTGCTCCGCCAGCTCCATCACCTTTTCCTTGGCGCGCTCCGAGGTATACGGATAGCTGAAGAAATGCACCGCGCACAGCTCCAGACCGCGCTTTGCCATCATATAACCGGCAACCGGAGAATCAATGCCGCCGGACAGCAGCAGAGCTGCCTTGCCGTTGGTGCCGACCGGCATACCGCCAGGGCCCGGAATCTTGCCTGCGTGTACATATGCCGCCTTGTCGCGCACTTCAATATTGACGCGCAGCTCCGGATTATGCATGTCCGGAATCAGGTTTTCATACTTGTCATCGAGATCGCCGCCGATTTTCTGGCAGATCTGGATGGTATTGAGCGGGAACTTCTTGTCCGAACGCTTTGCCTCAACCTTGAAGCGCTGAACGCTCTCCAGCTCATCGCCCAGATATTCATTGACGGTGTTCCAGATGGCATCCATGTTCTTCTCACAGACTGCTGCACGGCAAATCGCTGCAACGCCGAATACATTGTGCACGGCGTCGAGCACTTCATCCATGTCTACGCCGTCTGCCGGCTCTACATAAATGGTAGACTGCATGATATACACGCTGCACTTACCGACTTTGGATACCCGGCGGCGCAGATTGGCAATCAGGCGGCTCTCAAAGCGGCGGCGATTGAGACCTTTCAGCACGACTTCGCCGAGCTTTAACAGTAAAACTTCTTTCATATACGATAACCCTCATTCAAGTGATAAATTTTTCGATGATTCACCTGCTTATCTTATCACAGCGCCTACTTGTTTGCAAGAGTCAGCCTATTTTGTCGCCCAGACCAGCCGGTTTTCTCACGACTGACTCACATTGCACCACGTGACATACGGATGACTCAGTGCCAGCACAACAGCTGCCGCTGTGAGCAGCCAAGCGTGCAGCGTGACACCGCACAGCAAGAACAGCAAAACCGGGATAACAGACAGTGCCATACTCACCCAGGCCTTGTCATACAAGCATCTGCTCGCCTGCATGCCCACATAGATAATCGCCGTCAATCCCACAGCCAGAACGACAACCAACGGCGACAGCATCAGAAAGAATACCGCCAGCACAGCAATCGGCACAAACCCAACATAGACACCATGTCCTTTGAGCAGCTTGCGCCACAGCAGCTCATACAGCAGCAAACACATCAAGCTGCCCGCCTCATACACCGCCAGCAGACCATCCGATGTTCCCCCTTTGACCGACAAAATCATCAGGATCATGCAGCCATATCTGCCAATCTGTTCCAGCACATTCATGCAGCGACTGGTACATTTATTTTTCGCCTGCTTATTTTGCATCATATAGATTCCGTTTGGAATCAGCAAGGCAGCAATCATCAAAATATGAAATACGCTGAACCAACCAAATGTCACGACAAACACCTCCTGTTATTTCTCTACGTTCAGTATAAAAAAATACAGCCATTGATACAACTACAGTTCCATTACAAAATAACAACTAATCGGTAAACAAAAAAATCACCTGCTCTTTTCGGCAGGTGATTCAGCATGTTATTCTGGTGTTTTATCTTCCGATGAGGCGTCCGGCGGGAGCTTCTGCGTCTGGGTATATTTCTTCAGCGCCGCAGACAGAATGAGAACAAACCGAACGCCAACGATAATCAGGACAATCAGAGCCGCAATCAGCACAAAGTTGAGTAGGATAGAAACATACTGCATCGCAGCATAAAATCCACTGTTCATAAACCCAAGCATATTCTCCATACAAAGCACCTCCTATTTTATCCCCAAATGCCATGCATTCTTCTTGTTCTAAATTATATTATTTTTGACTGTCATTGTAAATACAAAACGTAAAAAATGACACACTGCTTTTCAGCGTGTGTCATTTCATGCAATATATTATTATGCCCGTCTCAGCCGCGTCGTGCCTTCTTCCAAGGCATCGAGCAGGGCATCGACATCTTCCTCTGTATTGGACGGTGCAAAACTGATGCGCAGCGCGCTGTCAATGTCTGCATGATCGACTTTCATCGCCGCGAGCACATGGCTGGCTTTGCCTTTGGAGCAGGCTGAACCGGACGATACATATACGTCATGCATTTCCAAAATGCGCAGCAGCACTTCACTCTTGCAGCCCAGGAACGAGACATTCACAACATGCGGAATGTCATGCTTGCCATTGTATTTTGCCCAAGAGAATCGCGCATCAATGCCCGCTGTCAGGCGATCACATAGCTGCTGCACTTTCGCGTAGTTTTCCTCCATCTGTTCGCGGCGCACGCGGCACGCTTCGCCAAAGGCGGCAATATTCGGCACAGCTTCGGTGCCCGGACGCATCCCACGCTCCTGTCCGCCGCCGTACATGAGCGGTGCAATGCGCGTGCCCTTTTTCATATACAGCGCGCCAATCCCCTTCGGCGCACCGATTTTATGTCCGCTGACGCTGATAAAATCCGCATTCCACAGCTTCGGCTTGATGGGCAGACGAGCTAAACCCTGTACAGCATCAATGTGAAACAGCGCCTTCGGAGCTTTTTTCTTGAGAATCTTACCAAATTCCTTGACCGGCAATACCGTACCGACCTCATTGTTTGCCAGCATACACGTCAGCAGCACGGTGTCCGGGCGAATCGCATCGCGCAGATCCGACACGGAAATATGTCCGTCTGCATCCGGCTGTAAATAGGTGACTTCAAAGCCCTCCTGTTCCAGCTTGTGCACGGTGTTGAGCGTTGCCGCGTGCTCAATGGCTGTCGTAATGATATGCTTGCCCTGTCCGCGGCGGCGGCACGCGCCAAAAATTGCCGTGTTGGTTGCCTCTGTGCCGCAGGAAGTAAAGGTAATCTCCGACGGTTCTGCATTCATAATCGCTGCCACATGGCGGCGCGCAGTCTCTACAATGCCGGATGCTTCAATTCCCATTTTATGTACGCTGGACGGGTTGCCGAACTGCTCGGTCATCACCTGACAGGCGAGAGCCGCTGCCTCCGGCAAAACGGCAGTTGTCGCCGCATGATCCAGATAATGCATGATTCTTGACTCCTTTTTTCTTTCAAATATGCGTTCAATCTGCCTGTAATCTTAGCACACAGCGGAGGGGTTTGCAAGGATTCCCCGCGCATAAAACATCACAGCCATGCACAAACAGCACGGCTGTGATACGAACTATACGTGTTTATCTTGCTTCAAACTGCCGAAAAAGCCACGGCGCCCATCTCAAAAATTTCCTTCTGAGTCTCAGCTTTCTCTTGGTCATCATGTGGAACGCCTCCTTTCCGTCGTTCGCGTGTTGTTATTTTCTGTATCTTTATTATACCACAGCCGCCGC
>ERZ808240.5161-NODE-5161-length-10869-cov-13.430091_pt1 | contig 10869 bp, 7 predicted proteins | sample MGYA00521084_ERZ808240 | MGnify/ENA primary metagenome ERZ808240 (study PRJEB31516, sample SAMN03275571) | gut metagenome | biome: mammalia-associated habitat; material: feces | host: Papio cynocephalus | place: Kenya | collected 2012-08-06 ... | reverse complement strand
TCTCCATGTGGATCGCCGACATGGACTTCAAGACGAGCGAGCACATCGTGGAGGCCATCAAGGCCCGTGCGGACCACGGCGCCTTTGGCTACTCGATGGTACCCGACTCATACTACGAGGCCCTCTCCAACTGGATGCAGCAGCGTCACGGCATAGCGATCGACCGCGACTGGGTGCGCTTCTCCACCGGCTGCGTCACGGGCATCGCCTGGGCAATCGACTGCTTCACCAAGCCCGGCGACGCGTGCATGATCCTCACGCCGGTCTACTACCCGTTCCACAACGTGGTGACCAACAACAACCGCAAGCTCGTGAAGGTCGAGCTCGCCTATGACGAGGGCCGCTACGAGATGGACTTTGACGCCATCGAGCGCGCCATCGTCGAGAACGACGTCAAGCTGTTCATCCAGTGCTCGCCCGAGAACCCCTCCGGCCGCGTCTGGACCGAGGAGGAGCTCGACCGCGTGCTGGCCATCTGCGCCGCCCACGACGTGCTCGTGGTGAGCGACGAGATCCACGGCGACATCACGCTCGACGGCCACGAGTTCGTGCCGTCCCTGCGCGTCAAGGGCGGCGCCTACGCCGACCGCCTCATCGTGCTGCATGCCGCGTCCAAGACGTTCAACCTGGCATCGCTTGCGCACTCGCACATCATCATCGCCGACGAGGCGCTGCGCAAGCGCTTCGACACCTGGGCGAGCGGCATGAACCGCACCGAGGTCAACTCGCTGTCGCTCGCGGCCACCGAGGCTGGCTATCGCCACGGCGGCGAGTGGCTCGACTGCGTGCTGGGCATCGTGGAGGACAACTTCCACTACGTGCGTGACACGCTCGCCCGCGAGCTGCCCGAGGTCACGGTGGTCCCGCTCGAGGGAACCTACCTCGCCTACCTCGACCTTGCCCCCTACGTGGGCGCCGATGAGCTGCACGACTTCGTGGTGAACGAGTGCCACCTGGCCGTTGACTACGGCGACCAGTTCGGCGACAGGTGCCCGAGCTTCATCCGCCTCAACCTCGCGACGACGCCCGAGCTCGTCGAGAAGGCCGTGGGCAACCTCGTCACGGCCGTGAAGGCGCGCGGCTAGCCGCAAGCACAATCAGCCCGACAGGAAGGCGGGACCGCATCGCGCGGCCCCGCCTTTTCTTGTGAAACGAGACGGGCTCTGATACGGGACGGGCTCTAAAACGGGACGGGCTCGAACTTTTCGTACGCGAGAGGGGCCCAAAACCGTCCAAAAAGTTCGAACCGACGAGGCGGGCGAACGATCGCGGACGTCTCCGCGTGACCCAGCGGTCACGGTTGCGCACAGCCGCTAGCGCGCCACGATCATGTCGTAGACGTCGGACTTCGCGAGGCCGAACTGCTTGGCGAGGCGCTTGGCCAGCGCGCTCTTGGGCTCGCCGGCGGAAAGGCCCGCCTCGATGGCCTCCTCGACGGTCGCGGGGCCGCCGGCCGCGGCGGCGCGCAGGGCGTCGAGCTCGGCGGCGCCGGGGCCCTCCACCACGATGACGCACTCGCCACGCAGCTCGCCTCGCTCGCGGATGCGGTCGGCAAGCTCGCCGGACAGGCCACGCACGCACTCCTCGTGCAGTTTCGTGAGCTCGCGCACGAGCGCCACGCGGCGGACCGGGTACGCCTCGGCGACCGCGTCGAGCGTGGCGGCCACGCGATGCGGGCTCTCGTAGAACACGAGGGCACCAGGCACGGGCGCGAGCTCGGCCAGGCGCCGGGCGCGCTCGCCTGCCTTCCTGGGCAGGAAGCCCTCGAAGAAGAAGTGGTCCATCGCAAGGCCGCTCGCCACGAGGGCGCACGTCACGGCGCTGGGGCCGGGGATGACCTCCACGGGCAGGCCCTCGTCAAGCGCGGCGTCCACGAGCCGCTGGCCGGGGTCCGAGACGCCCGGCATGCCCGCGTCGCTCACGAACGCCACGCGCGCGCCGGATACCACGCGGGAGAGCACACCCTCGACGCGGCTCGCGATGACGTTCTCGTCACAGCGCTCGAGCGGGACGCGGATCTCGAAGCGCGCGAGCAGCTTGCTCGTCACGCGCGTGTCCTCGCACAGCAGGACGTCCGCGCGGCGAAGCGTCTCGAGCACGCGCGGCGAGGCGTCGGAGAGGTTGCCGATGGGCGTGCCCACGAGCGACAGCATGCCGCCCTCGGCAGCGCGCGCGTCATTGCCGGCCGCGGGCGCCTCGGTGTCGGCACCGACATGCGTGCCCGCCTCGGCCACGCCCGAAACCAGCTCGTTGTTCTCCACTCGCTCTCCCATCTAGTCGAACATGCCCGTCTCGAAGCTCGAGAGCGCCACGCGCGCGTCCCAGCTCGAGAGGCGCCCCTCCGTCTTCCACGTCTGGAAGAACCAGCCCGCGCATCCCGAGAACGCGCTCATCTGGCCTGCCGTGTAGACGCGCTCCAGCGCGATGCGTCCCTCGGGCGTCATGCCGGCATCCGCCAGCGGCAGTGCGCTCGACCACTCGCCCACCATGACGGGCAGGCCGCTCTTGCGGGCGCGGGCCACGTAGGCGGCCGAGTCTGCCGCGAGCTTGCGCACGCCGGCGGGACCGGCCGCGTTCATCGACTCGGCGTAGTGGTAGATGTGGCCGTCGAGCCAGACGTTGACGTAGCGAGCCGGCGACATGAACGCGCGCCAGGCGTCCGGCAGGCACGCGTCGTGCAGCACGAGCACGGGGCGCTCGCCGGCGGCGTCGCGCAGGGCCTCGTAGGCGTCGCGGTAGAAGTTGCGCAGCAGGTGCGGCGGCACGCCCTCGACGAGCGAGAGCCCCCGGCGCGAGCGGCCCTGGACCTCGTCGATGGGCTCGATGCCCAGGAAGTTCTCGCGCGCGGCATAGCGCGAGGCAAGCTCGGCCACCACGTCGAGCATGCACTGGCGAAACGCGCCCGTGTCGCCAAAGAAGCTCGCGGGAGAGGCCGGGTCCACGCCGGGCGCCACGGCCACGTCGAGAAGCACCGACACGCCGGCCGCCTCCGCCCAGTCAAACGCGGCGTCCACGTAGTCGACGCAGCCCGCCGAGGGACCGGGCATGGGGCCGTCCTCGCCAAAGACGAACCACGGCACCTGCAGGCGCACGGCGTCAAAGCCACGCGCCGCGATGCGCGCGAAGTCCCGCTCGTCAACGAACGAGTCGCGGTGACGCTCGATCATGTCGCGATAGCGGCCCGGCTCGACGCTGCCCGCAAGCTCCAGCTCGGTGAAGGCGCCCGTACCCGCGAACAGCGAGGGCGTCACCCACGGCTCGAGCACGAGCCAGCCGGAGAGGTTGACGCCGTGCAGCGGACGCGCGGGCGCGCCCTGGGCAGCCGTTCTTTCCTTCTTGTCCTTACGCCTCAGCATCTCAAGCTCCCAATCAGACGTCCCGACGGCGGCCGGGACGGTGACAGTTTGACCCCGTCCCCAAGTGTCACCTGCCACCGCGGCCGGGACGGTGACAGTTTGACCCCGTCCCCAAGTGTCACCTAGCGGTACTCGACGCGGGCGATGCGCACGACCCAGTCGCTTCCGTACGTGAAGCCGTTCGCGTCAATCGTGAGCGTGCCGCGCTCGCAGTCCTGCATGAACGGCACCTCGGCGCCGTCGTCGAGCCACGAGATGCGCGAGACCGGCCTCGTGGCCCCCGTGAACGAGCGCAGGTTCGACCCCTCGCCACCCAGCGTCACGTTCTCGTTGCCCACGATGGCCAGGTCGTGCACGAACACGTAGCTCACGCCCGCCTCGGCGTCGTCGAGCGCAAAGTCGCGGATGGGCCCGTTTGCCACGAGCGCACGGCTCGGGCGCGCCGTGTGGACGGACGGGCCGGCCATGGCCATCCAGCGGCCAATGAGGCGCAGGTACTCGCGCTGCAGCGCCGAGATGGCGCCCGTGCCCGTGGGCCCGATGTTCACGAGCGCGTTCGCGCCGGCGCGGCGGGCGTTCGCGATGGTCTCGATGAGCTCGCGCGGGCTCTTGTAGTCGAGGTCGTTGGCGGCGCATCCCCAGTGCTTGTTCGTGGTGACGGAGACCTCGCCGGCGACGTACTTGCCGTCTGCCGGGCCGTGGTTGACCTCGCCGGAGATGCGGCGCTCGTAGGTGGTGACGTCAATCTCGGGGTCGATGATCTTGCCGCGGTTCTTGAGGCCGGTGTTGTTGATGATGATGGCGTTGGGCTGGTAGCGGCGGATGGTGCCGTACAGCTCGGGGAGCCTCCAGTCCGCCTCCTTCTTGTTCCAGTTGCCATCGAACCAAAAGCCGCCCACCTCGCCATAGTTCTTGCACAGGATCTCGACGGAGGCACGCAGGTACTCAAGGTAGGCGTCGAAGTCCGTCTCGTACAGCGGGCTGTGCCAGTCATAGGTGGCCATGTAGAAGAACGGCTTGATGCCGCCGGCGTGGCAGGCGTCCGCGAACTCGCGGACGAGGTCGCGGCCGGCGGCGCTGTGCGGCGCGTCGAACGTGGACAAGCCGCAGGTGTCATAGAGGAAGAAGCCCTCGTGGTGCTTCGTCGTGAGCGTGATGTAGCCCGCGCCCATCTCCTTGGCAGCGGCCACGAGGTCGGCGGCGTCGAAGTCCTCGGCCGTGAACGTCTCGGCAAGGCGCTCGTACTGATCGCGCGGGCGCTCGTGGATGAACTCGGTCCACTCGCCGCACGACAGCTGCGAGTACAGCCCCCAGTGCACGAACAGGCCCAGGCCCATGTCCTCGTAGTCCTTGATGCGCGGCAGCGGCTCGCTCATGGCGTCTCCTCGTCGTAGGTGCGCGTGGTTGTCACGCGAAGTTGTCGCGAGCCGGGCGACGCGAGCAGCGGGGCCCACCCTTTGTCCCGCGTGGGGCAAAGGGAGCCGTCCCCGCCGCCCCACTCGCTAGCTCAGCTCTCTCATGCCATGGTACAGCTGCCAGTACTCGCCGTGTTGCGCGAGAAGCTCCTCGTGCGTGCCGCGCTCCACGATCTTGCCGTGCTCGAGCACCATGATGGCGTTGGCGTTTCTCACGGTGGAGAGCCTGTGGGCGATGACGAACACGGTGCGGCCGGCCATGAGCGCGTCCATGCCACGCTCGATGAGGGCCTCGGTGCGCGTGTCCACCGAGCTCGTGGCCTCGTCGAGGATGAGCACGGGCGGGTTGGCCACGGCGGCGCGGGCGATGGCGAGCAGCTGCCGCTGACCGGCGGAGAGATTGGCGCCGTCCGCCGTCACGGGCGTGTCGTAGCCGCGGGGCAGGCGCCGGATGAAGCCGTCGGCGTTTGCCGTGACCGCGGCGGCGCGCACCTCCTCGTCCGTGGCGTCGAGCTTGCCAAAGCGGATGTTGTCGGCCACGGTGCCCCGGAACAGGTGCGTGTCCTGAAGCACGATGCCCAGGCTCGCGCGCAGGCTCGCCTTGGAGATGTCGCGCACGTCGATGCCGTCATAGGTGATCTGGCCGGCACGGACGTCGTAGAAGCGGTTGATGAGGTTCGTGATCGTGGTCTTGCCCGCGCCCGTGGACCCCACGAACGCGATCTTCTGGCCGGGCTTGGCAAACAGTGACAGGTCCGCGAGGACGGTCTGGCCCGGCTCGTAGCCAAACGTGACGTCGTGGAAGCGCACGTCGCCGGCAAGCGGCACCGTCGTGCCGTCCGCCTGGCGCCACGCCCAGCCGCTCGCGCCGGCCGCCGCGCGCGCCGGCCCGTCCTCCTCGGCGCCCAGCCGCTCGAGCGTGACCGTGCCCTCGTCAGCCTCGGGCGCCACGTCCATGACCGAGAAGAGCCTCTCGGCACCGGCAAGGGCGTTCAGCAGGAAGTTGCCCAGCTGCGTCACCTGATTGAACGGCATGGCCGCCTGGCGAACGAACACGAGGTAGCTCGCGAGGCTGCCCATGTCCGTGAGGCCGCGTGCCGCGAGAAGCGAGCCCATGACGGCCACGATGGCGTAGTTGGTGTAGGTCATGGCCACGGTGATGGGCACCATGGTGGCAGCGTAGGTCTGGGCCGCCGTGCCCTGCGCGCGCAGCTCCTCGTTGCGGCTGCGAAAGCCCGCGAGGCTCTCGCGCTCGTGCGTGTAGGCCTGCACGACCTTCTGCCCGGCGCACATCTCCTGGATGAAGCCGTCGAGCGCGCCCAGCGTGGACTGCATGGCCGAGAAGTGGCGCGAGCTCCTCTTGCCCGCCACGCGCACGTAGGCGATGAGCGCCACGTCGCAGGCAACCGTCACGAGCGTGAGGCGCCAGTCGAGCACGAACAGCAAGACGATGGTACCCACGGCCTGGATGGCCGCCTGGATGACGTTCGCGAAGCTGTTGTTGAGGGCCTCGGACACCGTGTCCACGTCGTTGGTGAAGTAGCTCATGACATCGCCGGTGTGCGTGCGGTCAAAGAAGGAGAGCGGCAGCGCCTGCAGGTGCGCGAACAGGTCGCGGCGAATGTCGAACACGACGCGCTGCGCGGCGCGCACCATCGTCTGCGTGTAGCCGAGGGCGCACAGCGCTCCCACGGCGTAGATGGCGGCCGTGAGCGCGACGCCCGACCGGAAACCGCCCGCGTCTGCCCTCGTGAGGCAGTTCACGACCGGCTTGATCATGTACGTCCCCGCAAGCTGGCACAGCGCGCACACGCTTGCGAGCACGCCCACGGCGAGCAGCATGAGGCGGGCGCCTCCCATGTAGTCGAGCAGGCGACGCAGCGTGGCGCCGAGGTTGGCCGGCTTTCCCGAGCCGCCCTTTGTGGTGAACACCGCCATTACCGCTCATCCCCTTCCGCAACCTGCGTGCGATAGAGCTCCTGGTAGATGGGGTCGGTCGCGAGAAGCTCGGCCGGCGTTCCCACCGCGTGGACGCATCCGTTGTCCAAGATCACGATCTTGTCGGCGTCTGCCACCGAGGCCACGCGCTGGGCCACGATGACCTTCGTGACGCCCGTGAGACCGCGCAGCCCCTCGCGGATGCGGGCGTCGGTCGCCATGTCCACGGCACTCGTTGAGTCGTCGAGCACCAGTACTTGCGGGCACCTCACGAGCGCGCGGGCGATGCACAGGCGCTGGCGCTGGCCACCGGAGACGTTGTCCCCTCCCTGGCCGAGGTCTGCGTCGAGCCCGCCGATGCGGTCGAGGAACTCGTCCACGGCGGCCACGCGGCACGCCTCGAGCAGCTCCTCGTCCGTGGCGTCCGGCCGTCCCCACAGGAGGTTCTCGCGCACCGTTCCGCTGAACAGTACGGGACGCTGAAGCGCTATGCCCACCGCTCGGCGCAGCGCCGAGAGGTCGTAGCTGCGCACGTCGTGGCCGCCCACGAGCACCGCGCCGTCCGAGACGTCATACAGCCTGCCGAGCAGCTGCACGAGCGAGCTCTTGCCCGAGCCCGTGCCGCCGAGCACGCCGATGGTGGAGCCCGCCGGGAACTTGAGCGTGACGTCGTGCAGGACGTCCGCCTCGGCATCGGCGTGGTACTTGAAGCTCGCGTGGCTGAACTCGATGGAGCCGTCGGGCACCTCGGTGATGGCGTGCGCGGGGCTTGCGATCGTCGGGGTCTCCGCGAGGACCTCGCCCACGCGCTGGACGCTCGTGAGGGCGCGCGTCATGAGCAGGAACACGTTGGAGATCATCATGAGCGAGTTCGTGATCTGCAGGACGTAGCTCATAAAGCCCGTGAGCTCGCCCACCTTGAGCTCGCCGGCCATGATCATGGAGCCGCCCAGGGCGAGGATGAGCACGTCGGACGTGTACATGACGGCCTGGAACAGCGGCAGGTTGAGCACGGCGCCGCCAAACGTGCGCGTGGAGGTGTCCGCGAGCCTGCCGTTCACCGCGCCGAAGCGCCCCTCGACCCACTCGCCGCGCACGAACGCCTTCACGGCGCGGATGGCCGTGACGCTCTCCTGCACCACGTCGTTGAGCTCGTCCATGACGCCCTGGAGCACCCGGTAGAGCGGCGCCACGTGGCGCACGATGAGCACGAGCGCCACGGCAAGCAGCGGCAGCATCACGAAGAAGACGCAGGCCAGGCGCACGGAGAGCAGGCTCGCGAGGACAAGGCCGGCCGTGAACATGACCGGCCCTCGCATCATGGGACGAAACCCGTTCATGAGGGCGTTCTGGATCACGGTGACGTCGGTGGTCATGCGCGTCACGAGCGACGAGGTGTCGAAGTGGTCGAGGTTCTCGTAGGAGTAGCGCTGGATGGCCTCGAACTGGGCGTCTCGCAGGTTGGCGCCCAGGCCCATGGCCGCGCGGGCGCTGCAGCGCGAGAAGGCCATGCCAAAGCCCATGGCCACGATGCCGCACGCGAGCATCTCGGCGCCCGTGACCCACACGTGGCTCAGGTCGCCGGCGACGATGCCCTCGTCGATGAGGCCTGCCGTGAGGAACGGGATGAGCAGCTCGAGCGTGCCCTCGAACAGCATGCAGATGGCCGCGAGGACGAAGTCGCGCTTGTAGGGGCCCAGGTAGTGGGCGATGATCTTGAGGTCACGCACGGTCGGTCGCCTCGCTCAGCCTGCGGGCGACGAGGTTCTTGCGCGCGCGCTCGAGAAGGTCGACGAACTGCTCGCGCTCCTCGGGCGTGAAGCCCGCCAGCATGGCCTCGTCGACCTCGGCGCAGCGCGCGTCCCACGGCTCCACGAGCGCCCGGCCCTCCTCCGTGAGCGTCAGGCGCTTCCTGCGGCGGTCCCCGGGGTTCTCCTCGGCCGTCACGAGGCCACCGCGCTCGAGCGCGTCGAGCATGCGCGAGACCGACGCCGGGTCCATGCCAAAGAACTCGGCCATCTCGCGCTGCGTGGCGTGCTCGTGCGCCGCCAGGTACGAGATGATCCTGGGCTGCCCCTGGGCCAGGCCGAGCCTCGAGCCAAACGGGCGGAGCAGCGCCCGCTGCGCCTGGAACGCGCGCAGCAGCGCCATGTGCGTGTCGACGAGGGAGTACCCCTCGCCCACCGCGAGCCTTCTCTCTTCCATTGGGTCACTTTCCTTGACTTCTCAACTATTGACAAGTCAAGAGAATAGCGCAGATGCTTGCAATGTCAACGATTAACGCCCACGTGCCCAAAGGTGTCACGTGCCCAAAGGTGTCAAAGACTTATGGGCACATTCCTTCCGTCTCGCTAGGCCGTCACGTAGGTCCAGGGGTCGCCGGATGCCACGAACGAGGCGGGCACATCGGCGCCGATGGCCTCGGGCAGCCAGCGCAGCATGTACTCCATGCCCGGTTCCTCCACGTTGAAGTGGCCGATGCAGATCATGGCCTTGGCCCTCCCCAGCTGCGCGGAGTCGCGCACGTACTCGGAGGTCGTGAAGTCGGTCGCCTCCATGGTCACGAGGCAGTCGAAGCCCGCGTCCATCTGCGCCGTCACGGCGTTGTCGAACTGCCCGATGAGGTGCATGGGCACGAGGACCCTGCGCACGCGCGCGTCCGGGTCGCCCACGATGCGCGTGCCCCTGAGCCCCAGGCGCCCCACGAGGAAGCGCGCGAGCTCGATGGCGCTCGTCTCGGGAATCTCGAACTCCATGGGACGCGCCGTGTCCCCGCGCACGTAGTCTCGCCAGCCGAGCTTGTCGGCCAGTCCCATGAAGATGCCGTCCACGAGGCGGCCGCCCTCGGGGATGCCGGAGTGGATGTGGTCGTGGAGGCGCCACACCGTGATGCCGCACTCGTCGAGCAGCGCGCGCTTGGCCGCGAACGTCTTGTTGTTCTCGAGCCAGCAGGTGTGGTCACCGTGGTTCCAGAAGAGCGCCTCGTGGCAGATGATGAGGTTCGCGCCCGCCGCGTGCGCCTTGCGGATGACGTCGGCAGAGGCGAAACACGTGGTCACGATGCCCGTGCACGCAACGTCCGTGGGGCCCCAGAGCACCTGGTCGCGCGTGGTGTCGTCATAGATTGGGCCACCCCAGTCATGCCCACAGTACGCCTTGACGCTGTCGATGACCTCGCTGATGAGCATGGGTGCCTCCCTGACCGTCCGCCTTGAGCCGCGCACGCTCGCAGAATAGGCGGCGGGCGCGCGATGCAACTCAATATAGTATGTGCATGGCTCACACATCAGATGCCGTGCGAGAATCGCCGGCGAACGGAGGCACCATGCTTGACCTCACGAAGCTCACGACCGAGCAGCGCAACCCCAAGACGATGGAGCTCGACTCGTTCACGCCCCTGCAGATCGCGACCGTGATGAACGAGGAGAACGACAACGTCATCAAGGCCATCGACGAGGTGCTGCCCCAGGTGGCCCGCGCCATCGAGTGGGCGGGCGAGTCGCTGAACGCAGGAGGGCGCATCATCTACGTGGGAGCCGGGACGTCCGGTCGGCTCGGCGTGCTCGACGCCGTGGAGTGCCCGCCCACCTTCGGCGTCTCCTATGACACGGTCGTGGGGCTCATCGCCGGCGGCGAGGGCGCGTTCGTGAAGGCCGCCGAGGGCGCTGAGGACAAGGCGGACGCCGGCGAGGCGGACGTCGCCGCCCTTGCGCTCGAGAAGCGCGACATCGTGATCGGCATCGCCGCGAGCGGACGCACCCCCTACGTGGTGGGCGCGCTGCGCCACGCGAACGGCGTGGGCTGCCACACCGTCGCCATCGCCTGCAACAGGGGGTCGGTCATCGGCGGCGAGGCCGAGCTCGCCATCGAGCCCGTCACGGGCCCCGAGGTGCTCACGGGCTCCACGCGCCTCAAGGCGGGCACGGCACAGAAGCTCGTTCTGAACATGATCTCCACCGGCGCCATGGTTGCCGCCGGCAAGGTGTACCAGAACCTCATGGTTGACGTGAGGCAGAGCAACGAGAAGCTGCGCGTCCGCGCCCAGAACATCGTGATGATGGCCACGGAGTGCACGCGCGAGCAGGCCGCCGAGGCACTCGCCGCGTGCGACAACCACGTCAAGGGCGCCATCACGATGCTGCTGCTTGGCTGCGACGCCA
>ERZ808240.5159-NODE-5159-length-10871-cov-2.682415_pt1 | contig 10871 bp, 9 predicted proteins | sample MGYA00521084_ERZ808240 | MGnify/ENA primary metagenome ERZ808240 (study PRJEB31516, sample SAMN03275571) | gut metagenome | biome: mammalia-associated habitat; material: feces | host: Papio cynocephalus | place: Kenya | collected 2012-08-06 ... | reverse complement strand
CGGATGGTATGAATTTACTGTCCGCTTTTTTATGCAAAGAAATACTAACTCTTATTCAGTTCCTAGAAAATTGGGATTCAGTCTTGTATTAAGTCTCATTCAGTTTTTTTTAATTCCCGGAAGTTACCAAGATTCAGATAGGTATGCAACATTAGAGATATGCGAATCAATTATATAAACGATATATAACCTTGAATGCTTATATAACTGCAATTAGTATTTAAACCGTTATAGTTATTACAGTTTATAGGCTACGTTGCAGTTACATTGGCTTGCTTTATTTTATGAAATTATATGCAAAGAAAAACTTATTAAAACTTCCCGGCGCATCTACATCATACGAATATATAATAGTTAGCATATAGCCGTAAACAATCTTTTAATTCCAATGTTGCATACGATTTTACATATTGTGGTTAGGTGGATTCTACAAATTACCTTACACTTTATAACCAACTCCAATGTTGGAACAAAATAACGCCACTCTCTTAATTGAAAGTGACGTTATTAGCTAGTTGAACAAAAATTTTAAGATAATTTTATTTCAATACACTTACAGTATACTGGGAGTGCACCGCATAGTGTACTGGTAGATATAAACATGGTGTATCACCAATACACTTTTTAGTACACTGGTGATGTCACATAATGAAATTACAAATACACTTTACAGTGAACTAAAGCAATGATTTATGCCGTGTTAAATTAATTAAGTTGTTTTGTCTGCTTCTGCAAGCATTTTTTCTAACATTTTTTGCTTTTCCTTGTTCCAATGTTCTTTGAAATCTTCAGGCGTGCAAAGTTCAATTTTCCTTGTGCCCTCTTCTTCCCACAATTCAGTTTCGTTCATGACACCTAAACGTTCACGTTCCGAATCTGACAGTGTATATATCCAATTAGGAATATGTGCTACGCAATTGCACTCTCTGATTTCTTTGCACATTGGATGTTCTGTATAACCAACCTTTTCAAGTTCTGCAACATTGTGACCACTTACCCATACAAGTACGTGCGTTGGAGATAATCTACGAATTTCATCTGCAAAGTAAACCATTCTTTGTCCTCTGGCAACGGTTCTTTGCACTTCGTTGTGATATTGTATCGCATCTGTTTTCTTTTCCGTGTATCTGTCGCTTACTGTATCTGTAGTCTGGACACCACTCATCTTCTCAAAGTATTCCGCTGTGCCTTGTGCATTTACTTTCATAACTATCCATGTGGTACAACATTCTACAATCTTCTCCCATGTCTTATCATAGAGTGTTTCAAGCTGTGCCAATGACTGCACGACAACCCAACAACGAATATCTCTCGAACGCACCTGTGAGATTTTGGAATCGAACGCAGGAATAACTCCAAGATTGTAAAACTCATCCATTAATAATGTTACTGGCACTGGCAATTTATGATTCATCTGCGCATCTGCCAACTGTGTTAACTGCTCGAACATCAATGTAAATGTCATTGCAACTAACCATGATGTCGGCTTTGGATTCTGGTCGTTTAATGTGACATAGTAAATGCATTTCTCTTTTCCAAGCAAAGAAAGGTCAACGTCATCTTCACTTACTAATTTCTGGATTACTGGGTTAGCAAGTGCCTGTAAATGAGATGATAAGCCACTCTTACACTGGTCTTGAACCTGTGCCGACATAGTAGTGAAGTTATTGAAGAACGGCACTGCCGGATTATCTGAATCAAGTCCTTTAGCAATTGCTGAGATTTGTGCGCTAGTCTTTTCATTAACAATTTTATACACAGATGCAAGCGTTTTTGGTATACCATTATCATTTGTAGCTATGTAAATCATTATAGCTTGCAAGAGGTTCGTTTCGATAGTCTTCCAGTAATCTTCCTGTTCCTCTCCATAAATGTTGGAAATAATTGTTTCTGCAAGAGTTGTAATAAGTGATACGTTTTCTCCAACAAGAGACATAAAGTTAATGGAATCGGAATGCAAGAAGAATCTATTGTCAAAATTCAAAACTTTTACGACATATCCATTCGCTTTTGCCATTTCTGCTGTTGCACCGTAAATATCTTTCTTCAAATCGGTAACAACCATAGATTCTCCTGCTCTTATTTTTTGCATAATTGCGGAGATTATATATGAGAATGTTTTACCGCATCCCGGCGCGCCTACAACAAATACGTTTTTATTTAAGCCCTCTGCCACTTTTTCTTTTCCCGTATTTAGGACATACATCTCATGCTTGTCCTCTGTGTCGCATCCAAGAATAATATCGTTTAAATCTGGATAGTCACCGTAGAGAAACATATTTCGTCTTTCTTCTTTTGTCGCTTTCATTGCTGTTCCGTTATCGCCTCGCTCAGAACCGTCATAATTTCGGTCTTTATCTCTGATTGCGGTTTTGTGTGTTCCTACAATAAATTTAGTCAGTCCGACATTGATAAGTCCGAATATTGCAGTTCCCAATAACCACGATATAGGTTTTGTAAAACTGTAATATAACCAATTTCCAATAGTGAAATGAGCTATATCTCTACTTATAATTGCACCGTATGTTGTTAATACTCCTCCTGCAAGCAGAGATGCAATTCCTGTGGTTATTCCAATTCGTATAACTGCTTTTTTATTTTTTACAGATTGTTCCTTGACAAAATCCAACCAGATTTTCATTGAAGATTGCTGTTCAAAACCCGGCTTTAAATTATTGTTTTCGCCCATGTGTACCTCCTTAAGTGTAGCGTATGTTTTTGGTTGAGTTGAATACATATTTTACCAAGTCTCGTATTTCTTGACTGTCTTCACGATATTGAAATATCTTCACAAGGTCATACATTAATACCGGAAGGTCTATACTTCTTTCAAACAATTCCTTAAAAGATATTGAGGTGATATTGTTTCTATCATAATAGCTCCGAAGATAGTTCTCGTATTCTGCAATCGGGAATTTTTGATTGTTTCCTTTGTATAATCCTGCAAGACGAAGGTAATATTCTTGCTTATACAGTTCTTTATTAAGTGCATATTGTTTTAAAATTGTCTGCAAATGTTTGTGTTTTGCATTTTCGATGCCGATATTTCCTGTTTCTTTTTCCATAACAATCCGTTCGCAAAACATTTCCATTTCTTTGTTTTCATATGCAATAAATACTTTCTGCAAGCTATCTGGTTTTTGCTCGATAGATAATATACTGGATGTCTTTTTACTCGGAAGCAGTAATTCTTGATTTAGCATATAGTTCGAAGCAATTTCTCTGAGCATCGTTGTGCTACATGAACCCTTTTCCCATTTTTTTATGGTGTCATCTGTGACATTAAGCTTTTTTGCCAACTCAGATGTACTTAACTTATTAAGTTTTCTTGTAACTGCAAGCAATGCTCCACTTGCCACTTTATCAACTTCGAAGCTCTGCCATTCCCATTCGCAGGTGTCGTGAATAGTTTTATTTTTATCATTAAGTTTTGGCACAAATATATTCCACCTCCTCATTACGGTATTATTATAGTATTGCGTACCGTTATAGAACATCGGGAAATATTTTATACATGTTAACAATCCATTGCCTTTATAAAATCTTCAAATGGAGTACTAAAGATTTTTGCTTTTCCATCAACAACTGCATTTAAGAATTCTTCTTGGAAGTCAAAACAATATACGTGAAACTCTTTGTCCACGATTTCTGCATTGAGTAGAAATTTATATAATCTTGTGGCATTTGGTATACAAAATAAAAGAATTGGATGTTCTCCATCGTTTAAATCTGCAACAGAACCGATTTTTGCTTTTTTTACAGAATCATCTTCGATGAAATAATCAATCATTCTCTCTTTCCAATTTTTATGAACCATAAAATCAGTTAAATATTGACCTTCTTTAGAGTATGGCAGAAAATAGGTGTTCGCATATCCGTTTTCCAATGACATATAGTTGGCATATTTATTTTTTTTGTTTAATGTTTCATCGTTGAAAATTTCTACAAATGGATTTATCGTATCTGCATATACAATGCAATCACTGATTTCCTGCAAAGAGTAGTTCCCATTGAAGTATTTTGTTACAAACTTTGCGGTTCTGAATTTCATCTGCTGTTCTTGAGATGTTCTCCATGCCATTCTATTTGTACCGCCAGTGTGGTACATCATATAGACTCCTCCACTTGATACAATAAATCCTTGTGCGCGTGATGTTACTATAAACTTCTCGTTTTTGTTTTCGTCATCAATAAGTACCGTACCGCCCACTAAGGCTTTAACCTCTGTATCAGAATAGAAATAGGCATCTCCATCTGTAACGATTTCATCTTTATAAAGTTTTGGCTTGTCGCTTGTTAAAGTTTTAACAGATGTGCCGTATAGGAGCATGACAATATCGCTATACCGAAAAGCTTTTATGGATTCAGATTTATGTTTTGCAGACTTGTACCAACCAAGTGCTTTTGACTTTTGCGAAATATATCTTGTATATGTACCAAGGTAACTTATATAGTCATCAATAAACAACTCCTGCACATTATCGAAATTTGTAAATGTAGCTATACAATTTCGTCCCACCCACTTAACAGACAAGATATTTTCTTTCTTTAGTTTTCTGATGGCATTTGTATATGTTTCTCTGTCGCCATTCATCAGCTTCAAACCGTTATAGCTTATGCCACCTGCTGTCATACATATCTTTAGGATTTCCCCATTATATCCGTGTGTAAAATTCTTTTTGTAATGTCCTCTCATGAAATTCTCCTGTTTTTGCAAAATAATTTATGCTGTTTAATGAGCCTACTTCGCTGTTCCCCTTAAAAAAAATTGTAAATCTCTTGATTTAACAGCATTTGAGTGAATAAAATGCGTCGTTTTTGAATTTTGCGATTTTGAAGTCAGAAACGATATATTTCAAATATAATTTTTACTAATCGAAATCTATCGTTTCTGATAGCAAACTTATAGGCTTTTATGAAAAAGTTATGTCTAATTTAATCGTTTTTATAAGTGCAAATATCGTTGTGAAACAGATATTCTTTGCCAATATTATCGCTTCTGCTTTCACTTTTAAGCTGTTCAAAACAAGTATTTTTGCAAATTTTATCGTTTTTGCGAATCAAGCTTGCTTGCTATAAACGATTTATTCTTCGTTTCCATTGATAGCATATTCTGTGTAATCCGGCTTTGTAATAGGGTTTTTGCCTCTGAAAATGACAATGCTATGCGGAATTTCCAAATTCATTTCTTCGATTTTTTCAAGAATCTCATTTTCCTCTTCATCGCTTCTGACAGCAAACATGAATACTGAATGGAAAGGAACAATACTATCGTCTCTGGCGTATTCCGGTTTTAATAATTCGTTCTCATATCTCTTTCTTGTCATTTCGATTTTGTACATTTCATTAATTTCAACCATTGTTGCTTCATATAATTTTCCTTTTAAAATAAACGCCAATGCTACATTATTCATATTCGTTGTCATGAGTGACAAAATATCATCCATTGTTTCAGCCTTATCCAATAGATAATACATTGCATACACAACATCAGTATTTACATTAGCCAATGTCTGGTAGCCACTATTGCCACATAACAAATATCCCTCTTCATTTTCCTGTGTAGCCTCAATTGCTCTCATTCTGATAAGGTTGTGAATAATATATTTAGGTACATTCTCTTTGCATTTCATGAATTTCATTAAGAATTGCTTTATCTGGTCGTATGTCATAGCGTCTACATTTTGAATAAGTTCAAATAAAACATTTTCTGTGTTAGATAAGTTACTGTTTCTCATAGTTATAATCTCCTTTTTCTCTTAGTGTTTAACGTGTCATTATATAAGATTAATGTGTCATAATATGTATTTAACGTGTTATTAAAAGAATATTAAGTGTCATTGTATGTTTTAATATGTTTTTTAAGTATGTGATGCTATAATTTGCAACAGTAATGTGTCATAGAAAGAATTTTACGTGTCATTAAACGTTTATAACGACACGTAAAGCATATAGTATGACACGTTATAAGTCAGCCTGCATTTTAGATGCTTCTTTTTCAATTCTGTCATTAATATCTGTACTCATTGTTTCTAATTCTGTATTAGTAGCTTCTATTTGTATGAATATCTTGTCATTACGTGTAATTAGCAATCCGTGCGTCTTTTTGAGTTTTTCTAAATCGCTAACTGTATCTTCTTTTAAATTCATCAGCTTTCTTGTTTCTTCAATATCTTGAGCCTTCATTGCTAGATACAGGTTGATTTCCGCGTTATTTAAAATATCCATTCCTATGTCGCCTGCTTTATTAAAATCTCCCATCTGCTGAGTAGCAATTACTGCACTTCCACCATATGACCTAACAAGCTTTACCATTCTTGAAACCTGTTTTGCAGAATCAGGCACAACCATCATTTTCCACACTTCATCCAAAAAAATGATGTCTTTAGTTGTAACATTTTCTTTAACCATGTTGTAAACATAATCAAATGCTAAATACAGGAATGCACTGAATAAATCCTCGGAAATTTTGTCTTCATCAATATCGAATACAATATATCGCGCGGATTCTATGTCAACATTGGTTTGTCCATTCATATTGCTTGCGATTCCATGAACAAATGGCTCTAAAGCATCTTGTACTCGACTAAGAACATTAATATCTTTTATTTCATCATATAAATCGCCAAGAATAGGCATTTCCTTTAATTCTCCGGTTTGGATGTTTTTATAGACTGTTTCATTATTGTTTGTAATGCCTTTTTTCAAGTACGTCTTAATCAATGCTTTTTGCAGTGCATTAGTTTCTGTAGTAGTGAGTTTATCTTCTTTCATTAATAAACTTATCCAAGCACAAACATTAACAATTTTATGTGTCATCCAACTACCGGACAGTTTTTTTGAATCCACTCCATTAATATTTATTGCCTTTCCTTCTGGACGAATATCTAACACATTGATTCTGTCTTCTGAACCTTGCATAAGAGATATGAATGTTCCGCCTATATTTCTACAACCCTCGTAGTAATCTTGAAGTCCTTTTTTCGGAATAATGAAAAACGCCCTGCATCCGTTTAAATACATTCGTCGTCCTATTAATTCTTCTGTAAAAGTCTTTCCACTTCCAGAACTACCTATAATAGTCATGTTCGCATTCATAAACATATTTGTGTCAAATATGTTTGGTGCACAAATAGTTCCATTATCACTAATACCTAAAACACATCCATTTGTGTCATATAATTGAAAAGTTGTAAATGGATATATAACGGAAATATCTTTTGAAAGTATATTATGAGCAAGCTTTGAAAAAAGTTTGGTTGTATATAAAAATGGCATTGTCTGTTTCCAAAAGTCTTCGCATATATCAGTAGAATCGACAATAGTAAATCCAACTTTGTTTTTATAATGACTTTTCAAATCATTGCTAATTGCAACCATGGACTCGTATGTAGGAGTTCTTATAGTTACAATGATTGACATATTATACATTTCACAACCACTGCCTAATGCGTCATATACAATACGGTTATTTATCAATTTTCGTTTGAAAAAATCTCCTTTTTCATTTTTACCTTTTGTATACTTTTCATTCATGGTTCGCATTGTATTGCTGTTATATACTTTAAGTAATGGCATTACTACGTTCTTTGGAACGTATTTGAAAGTATAATCAACATCTATATATGCTCCACTTGCCAGAATATCAGTTAAATCTCCTCCGTTTAATGAACTTATAAATTTGTGTCCATCAATACCTATATACGTGTAAAACAATCCATCTTCGCACATATAATCACGATTGAGAAAATACAATCCTTTTGGAGATAAGTAGTCTGCCATAGTTGGCTTTTTATCTGTACCGTTTTCTTTGTTAAACCTTTGAAAGTCAGCATTGATTCTGGCTTTACGTTGAAGAAATGTTTCTGTCAATGAAGTTTTTCGATTGAAAAATTTATAAATTGTTTCACAAACGAACAAATTATACTTTTCATCATAATCATCTGCTTTGAATTCCATGCAGGAATTTCCACAATCTCTCATTATATTAATAAAGTTAATTCTCTGCTGTCTCATCGTGTTGTAAATAGAATTGAAATCTTTAGATTTGACACCATCTGCACCATCGTATTCCCAGAAGAAAAAATAACGCCTTACAATAGCTTTGGTCGAACCCGTCCGATAAATAAAATTAATGTAATCATTTAAACATTCTTTAGAGTACTCATTGGTAAGATGTACACTGTTTGACACTACTTTGCTTATCATGTCTTCTACATCTGTATAATCACTCATGATTTTGAATGAAAATTTATACCATTTCATTTTGAAAGCATTACTAAATGCATCTAATGACTGTTTTTTTTGTGTCTGCGTCATGTGTTCAAAATTTATAGGGAAAATTTCTACCATTCCAATGTAGCGATTATCTGTTGTAATGATTATTCCATTCCGAATGTCTTTGACTGGCATTTCATCTTGAGTAGCACCTTCATAATAAGAACCTTTAAATTCTTTTTCTGAAATCTCTTCGGTTTTTTCTATTGCTTGTTTAGCTGTTTTTGCCAGTGTCATCAGAGCTGTATTTTTCAATGAAGTCAGTGAGTTTTTGTTTATATTTTTCTGCAAGCGATTTAATAAATCCGTATTCTTCATAATCTTTGAATTCTGCTCCTTTCTTTCGTTTATACTCAACGCCTCTTAAATACAAAATACGTCTTCTTTTTTTGAACTTGATTTCATCCTTGATGAACTGAAAGATAGAACGATGCTTGTATCCTTTTATAAAAATACCAAATAATACAGGCATCAATACGACTAGCGACATACCTTTTACAATGTCCGTAAATGGTATGCAGAGAATGATAACGAACACTATAAAAGGAACAATTATCGCTTCTGCAAGATTTTGTTTCTCAATTCCATGAAACTTATTTTTTTCCAAAACATTGTTTGTCAATTCGTATCGTATAAGATTTTTCTGTTCTGTATCTTGATTGTCACTCATGAAAATCTCCTCCTTTCTGAAATTTATAAGTTCTGAATTTAATTATAAAATACCAGAACCAATATGTAAAGATAAGGTATAATGTACTTTTTTATGGTATAAAAAAGCTTCCTGCATAATGCAGGAAGCTTTTAATCTTTCATATATGTAACTAATTCATTTTTTGTGTAATCATATTGAACATATACCGTTTGTCCAGTATCAACTCCTATTATCAAATTTACTATACCTTTAGATTTGCTAGATGATAATATAGAGAGTTCTTTGCCATATATTCCATTTTCTTTTAAAAGGTAATCTACCTCATCTCCTATTTGTTCTGTACCAACAAGTGGCAGATTGTATTGTGTGAGTTGTTTTAAATTAATAATATAATTATAATCTTCATCTACTCCATTTTCATAATACCTGTCACTTGCATCAGCGTTATTACTTACATGACTTAGTTCTTGCTGAGTATCATTATTTGTTTCCATATCCGGTTTATTAATTGCTAGTAAAATAATACACACAATAAGCAGGAAACAAAATGATAGTCCTGCAAACACTGTACTTCTCTTCATTTCAACACCTCGCTAATATATAATCCACATCTTGCTGGATTTAGATGCAACCGCTGTTAGTTCTGTGGAATCATATATTATATCACCATCAGATGCTTCCAATTTGTTCTTGTCTTGACTAACTTTGGATGCGTCATGAACAATAAAATTTTGCCCTTCAATTCCAGTGATGAGTAAATAACTACCACCTTTTCCATATATACTATTATGAGGTATATACACTAAAATGCATCCATGTAATGTTTTAATGCTGTCTGATGCCGTTTTAAGCTTGAAAGTATCTTCAACGCAACCTAGTCCTATAGATTGAATAAAACCCGCTATTTGAGCCGAATTTAAGCTTTCTGAGCCATTCTTACACAATTCCTGATGGTTTATCAGAAACATGTCCGGCGGAATTTCAATTTCTTTGTATCGAGATTCTATCATGCTCAAACAAACCACTAAATTTCCATTAATGTCTATTGAAGAATCTCCAAACTCATTGTGATAATCCTCTTTGTAGTAATAAGGAAAGTCTTCAATTTTTTTTGTATCTGCGTCACTGAATGTTACATTAGAATCGTCTGTGTTAAATGTAACATTTCCGGTATTATTTGTTTCGGTAGAAAGCGCGGAATATACAACGCCATCAGTATTGGCAGAATTTCTGCATCCTGTCACTGTAATACATAATAATGTTGCCACTATAGTTATTAATTTAAGTTTTTTCATGTTATTCCTCGACCAATATAATGTCCTCTGTACTATTTTCTGCATCGACTTCATTATTAGAACTTGAAGAAGATATTGCATTAACATTTACATATATCTGACTATCATCTTCACTTATTACGACATCATACTCTGTATTCTCGGATATGATAACATATACTCCTTGCATAATCGCATCATCATATTTCATGTCTACAAATCTGTACGATGAAATTCCGTTTCCGAAGTTTTGTGCAAGTGCATATACAACTTGTGCCAGAACTTCTGTGTTATCTCCCGTTTCATCGTAGTCTACAAATTCGTATAATGTTTCGTCTACTTGTGATAAATCTGAATTAGAAAGCGGATAATTATACATGTAACTTTTATAATTATCATTTCTGGCAGAATCTATTTCATTATTCCATTCTTCCACTTCCTCTGTAGAATATGTATCTACCAAATTTTGTTCTGTTGATTCTGTTAATGTGCCATAATTGATTTCATATTCTTTAGCTTTCTTTTGTTCTACGTATTTTGCTAGGAAAAATCCTGTCAGCATTCCTATTATTACTACCCAGATTCCAAAAAGAAATTTCTTTGCATGTTTACTGTTCATTAATATACTATAACTCCTTTCATTTTAAACTGACGTCTCAACGCTTGTA
>ERZ808240.5156-NODE-5156-length-10874-cov-4.301229_pt1 | contig 10874 bp, 17 predicted proteins | sample MGYA00521084_ERZ808240 | MGnify/ENA primary metagenome ERZ808240 (study PRJEB31516, sample SAMN03275571) | gut metagenome | biome: mammalia-associated habitat; material: feces | host: Papio cynocephalus | place: Kenya | collected 2012-08-06 ... | reverse complement strand
CCATCGCTGAGCAGCTCGAGGGCCGTGTCGCGTTCCGTCGCGCCATGCGCAAGGCTGTTCAGTCCGCCCGCAAATCTGGTGCCCTGGGCATTCGTATCCAGTGCTCTGGCCGTCTGGGTGGCGCCGAGATGAGCCGCCGCGAGTGGTACCGTGAAGGCCGCGTGCCTCTGCACACCCTGCGTGCGAAGATCGACTACGGCTTCTGCACCGCCGCCACGACGATGGGCTCCATCGGCGTGAAGGTGTGGATGTACCATGGCGAAAAGCTCCCCGGCGGCAAGACCCCGCAGCCCGCTCTCGAGGGCAATTCTCGTCCGTCGCGCGGCCGTCGCGACCGCAACGATCGCAACGAAAGGGGTGCTAAATAATGCTAGCTCCTAAGCGCATTCGTCACCGCAAGGTGCAACGCGGCTCCATGAAGGGCAAGGCCAAGGGTTACACCCAGCTGCATCATGGCGAGTACGGCATCCAGGCTCTCGAGGCCCATTGGATTACCAACCGCCAGATCGAGGCCGCTCGTATCGCTATGACTCGTTACATGAAGCGTGGCGGTAAAGTTTGGATCACCATCTTCCCCGACAAGCCGATTACCCAGAAGCCCGCTGAAACGCGTATGGGTTCTGGTAAGGGCAACCCGGAAGCTTGGGTCGCTGTCGTCAAGCCCGGCCGTATCATGTTCGAGATCGGCGGCGTCGACGAGGCTACCGCTAAAGAGGCCCTGCGTCTCGCCATCAACAAGCTTCCCATCAAGTGCAAGATCGTTACCAAGGAATCGGAGGTGGCTGAATAATGAAGGCCGTCGAGATTCGCGAGCTCTCTTCTGACGATCTTACCGTCAAGCTGAAGGAAGCCCGTGCTGAGCTGTTCAACCTGCGCTTTCAGATGGCCACCAGCCAGCTGGACAACACCGCTCGTGTGAAGCAGGTCAAGAAGGACATCGCGCGTATTCAGACCGAAATGCGCGCCCGCGAGATCGCCGCTGCCGGCGCATTGAAATAAGGATTCGGTGGGATAAACATGAGTGAACAAACCCGTAATTCCCGCAAGGTCCGTCAGGGCGTCGTCGTTTCCGCGGCGAACGACAAGACCATTGTGGTTGAGATCAAAGAGCGCAAGCCGCATCCTGTCTATGGCAAGATGATGACGACCACCAAGAAGTTCCACGCTCATGACGAGAACAACGAGGCCGGTCTCGGTGACACCGTCACCATCATGGAGACCCGTCCGCTGTCCAAGATGAAGCGTTGGCGCCTCCTCGAGATCGTGGAAAAGGCCAAATAGCCCAAGCGTTGCGTAACTAAACTATCGGAAGGATTGCACAATGATTCAGATGCAAACCATGCTGAACGTTGCCGACAACTCCGGCGCGCGCAAGGTGCAGTGCATCAAGGTCCTCGGCGGCTCCAAGCGCCGCTATGCAGGCCTTGGCGACGTCATCATCTGCAGCGTCAAGGAGGCAGCTCCCAACGGCAGCGTCAAGAAGGGCGACGTTGTTCGTTGCGTCGTCGTTCGCGTGAAGAAGGAAGTCCGCCGCAAGGACGGTTCCTATATCCGCTTCGACCAGAACGCCGCCGTGCTGATCGACAACTCCGGCGCCCCCAAGGGCACCCGCATCTTCGGGCCCGTTGCCCGCGAGCTGCGTGACAAGAAGTACATGAAGATCGTGTCTCTGGCACCTGAGACGCTCTAAGGGAGGTGCACGGAAACATGAACAGCATGAAGGTCAAGAAGGGCGACAAAGTTCAGGTCATCGCCGGCAAGGACAAGGGCAAGCAGGGTACTATCCTCCGCTCCGTTCCTACCCGCAACCGCGTTGTCGTCGAGGGCTGCGGCATCGTGAAGAAGGCCGTTCGCCCCACCCAGCAGAACCCGCAGGGCGGCATCGTTTCGATGGAAGCCCCCATTCACGTCTCCAACGTGATGCTGGTCTGCCCGCATTGCGGCAAACCGGTTCGCACCGGCAAGCGCGTCAACGACGAGGGCAAGAAAGTCCGCGTCTGCAAGAAGTGCGGCAAAGACATCGACTAGAAATAGTCCACCGGTTGAATAACCAGTGAATTTAAGGCGCATCCTGCGGATTTTCTGTGGGATGCGCCTTATGCCGTGTAGAATATGGCCCTGGCTGCCTTAGGCGGGCAGGGACGCAGGGTCGGTAATCCTGCGTTTAATTCATCGACAAAGGAGAAACTTACAAATGGCTACTCCTCGCCTGAAGGAACTGTACAAATCCGAGATCGTCTCCAAGCTGGAGAGCGAGCTGTCCATCGACAACATCAACAAGGTTCCGCGCCTTGAGAAAATCGTCGTGAACATGGGCGTCGGCGAAGCCGCGTCCGATTCCAAGCAGCTCGACGCAGCTATGAACGACATGCGCATCATCACGGGCCAGCAGCCCTGCGTCACTCGCGCCAAGAAGTCCATCGCTGGCTTCCACATTCGCGAGGGCCAGGCCATCGGTTGCAAGGTCACCCTGCGCGGCGACCGCATGTGGGAATTCCTGGACCGCCTGCTGTCCATGGCTCTGCCCCGCGTTCGCGACTTCCGTGGCATCTCTCCGAAGAGCTTCGACGGCCGTGGCAACTACACCCTCGGCATCACCGAGCAGCTCATTTTCCCCGAGATTGAATACGACAAGATCGATCGTACCCGCGGCATGGACATTACCTTTGTCACCACTGCCGAAAACAACGAGCAGGCCAAGGCTCTTCTCGACGCCCTGGGCTTCCCGTTCAAGAAATAGTAATTCATTCGGCAAAATCCGAGTGGAGATAGAGGAAAGAAGGAAAGCATGGCAAAAAAATCGATGATCGCCAAGGCTAATCGCGAGCCGAAGTTCTCGACTCGTGCCTACACCCGCTGCACCCGCTGCGGCCGTCCGCGCTCTGTGTATCGCAAGTTCGGTCTGTGCCGCGTGTGCCTGCGCGAGTTGGCTAGCAAGGGCGAACTCCCCGGCGTGACCAAGGCTTCCTGGTAGGCCCACGCTAGGTGCTTGCCGGTAAGGCGCACGCGCCACGGGCGTCATTGCGTACCTCCGGCTGAGCTCATCACGAACCAAAGGAGAATCAAATGACCATTAACGACCCCATCGCAGATATGCTTACGCGCGTGCGTAACGCCAACTCTGCGGGCAAGGCGACGGTCTCGATGCCGTCTTCGAAGAAGCTCGTCGAAATCGCTCGCATCATGACCGAGGAAGGTTATGTTCAGGGCTACGAGATCATCGAGAACTCGCCCCGCGACATCCTCGAGATCACGATGAAATATGGCGAGAAGAAGGCGAAGACCATTCGCGGCATCAAGCGTATTTCCAAGCCCGGCCTGCGTATTTACGCTGGCAAGGACGAACTGCCCCGCGTTCTCGGCGGCTTGGGCACGGCTATCGTGTCCACCTCCAAGGGCGTCATGGCCGACCGCGACGCTCGCAAGGCCGGCGTCGGCGGCGAAGTTATCGCATACATCTGGTAAGGAAAGGATAGGAGCTTACTATGTCTCGTATCGGCAAACAGCCCATTCCGGTTCCTGCCGGAGTTACCGTTACCATCGAAGGTAACACCATCACTACCAAGGGCGCCAAGGGCGAGCTCTCGTACGAGTTCAATCCCATGATGTCCGTTGCTCAGGAGGGCGAAGAGCTCATCGTCTCCCGTCCTGACGACTCCCGCGAGGCCAAGGCCCTGCACGGCCTGACCCGTTCCCTCATCCACAACATGGTTGTGGGCTGCCACGACGGCTTCGAGAAGAAGCTCGAGCTGGTTGGCGTTGGCTATCGTGCCGCTCTGAAGGGTTCCAACCTGGAGCTGCAGCTTGGCTACTCCCACCCGGTCGTCGTCGAGGCTCCCGAGGGTATCACCTTCATCGTGCCCGATCAGACGCACATCACCGTTTCTGGTGCCGACAAGCAGGCTGTTGGCCAGACTGCTGCCGTCATCCGCAAGTGGCGTGCTCCCGAGCCTTACAAGGGCAAGGGCATTCGTTACGAGGGCGAGCAAGTCCGTCGCAAGCTTGGCAAGGCTGCCAAGAGCGACAAGTAGCTTAAGGTCTGAAGGGATATAAGATGAAGAAACTCCAGAAGAAGCAGGCCGGGCTGGCTCGTCGCCACCGTCGCGTCCGCGGCAAGATCTCTGGCACCGCCGCTCGTCCGCGCCTTTGCGTTACCCGTTCCAACTCGAACCTGTACGTGCAGTTCATCGACGATGTCAAGCATGTGACCATCTGCGGCGAGAGCACCCTGGGCGAGGCTTTCAAGGCCACCGGCAAGTCCGGTGCCAATGTCGAAGGCGCCGCTGCTATGGGCGAAATCGCTGGCAAGAAGGCCATCGAAGCTGGCATCACCGAGGTCGTTTTCGACCGCGGCGGTAACCTGTACCATGGCCGCATCAAGGCTCTGGCCGATGGCGCTCGCGCCGCTGGCCTGAAGTTCTAGGAAAGGGTTAGGATATGACTCCTCGCAAAGAAGAAAAGAAGCAGTCCGCCGTTCCTGAGCTTCAGGAGCGCGTGGTCTACATCAACCGCGTGTCCAAGGTCGTCAAGGGCGGCCGCCGTTTCGGCCTGACGGCTCTCGTTGTCGTCGGCGACGGCGAAGGCCATGTCGGCGTTGGCATGGGCAAGTCTCAGGAAGTGCCTATCGCCATCAAGAAGGGCATCGAAGACGCCAAGAAGAATATGTTCGAAGTTCCTATGAACGAAGAGCGTACGCTTCCGCATGACATCATGGGCGAGTTTGGCGCGGGCCGCGTGTACCTCAAGCCCGCTGCCCCTGGTACCGGCATCATCGCCGGTGGTCCGGTTCGTGCTCTGCTCGAGCTCGCTGGCTTCAAGAACGTGTTCGGCAAGTCCCTGGGCTCCTCCAACGCGATGAACATCGTGAAGGCCGCCGCCGAGGGCCTCAAAGAGCTCTCTGCTCCCACCGAGGTTGCCGCACGCCGCAACATGACCGTTGGCCAGATTTATGGCTGGTCTGAGAAGAAGGAGGCGTAATCATGGCTGAAGCGAAGAAGACTCTTCACATCACCCAGGTTCGCTCCGCGATCGGCCGTCCGGCCGACCAGGGCAAGACCCTGAAGGCTCTGGGCCTTGGCAAGATCGGCCGCACCGTTGACCAGGTGGACAACCCGTCCATCCGCGGCATGATCTTCAAGGTCAAGCACCTCGTCGAGGTCGTTGAGGACTAGTTCCTCTTCGGAATTCGATATGAAAGCCCGCTGTTCGCAGCGGGCTTTTTTATATTCTGGAGCGTTCCAGGTTGAAGATGGGCCAGGAGGTTGGGACAAGGGACGGTTCCATCCCGTTACGTATTCCGCCATTTATTGCCAGTGTGTTTCGCTTGCCGACGGCAAGCGGTTGTGATGGGGTGGCCAGCGTTGTTTCAACTACAATCAGCGATGCATTGCTGCGCCCGCGGTCCATCGATCATGCGTCGCGGGCGCAGCAATCTATCATATTGGATTGTTGAAAGGGGGTCCTCATGTCACAGCTGAGCGAATTGGGCAAAGAGGCGAAGCAGGATTTCGATGAAGTGTCGGAATCGAACAAGGACAAGCCATGGTATAAACGCTTGTCGCTTACCACGTGGATCTTCATTGCGCTCGCGCTGGGCGTTGTGGCGGGCATCGCGTTGCAGGGCCACGCCGACATTGCGACGACGTACATCAAACCACTGGGCACCATCTTTTTGAACCTCATCAAGATGATCGTTGTGCCGCTGGTCATTTTCACCATGACGGCAGGCGTCATTTCGCTGTCCGACATCAAGCGCGTAGGCGCCATCGGCGGCAAAACCATCGTGTATTACTTGGTTACGACCGCATTCGCCATCACCATCGGCCTGATTATCGCCAACGTTCTTTCCGTTGGGGCTGGTTATAGCCTGCCTGCGGAAGACTTGAGCTACGAGGCCAAAGAGGCACCGTCGTTCATCGATACCATCGTGAACATCTTCCCGTCGAACTTTATCCAACCTATGGCCGATGCCACGATGCTGCAGGTCATCGTCATCGCGCTGATTTTCGGCTTTGGCATTATGGCTGCCGGCAAGAAGGCCAAGCCCGTCGCTGATTTTGTGAACGGGATGAGCGAAGTGTGCATCAAAATCATGCACGGCATTATTTGTTTCGCGCCGTTCGGCGTATTTGGCCTCATCACACCTGTCATTGCCAGCAACGGTCCCGACATTTTGCTGCCGCTCCTTAAACTCATTCTTGTGGCGTATCTTGCGATGATTCTCCATATGGTGGTTGTGTACTCTGGGCTGGTGAAAGTGCTTGCCAACATGGGCCCCATTCGATTCTTCAAAGACCAGATGTCGGCCATGGTGTTCGCGTTTGCATCCGCGTCGTCGGTCGGCACGCTGCCCGTGAATATGGAATGCTCCAAGAAACTTGGCGTATCGAATGAGGTTTCGAGCTTCGTGCTGCCATTGGGCGCGACCATCAACATGGACGGCACCTCGATTTATATGGGCGTGTGTTCCATCTTCATCGCCCAGGTGTTCGGCATCGATTTGAGTATAGGCCAGCAATTCACCATAGTGCTGACCGCCGTGCTTGCTTCCATCGGCACCGCTGGCGTTCCGGGCTCGGGCATGATTATGCTCGCCATGGTGCTGCAGTCGGTCGGTTTGCCGGTCGAGGGCATCGCGCTGGTTGCGGGCGTCGACCGCATCCTGGACATGATGCGCACCACGGTCAATATTACGGGCGACCAGAGCTGCGCCGTATGCGTAGATGCGATGGAACGCCGCAAGCAGGCGCGCAAGGCCGCGAAGGCTGCGTAATTAGAAGCGTATCTGGGTGAGCTCCGCGAGCAACGGAGACTGCAGGGTGGAACGGGGCGGTCCCTGTCCCAGTTGGAACCGACACTCTTACAGGCAAGTTTTTTATAGCGGGGCAGGGGATTGCCCTCTGTCCCGTCCTCGCACGTCATCGAACTAGCGTGCCAGGTGTTTGACCTGTGAATTGAAGGGCCTCTCGCCTTGTGCGAGCGGCCCTTTTCTTGTATTCTTTGAAAGCTTGCGTAAGGGCGCAGTGTGCCCGCAAGCAGTAATGTAGTTGGCCGGCGAGCGAGCTGCCGGCTTAAGGCGGGGAAATGCCCTGCCCGAAAAGCGAAAGGATCCATCATGGAACTCAAAGACCTGAAGCCTGCTGAGGGCTCTACGAAAAACCGCAAGCGCGTTGGTCGCGGCCCGGCTTCCGGCCACGGCAAGACCGCCGGTCGCGGCATGAACGGCCAGCTGTCCCGTTCTGGCGGCGGCAAGCGCCCCGGTTTCGAGGGTGGCCAGACTCCGCTGGCTATGCGTCTGCCGAAGCTGCCTGGCTTCCGCAACTTCAACCGCGTTGAGTATGCTCCCGTGAACGTTTCTCGTCTGGAGCGCAAGTTCGAGGCTGGCGACGTCGTCGACGCCGAGTCGCTGAAGGCCAAGGGCATCATCAAGAAGCTCGACACGCCCGTCAAGGTTCTTGCTGGCGGCGAGATCACCAAGCCCCTCACCGTCAAGGTTGACAAGATTTCTGCTGCTGCTGTCGCCAAGATCGAGGCGGCCGGAGGAAAGGTCGAGCAGTCTTGCTAACGTCCATCATCGATGCATTCAAGGTGCCGGAGCTTCGTAAGAAGATCCTGTTCACCTTGGGCATCCTGGCGCTGTACCGCTTCGGCGCGTACGTGCCAGTGCCAGGCATCCCCTTCAAAGAGTTCTCTGACGCATTCGCGGCGAGCGGCGTGAGCATGACCATGCTCGACCTGTTCACCGGCGGTGCGTTGTCGAACTTCTCGGTGTTCTCGTTGGGCATCATGCCTTACATCACCGCGTCCATCATCATGCAGCTTATGCAGGGCGTTATTCCTGCTGTGGGCCGTTGGGCGAAAGAGGGAGAGACCGGCCGCCGCAAGATCACTCAGGTCACGCGTTTCCTTACGCTGGGCCTTGGTCTGATCAATGCCATCGGTTACCTGTTCTTGTTCAAGAGCTCCGCGTACGGCGTGGTGTTCACGAGCGAGATCCCCGAGATTGTCACCGACATCATTGTGGTGTTCACGCTGGTCGCGGGTACTGCGTTCATCATGTGGATGGGCGAACTCATCACCCAGCGCGGCATCGGCAACGGCATGTCGTTGATCATCTTCGTGTCCATCGTGTCTCGCGTTCCCGCCGCTATCTTCAGCAGCGTGAACCTGACGGGCGATATGGGCATGGGCATTGCGGTTACGCTTCTCATCGTGCTCGTTGTGCTGCTGTGCATTCCGGCGATTATCTTCGTCGAGCGCGCCCAGCGTCGCATCCCTGTCAACTATGCCAAGCGCGTGCAGGGTCGCAAGATGATGGGCGGCCAGTCCACCTACATTCCGCTGAAGGTGAACGCGGCGGGCGTTATCCCGATTATCTTCGCGAGCTGCTTGATTTACTTCCCGGCTCAGTTGGCCGCCCTGTTCAACATCGGCTGGCTCACTGCAGTGGCCGACGCCATGTCGACAGGTTGGATTAACTGGCTGCTGACGTTGGCGCTGATCGTGTTCTTCGCGTACTTCTACACCTCCATGGTGTTCAATCCCGAAGAGACGAGCGACAATCTGCGCAAGCAGGGTGGCTTCATTCCGGGCGTGCGTCCGGGTACGGCTACCACGCAGTACATCAAGAACGTGATCAATCGCGTGACCTTGCCCGGCGGCTTGTTCATCGCATTCATCGCGGTTGTGCCCTCGATCCTGTTCTACTTCACCGGCAATCAGCTCATTCAGGCGTTTGGCGGCACGTCGATCCTCATCATGATTGGCGTTGCGCTCGATACCATGAGCAAGCTCGAAAGCCAGTTGAAGATGTACAACTACGACGGCTTCTTCAAATAAGCTTGGAAAAGCGGCAATTAAGGCTTCCTTCGGGAAGCCTTTTTATTGCAACAATGTTGTAGTAAATAGGTGGGGAAACGTAAGGAAATATATCGTGAGCCATGGAAAAGGATGCGTGCGATTCTCATAATGCTTGCCTTGATGGGCAATGCGCGAAGGAGGACGGCATGACGGCATTCGACAAACGCGTCGGTTTCGTGGGGGCCGGCAAGGTCGGTTTCACACTGGGCAAGCTGTTTGCCGAATCGGGCATCGCGGTTTCTGGCTACAGCTCGTCTAACGCGGCCGACGCCGAGGCGGCTGCAGCGTTCACGAATTCGCATGCATTCGGCGATGCTCGGCAGGTTGTTGATGCATCGGACGTGGTTTTCTTCACGGTGCCCGATGGCGCTATTGCCGATGCCTGGGAGGCTCTTGTTTTCTCGTATGGCAACGCGGCGTTTGATGCGCTGTTCGGCAAGGTGGTGTGCCACTGCTCGGGCTCTTTTTCCTCAGGCGAATTCGCCAATGCGGCCAAGTACGGTGCAAGCGCGGCCTCGGTGCATCCTTTGTACGCCATTTCAAACAAGGAGGAATCGTACAAAACCGTTGCATCGGCCTTGTTCACGCTGGAAGGCGATGGCGCCGCTGTGACCGCGGCAGCCAATGTGCTGGATGCTTGTGGAGCTCGCCATAGAGAAATCGCCTCGCGCGACAAGGCGTTGTACCACGCCGCTGCTGTGTGCGCGAGCAATTTGGCGGCAGGCCTGTTTGCGAGTGCGCAGGTCATGCTCGAGCGTTGCGGTTTCGGGGCCGACGAGGCGCGCCAGGCGCTCTCGCCTCTGTTCGTGGGTAATTGCGAGGCGGTTGCCGCGCGCGGCCCCATCGACGCGCTTACCGGGCCCATCGAGCGCAACGACTTCGAGACGGTGACGAATCATCTGCTGGCGTTTAGCGGGGACCCGACGCTGCTCAAGCAACGCGATGCCTACACGGCGCTTTCGCGCGTGGTGCTGGAGCTTGCGGCGGCCAAGCACCCCGATAGGGATTATTTGAAGCTCGCGGACGTGCTTCGCGCGGCTCGAAAATAAGCGGGAGAGGGATGGAATCGGGCGCGGCCCGAGAAAGGATTGGCGAGAGGCATGAAGAATACGACGGCGACGTTTACTGCGGCCAAAACGAAGGGCGAGAAGCTCTCGATGCTTACCGCGTACGATTATTCCACGGCAAAGCTTGAAGATGAGGCGGGCATCAACGGCATTCTGGTGGGCGACTCGCTGGGCAATGTGGTGCTTGGCTATGAGGATACCGTGTCAGTGACCATGGAAGACATGATTCACCACGGCGCAGCTGTGGCCCGCGGCGCAAAAAATGCGCTCGTCGTGGTCGATATGCCGTTTATGAGCTACGAGGTTTCCGTCGAAGAGGCCGTGCGCAATGCCGGCCGCCTTATGAAAGAGGGCCGAGCGGGCGCGGTGAAGCTCGAGGGCGGCGTGCGTGTCGCAGGTCAGATTCGCGCCATCGTGAAGGCCGGCATTCCCGTAATGGGGCATATCGGCCTCACGCCTCAGTCGATCAACGTGTTTGGCGGCTTCAAGGTACAGGGAAAAAGCGAAGAGGCGGCCCGCGCACTGCTCGCCGACGCGAAGGCCGTTGAGGAAGCGGGCGCGTTCGCCCTCGTCATCGAGGCTGTCCCTGCGGCGCTGGCCAAGATGATCACCGACGCCGTTTCCATTCCCACCATTGGCATAGGCGCAGGCGCGGGTTGCGATGGCCAAATTCTGGTGTACCAGGACATGTTGGGAATGTTCAGCGACTTCACGCCGAAGTTCGTGAAGCGCTACGCCAACGTGGGCGAAGTGATGCGCGAGGCATTCGCCAATTACGCTGCCGAAGTGGCTTCGGGGGCATTTCCGACCGAGGAGCACACGTACAAGATGAAAGACGAGGTGCTCGACAAGCTGTACTAGGAAAATCGCTGGGACAAATTCCTCAGAGGCAAATGTCCCAGTTTCGATAGATGTTGGGGGCGCGTGTCGCCCGCAGAGCGAAGAAAG